>SL_7KL_010_BRINEDRAFT_10001040_pt1 | contig 13241 bp, 12 predicted proteins | sample SodLak_010_BRINE_FD_10663 | JGI IMG/M metagenome (IMG submission 10663)
TGCCGCTGATCGGCAGGCCCGCCGTGGCCGGGTCGCGCGCGATCTCGGCCACCATGTTCAGCGCGATGGGTTTCACCGCAGGGCCACAATAGCCCCCATGCGCGCCCTTGCCGTCGATCATCGGCTCGGGGCTGAACTCATCCAGATTGACCGAGGTGATCGAATTGATCGTGTTGATCAGGCTGACCGCATCCGCGCCCCCGCGCTTCGCGGCCTCGGCGGGTTTGCGGATATCGGTGATATTGGGCGTCAGCTTGACGATGCAGGGCATGCGCGAGTGTTTCTTGACCCAGCGCGTGACCATCTCGATATATTCGGGCACCTGCCCCACGGCAGCGCCCATGCCGCGCTCGGACATGCCATGGGGACAGCCGAAATTCAGCTCGACCCCGTCGGCCCCGGTATCCTCGACATGTTTCAGGATCGCCTTCCAGGAGTCCTCGTCGCAGGGCACCATCAGGCTGACAACCATCGCCCGGTCGGGCCAGTCGCGCTTGACCTGCTTGATCTCGCGCAGGTTCACCTCCAGGGGCCGATCGGTGATCAGCTCGATATTGTTCAACCCCAACAACCGCCGATCCGCGCCCCAGACCGCGCCATAGCGCGGCCCGTTGACATTGACGATGGGCGGCCCTTCGGCGCCGAGCGTCTTCCACACCACACCGCCCCAGCCCGCCTTGAAGGCGCGCACGACATTGTATTCCTTGTCCGTGGGCGGGGCCGAGGCCAGCCAATACGGGTTGGGGGATTTGATCCCGACGAAATTCGTGCTCAAGTCTGCCATGTTGCGTGTCTCCCGTAGGGTGGGTGCAACCCACCATTCCCGTCAGATGCCGTTTCCCGTCAGATTGGCGTGAATTGCCTCGGCCGCATCGCGCCCCTGCGCCACGGCCGTCACGGTCAGATCCTCGCCGCCGCCAGTGCAGTCGCCCCCGGCCCAGACACCTGCCAGCGGGGTGCCCGCAAATTTGCGCCCCTCTAGCGCCAGCCCGTCCAACGGCACCAGCTTTTGCCCGATCGCCTTGAAGACCTGATCGGCCTTCAGCCGAAATGTCTCATCCCCGCCGGTATAGGCGAATTCGATCTCCGCCACCGCGCCCTGCCCGTGGATCGCGACAGGGGTGGCGCCCGTGATGATCGTCACCCCTTCGGTCGCGGCATGGTCGATCTCGTGCTCTGATGCGCTCATCGCCGCGCGGTCGCGCCGGTACACCATCGACACGCGTTCGGCCCCCAGCAGCTTGGATTGCACGGCGGCATCCACCGCCGTCATGCCGCCCCCGATCACCACAACATCGCGCCCCACCGGCAGGCGCGAGAGGTCATCGGTCTGGCGCAGCGCGGCGATGAAATCGACCGCATCGCGCACACCCTCCAGGTCCTCACCCGGAATGCCAAGCTGGTTCACATCGCCCAGACCGGTGCCCAGAAACACGGCGTCATGTTCGGCGCGCAGCGCATCCAGACTGAAATCGCGGCCCAGCGCCTGCCCCGTCCGGATCGTGATGCCGCCAATGCCCAGCAGCCATTCGACCTCTCGCGCAGCGAAGTCCCCGGCCATCTTGTAGGCGGCGATGCCATATTCATTCAGCCCGCCGGGCTTGCCCTGCGCCTCGTAAACGGTCACGTCATGCCCATGCATGGCCAGCCGGTGCGCGCAGGCCAGACCCGCCGGGCCGGCCCCCACAACGGCCACATGCTTTCCGGTGCTGGCCGCGCGCGTATAGGGGTGGCCCTGCCGCTCCATCAGGCTGTCGGTCGCGTAGCGTTGCAGGCGGCCAATCTCGACCGGCTTGCCCTCGGCCATTTCGCGCACGCAGGCCCCTTCGCACAATGTCTCGGTCGGGCAGACGCGGGCGCAGGTGCCGCCAAAGATATTCTGATCCAGGATCGTCTTGCCGGCTGCCTCGGGCTGGCCCGCCTGAATCTGGCGGATGAACAGCGGGATGTCGATTTCCGTGGGGCAGGCCGTGATGCAGGGCGCGTCATGGCAGAAATAGCAGCGATCCGCAGCCACCATCGCCTCATGCGGGTCATAGGCCGGATACAGGTCGTCGAAATGCGCAGCATATGCGTCGGGCGACAGGCGGCCGGGCTGAATGCCGGGGGTGGTGGGGCTGTTGGACATGGGCTGGCCTCTGGTTTTCTGCTGGCTCAAGTTGCCACAGGAAAACACGGGTCAGAATTTTTATCAATTAGTAAAATTTTCAAAACCTGCCTTTTTTCGCAACATTGCTGCCCAAGGCGCAGGCAGATCGGGCTATTCTGCCGCCCTGGCCTGCGCATCGGCGGGCGCGCGGGCGTTCAGCACCTGCGGAAAGCTGACGCGAAAGGCCGCGCCCCCCTGCCCCGGCACATAGCTGATCTCGCCGCCCAGATTGTGCATGATCTCGCGGCAGATCGCGAGGCCCAGCCCCGCGCCGCCCGCCTGCAGCGAATCCGTCAGGCGCGAGAATTTCTCGAAGATCAGCGCATCCTGATCGCGCGGGATGCCAGAGCCGTTATCGATGAAATCAACCTCGATCATCGGGCCGCGCCGCTGCACGCGGATGGTCATGCTGGGATTGTCCGCATCACAGTATTTCCGCGCATTCGACAGCACATTGATGAAGACCTGCGACAGGCGCCCGGCATCGGTGACAATCTCGATATCCTCGGCGTCGCGGCTGCGGAACAGGTCGAAATGTCGCTCGGCCTTGACCGAGTTCGATGCCGTGATCGACTGGTCGATCAACTCGCGCAGATTGGCCGTCCCGATCTTGAGCTGCACCTGCCCGTGTTCCAGCACGCTCAGATCCAGCAGATCATCGAGCAGCCGGGTCAGGCGGATCGATTCATCATGAATGATCTGTGCGAAATGCGTGCGTTCCTCATCCGCCATATCCGCAGATTCCATCAGAATTTCGGAAAACGCGCGGATCGAGGTCATGGGCGTGCGCAATTCATGGCTGATCTGGCTGAGGAACGCGTCCTTCTGCACTGACAGGGTTTGCAGCTTTTCATTGGCCTCGCGCAGCTTGCGGGCCGTGCGGCTGAGTTCCTCGGATTTCGCCTCCAGCTGGGCGGAATATTCCATGATCTGCGCTGTCTCGGAGGCCACTGCCATCAGATCCTCGACCGAGACGGCCGCCGTGCCAACCGATTGCGCCAGCATCGCATGGGCCGTGGCCGCACCGACAGAGCCTGCAAGCTTCAGTTCCAGCGCTTCCAGGAATTCGGGGGTGATGTCGGGCAGATAACCCTGTTTGCCCTGAGCGACCGCCTGCATGCGGAAAAAGCTCTGCGCCTCGGTCGGGCCGAAGATGCGCTGCGCCATTGGCAGCAGGTCCTCGGCCTCGACCATGGGGCGGGTCCAGCTGCGCGCAGGCCCGGCGCGGTCATAGATATTGACGAACAGCGCGGCCTGCACGCGTTCGATCGGGCTGGGAAAGCTGACCATGGAGCCTACGCAAAAGGCCAGCGCATTGAACATCAGCGACCAGAACAGCGCATGCAGCAGCGGGTCGAGCGCAGTCAGGCCGAACAGCCCATAGGGCCGCAGCCAGGACAGGCCGAATGGCCCATCCGACATGACCTGAGCGGAGAGCAGCACATCCGGGCCGAAACTGGGCAGGAACAGCGTATACACCCAGATCAGCGATCCCACGATCAGCCCCAGCCCCGCCCCGTTGCGGCTGGCCCCGCGCCAGTACAGCGCCCCGATCAGCGCAGGCATGCATTGCGCCACGCCCACAAAGGCGATCAGCCCGATGGCCGCCAGCGCCCCCGACCCGCCCGAGATGACATAATAGACATAGCCCAGCCCCAGAATGACCGATATCGACAACCGCCGCACATTCAAGACGAGCGCGCGCATGTCGCCCGTGTCGCGCCGGGTGGCTGCGCGCGCGCGCAACCATAGCGGCACGACGATGTGGTTCGATACCATCGTGGCCAGCGCAAGGGCTGCCACGATCACCATGGAGGTCGCTGCCGAGAAGCCCCCCAGAAAAGACAGGAGCGCCAGCCCGTCCTGCCCCAGATGCAGTGGCAGGGTCAGCACGAACATGTCGGGGTTGCTGCCCTCGGGCATCATCTCCATCCCGAGGGCGGCGATGGGCAGCACGAACAGGCTGATCAGGAACAGATACAGCGGAAAGGCCCAGCTTGCGGTCGCCAGATGGCGGTCTTCGGTGTTTTCGACCACCGCGACCTGGAACATGCGCGGCAGGCAGATGATCGCGATGGCCGACAAGAGGATCAGCCCGGTCCAGCGCCCCGGCTGGATCTGCCATTCGGGCAGCGCCTGGGCGTCGATCCGGGTCAGGATATCGGCAGGCCCTGCGGCCACGACCCACACCACGAACACCCCCACGGCCAATAGCGCNACCAGCTTGACNACAGCCTCGACCGCGATGGCNGTGACGACGCCGTGGTGCTGTTCATTCGCATCNAGCGTGCGGGTGCCGAAGATGATGGTGAAAAANGCNAGNCCCGCCGCCACCCAGAAGGCGATCAGCGTGCGGTTCGTGCTCAGGCCCAGCGNATCGGGGTCGCTTACGAANACGGTAAAGGATTCGGCGATGGATTGCAGTTGCAGCGCGATATAGGGCGTGCCCGCCGCGATGCACAGCAGCGTGACGATCACCCCCAGCGCGTTGGATTTGCCATAGCGTGCCGAAATCATGTCCGCGATCGAGGTCACGCGATTCTCGCGCCCGATCCGCACCAGCTTGCGCATCAGCGCCCACCAGCCCACGAACACGAGCGTCGGGCCCAGATAGATGGTCATGAATTCCAGCCCCGACCGCGCCGCATAGCCCACGGCGCCGTAAAAGGTCCAGGCCGTGCAATAGACCGACAGCGACAGCGTGTAGACTGTGGAGGAACGCAGCCATTTCGCCCGGCCCTCGGCCGCCATGCGCTCGGCCAGCGAGGCTACGGCAAACAGCAGGATCACATAACCGATGCAGGTCAGGACAAGCAGGTTGAAGGACATCGCGTCAGCCCTGCCTCTCCTCACCCGCCGCTGAACTGCTGCGCGCGGGTCCGGGCGGGGCGACGGGCGCAGACGGGTCGACGGGCGGCGTGGGTGGCGCGGGCTGGTCCAGCGTCTTGCGCAACCACAGCGACGCGACATAGGCCACGGCGATCAGCCCCCCCCAGACCGCGAACAGATACACCCCTTCCATCGCCGTGGGGGGCGCCGCGGCATCGCTGCCCGCGCGCAGCATCGGCAAGAGCAGCAGCAACAACCCGAAGATCGGCAGCAGCCGCGCGGCATCCATCAGCCGCCGCAGCCGGTAGGACCGGCGCGCCAGGAATTCAGGGGGGCGCGGCGGCCTCATGTCCCCGCCATCTCATGCACGGCGGCCAGCACCTCGGCATTGGCAAAGGGCTTGGTCATGAATCGCGTCACGCCCAGACGCTCGGCCTGCGCGCGGTCGGCGGACTGGCCCTTGGCGGTCAGCATGAGGACCGGCAGATCGCTGGTGCTGTCACCCGCACGCAGGCGGCGCAGGATCTCGAAGCCGTGGATGTCGGGCAGCATCAGATCAAGGATCAGCAGATCGGGCGGGTCCACGGCCAGCTTGTCCAGCGCCGCATGCCCATCTGCATTGACCTCGACCAGCCAGCCGTTCCGCGTCAGGATGAAGCGCAACGCCTCCGAGATGTTGGGCTCGTCCTCGATGACCAGAACCCGTTTCGCCATCGACAGCGTCCTCCCGCATGTTTTTGTCGTGACCGGGCGCTGCGACAAGGCCGCAAAACCCGGGCACGGGCGACAGAACAGGCCTGGCTCCTCCCACATCTGCCCTGCGCACGGATTGTTTATCGTGCATTCCACAGCATCTGTCAAAGGACCTGCGCGCCCGGCCCGGTCACGCCAGCCCGTCACTGACCGATGACAGGATCGAGGGTTCGCGCCGCGCCGGGCACGCGGCCTGCGCGCAGGTCCGGCAACTTGCGCCCACCGGCTGCGGGCTGTCCGGCCCCGAATCAGCGTCTGCCGCGATCAGCATGGTGGATTGCACGATCATGGGGTCGTCAAGGCCAGGTGGCGCGGGATGGGACGCATAGGCATAGGCCATGACCCGACGCCCCGCCTGCCCGGCCGTCATCAGCGCGCGGCGGATGGGGCGGTAGGGGCTGATCAATGCCTGATAAAGCGGCCAGAGCGGGCAGGCCCCGCCAAAACGCGGCAGCGCGAACCCCTCGACGGGTCGGCGAAACAGCAGCGTGCCCGACAGATCGCAGATCACAAGGCCCATGGGCGGCAACCCGGCCTGCGCCAGTGCCGGGGCAGGCAGCAGCGCCAGTCGGCGCAGCACCTGATCGAAGGGCACGCCGAACGCGCTTGCCAGCACCTCCGGCGCCAGCCCCTCGCGCGCGAGCACCTCCATCAGCGGCGCCATCGGCAGCGCCGCCGCATCCGCCGCAAAGCGCGCGATCCATTGCTGCGCCAGCAGGCGCGAGGCCTCGGACGCCAGTTCCGCCTGCCCGCGCACCATGGCGTGCGTATCGGGCGCGCCCGCCTCAAGCTCGGGCAGGTGAAAGCCATGCCGCGCCAGCCAGGCCTCGACATCTTCCTGCGGGGCGGCAAGGCCGGTTTCCTCGATCTTCTCGGAATCCAGATAATTCACCAGCGCCACGGCCCCATCGGCCAGGCGCGTGCTGTCCTGCAGGATGTTGTGATGAAAGCGCGCCTGCCATTCCGGCTCGATCCCGCCGGATTCGGACAGGATGCTGGCTGTGGACTGCACCGAGGTCACGGCCGAGATGATCTCGTGCAGCGCCTCGCCCATATACGGGTCATGGGTCATGCGGTCATTAAGCTGTTCGACCACACGTTCCAGCCGCTCGACCCGCGCCTGCGTCTCGGCCAGCACCCCGGCCCAGCCGGGAAAGCGGCCCGTGAATTCCTCGATCCGCTCCAGCTCCAGCGCGTCGGCCTCGCTGCGTTGCGCGGCGGCGCGCGCGCCTGCGACCAGCTTGCCATCCACATCCTCGGTCAGCGCATCCACACTGACCCCCAGCGCCTGCGCCAGTGACGCCAGAAGCGTCGCCCCCACCTTGCGGCGGTTATGTTCGATCAGGTTGAGGTAAGAGGGCGAAACCCCCACCGCCCGCGCCAGATCCGCCTGCCGCATGCCGCGCAGGTTGCGCCGCGCGCGGATACGGGTTCCGGTCAGGCTGGGGCGGGATGTCGGCATCTTGGTCCTTTCTGCGCCCCACTCTAGCGCATGAAACGCAATCGGGAACCCCGCGCGACGCCCCGCACACCGGCGGGGGAAAAACGCGGCTTCACAGCGCGGCGCCGCTCACGTATAAGGCGCGCCATGCAAGGGGATGGCAGACCCCGCGCCCGCATATCACAACCTCGAGGACCCTATGACCCAAAGCCGCAACGAAGCCGATGTTGTCTTTATCGCAGCCCTTGCGGAATTGCTGAACGAAAGGGACCTGACCGAGCTGAGCGTCAAGCGCGAATATGGCGAGAAGGACAGCCTGAATGTGCGCATCTCGAAACTGGCACCGCCACCGGCGTCCGTTGCAGCCCCTGCCGCCCCGGCCGCTGCGCCCGCACCCGCCGCCCCTGCCGCTCCAGGTGCCCGCGCCGACACCCCGTCCGACCCCGCGCAGCACCCCGGCGCGGTCACCTCGCCCATGGTCGGCACTGCCTATCTTGCACCGGAACCGGGCTCGGCGAATTTTGTCAGCACGGGCGCGCAGGTCGCCGAGGGTGACACGCTGATGATCATCGAGGCGATGAAGACGATGAACCACATCCCCGCGCCGCGCGCGGGCACCGTCAAGCGCATTCTGGTCAGCGATGGCAGCCCGGTCGAGTTCGGCGCGCCGCTCATGATCATCGAATAAGGCGCGGGCCATGTTCAACAAGATCCTGATCGCCAACCGCGGCGAGATCGCGCTTCGCGTCATCCGCGCCTGCCGCGAGATGGGCATTGCCTCGGTCGCCGTCCATTCCACTGCCGATTCGGATGCGATGCATGTGCGCATGGCCGATGAGGCCATCTGCATCGGCCCCGCGCCCTCTTCGCAAAGCTATCTGCATGTGCCCGCCATCATCTCGGCCTGCGAGATTTCGGGCGCCGATGCGATCCATCCGGGCTACGGGTTCCTGTCGGAAAATGCCGCCTTCGTGCAGGTGGTCGAGGATCACGGCATCACCTTCATCGGCCCCTCGGCCGAACATATCCGGCTGATGGGCGACAAGATCACCGCCAAGGACACGATGANGGCNCTGGGCGTGCCCTGCGTCCCCGGCTCGGATGGTGGCGTGCCGGATCTGGAAACCGCGCGCCAGGTCGCNGGCGACATCGGCTATCCCGTCATCGTCAAGGCCACGGCAGGCGGCGGCGGGCGCGGGATGAAGCTCGCGCGCAGCGCGGCCGATATCGACAGCGCCTTTCGCACCGCCCGGACCGAGGCCAAGGCCGCCTTCGGCAATGACGAGGTCTATATCGAGAAATATCTGGGCGCGCCCCGGCATATCGAGATCCAGGTCTTTGGCGACGGGCGCGGCCAGGCGGTGCATCTGGGCGAGCGGGACTGCTCGCTTCAGCGCCGCCACCAGAAAGTGCTGGAAGAGGCCCCCAGCCCCGCGCTTGATGCCGACACCCGCGCCCGCATCGGGCAGACCTGCGCCGAGGCGGTGGCCCGCATCGGCTATCGCGGCGCCGGCACGATCGAATTCCTGTATGAGAATGGCGAATTCTACTTCATCGAGATGAACACCCGCCTGCAGGTCGAACATCCGGTGACCGAGGGGATCTTCGGCGTCGATCTGGTGCGCGAACAGATCCGCGTGGCCGCCGGGCAGCCGCTCTCCTTCACGCAGGACGATCTTGTCCTGAACGGCCACGCGATAGAGGTGCGCATCAATGCCGAGCGCCTGCCCCAGTTCACCCCCTGCCCCGGCCTTGTGCAGACCTATCACGCGCCCGGCGGGTTGGGGGTGCGCATGGACAGCGCGCTCTATTCCGGCTACCGCGTGCCGCCCTATTACGACAGCCTGATCGCCAAGCTGATCGTGCAGGGCCGCGACCGCCCCGAGGCGCTGGCGCGGCTGAACCGCGCGCTGGGCGAGTTGATCATCGACGGGGTCGACAGCTCGGTGCCGCTGTTCCACGCGCTTTTGTCCGAGCCCGATATCCAGACCGGCAATTACAATATCCACTGGCTTGAATCCTACCTCGCCCGCGAGCCCGAGGGCTGAACCCGTCGCCGGGGCCCGTTGGGCTTCATCTTGCCAAAAATACTCAAAAAAGCCCGGCCTCGCGCGGGCGCGCGGCGGTTTTTCCCTTTCCAACCCTGCCGATCTCGCCTATAGCGCCCCCACTCGCAGCCCGCACCCTTGGAGGCGGGCTGTTCAACTTGTGAAAAAAGGAACATTCCATGGCTGGTGAGATCCCGGATCTTCAGGCCGAGGTACGGACGGGGACAGGCAAGGGGGCCGCCCGTCAGGCTCGTCGCGAGTTTCGCGTACCCGGTATCGTCTATGGCGGGGGCATCGACCCTCAGCCCGTGAACTTCAAATACAACTACCTGATCGCCAAGCTGAAGGCGGGGCGCTTCATGTCCACGCTCTTCAATCTCAAGCTCGAGGGTCAGGACGATGTCCGCGTGATCTGCCGCAATGTGCAGCGCGATGTGGTGACGGGTCTGCCCACCCATGTCGATCTGATGCGCCTGCGCCGCACCTCGCGCATCAACCTCTTCATCCCGGTCGAGTTCATCAACCACGAGAAATGCGTGGGCCTCAAGCGCGGTGGCACCCTGACCATCGTCCGCCCCGAGGTGGAACTGAATGTCGTTGCCGGTGACATCCCCGAGAAACTGGTGGTCGATCTTGAAGGGCACCAGATCGGCGATACGATCAACATTTCCGAGATCACGCTGCCCAAGGGCACGAAACCCACGATCGACCGGAATTTCGTCATCGCCAATATCTCGGCCCCGCGCGCGCTGGCTGCTGCCGATGACGATGCGCCCGAAGGCGAGGAAGAGGCAGCAACCGAGAGCTGATCCGCAGACCGGCTGCGTATCATTCCAAGCGGGCGCCCGTCAGGGCGCCCGCCTTGCATTTCAGCCCCCGGACGCCGCCGTCTCTGCCGTGATTGTCTGGACCGAGGTAAACACCTCCAGCTCCGGCGGGCCCAGATAGATGCTGCCGTGATCGCGCACCCCCTTGTGCGAGCCGCGAAAATTCTGCGATTTCGCCCAGGCATCGAAGGCGGCCTTGTCGCGCCACAGCGCATGCGACAGATAGAGCGTATGCGTCTCGGTGCTCTCGCCCTTGAACAGGTGGAATTCCACGAATCCCTCCATCTGTGGCAATTTGCTCTCGCGCGCGGTCCAGATCTCCTCGAACGCGGCTTCCTGGCCGGGACGCACCTTGAAACGGTTTATGGTCAGATACATGGCGTCTCCTTCTCATTCTGTGGGGCGCAGCATAACGCGCGGCCCTGCGCCCGCAAGCGGGTGCTTTTCGACGCCGCGGCATTTGGCTATGCTGCGGCGCAGTGAAACGGGGGTGACATGAAACTCTTTGCAGGGCTGGGCAATCCCGGCGCGCGCTATGCGCTCAATCGCCACAATATCGGCTTCATGGCGCTGGACCGGATCGCGCAGGATCACGGGTTCTCGCCCTGGCGCGACAAATTCGGCGCGCTGATGGCAGAGGGGCGGCTGGGATCGGAGAAGGTGCTGCTGCTCAAGCCGCAGAATTTCATGAACCGTTCGGGCCAGCCCGTGGGCGAGGCGCTGCGCTTCTTCAAACTGGGTGCGGAAGATCTGGTCGTTTTCCATGACGAGCTGGACCTTGCCCCCGGCAAGATGCGGCTGAAACAGGGTGGCGGGCATGCGGGCCATAACGGGCTGCGCTCGATCCATGAACATGTTGGGCCGGATTATGCGCGGGTGCGGCTGGGGATCGGGCATCCGGGGCACAAGGACCGCGTGTCGGGCTATGTGCTGTCGGATTTCGCCAAGGCCGATCAGGACTGGCTGGACGATCTGCTGCGCGGGCTGTCGGACGGCGCAGCAGACCTGGCGGCAGGCGATGGCGGGCGGTTTGCCAATGCCGTTGCCGCCCGNCGCGCACCGCCCAAGAAACCTGCCGCGCAAAAGGCGCAGGCGCAGAGAACTGCCGCGTCCAAACCTGCCGCCGCACCGCAGTCAGAGCCCCAACAGGACACCCGCAGCCCCCTGCAAAAGCTGATGGACCGCTTCCGGTGAGTTTCCGCGATCACTGCCGGTCGCAGGCGAGGGCCTGCGCGGGGCTGGGTTCTCCCTTCACCGCGTGGTTGCTGACGCTGGTGGCCGAGCGCCTTGCCCCCGATACCGCTGTTGCCGACCGTCTGCTGGGCTGGCCGCCCGCGCGCATCGGCCCCGATGCGCTGGGCCTGCGGCTGGCCGGGGCGTTGCACCATCTGGTCCTGTCCGGTGCCGCCCCGATGCTGGCGCGGCTTTATGCCGATCCACCCGCCAGCGACAGCCGCGCCTGGCGGATCATCGAGGCCGCACTGCGCCAGCATGAAGGTGCGATCCTCGCCATGCTCGACCATCCGCCGCAGACGAATGAGCTGCGCCGCTCGGCCGTGATGATCGCGGTGGCGCATTGGCTGGCCGCGCGTCATGACCTGCCGCTTGTGCTGTCCGAACTGGGGGCGAGTGCCGGGCTGAACCTGCTTTGGGATCATTACGCGCTTTCGATCGACGGCGACCGCTACGGCCCCGAGGATGCCGTCCTGACCCTTGCCCCCGACTGGACCGGCCCCCCGCCCCCGAAATCCGCGCCGCTGATCCGCGCGCGCGCCGGGGTGGACCTGAACCCGCTGGACCCGGTTACCGACCGGCTGCGCCTGCGCTCCTATATCTGGGCCGATCAGCATGACCGCCATGCGCGCACCGAGGCCGCGCTTGATCTGGCCGCTGACAAACGCCCCGAGGTCACGCGCGGTTGCGCCATCGACTGGCTGGAGGCGCGGCTTGCGCGCCCTGTGCCGCAGGCGATCCATCTCGTCTATCACACGGTTGTCTGGCAATACCTGCCCCCCGAGAAGCAGGCGCGCGGCGCGGCGCTGCTGGCGCGCGCCGGGGCGCGGGTGCGCCATGATGAACCGCTCGCCCATCTGTCGATGGAAGATGACGGCACACGCCCGGGCGCGGCCCTGCGCCTGCATTTATGGCCCGAAAATGCGGTGGTCGATCTGGGGCGCGCGGATTTTCATGGCCGCTGGATCGACTGGCAGGCCCCCGCGATCCGAGTGCCGGGGCGATAGCCGCGTTCAAGGCGCAAAATACTTTGCGGCGGAACTGGAAACCGAAAGGCGGCGGTCTACATCGGCATACAGTTACCACATCGAGAGGTCGCCATGTCCGTCCGCATCGCCCCATCCGTCAATGTGCTTGGCGAGGCTTTGCAGCCCTGCTCGCGCGACCCCATGACCGGGTTCATGCGCAACGGGTCCTGTGACACCTGCGCCGAGGATCATGGCAGCCACACGGTCTGCGCCGTCATGACCGCCGAATTTCTGGCGCATTCGAAATATCTGGGCAATGATCTGTCCACCCCGCGACCGGAATACGCGTTTCCAGGGCTGAAACCCGGGGATCGCTGGTGCCTGTGTGCCAGCCGGTTCCTGCAAGCCCATGCCGAAGATGTCGCCCCGCGTATCTGGCTGGCGAGCACCCATCAGCGCGCGCTGGATGTCATACCGCTGGAGGTGCTGCGCGCCCACGCGATGGACGCCGAATAGCGTAGGCTTTTGCGCCCTATTTCCGGGCGTGCCGGGACCGCATCTCACTGTCGTCCCGCGCCGCAAGCTCTGTCAGGCGGTCGGCCAGCAGATCGTCGATAAAGATGCTCAACAACTGTCCGCGCCCGGTGACCCCTGCCTTGCGATAGATCGCATTGGTCTGCGCCTTGATCGTGCCCTCGGATGTCTTGCGGAACCCCGCGATTTCCTGCGTCGAGAAGCCCTTGATCACAAAAAAGGCCACATCGCGTTCCGCAGGCGTAAGCCTCCATTGCGCGAAATGCTGCTCCAGCAGTTCCATGAAACCCGTTGACGCCTTTTGCAGCCGCGCCTGCGCCTGACCCAGCCGGCGCTGCGTTTTCATCAGCAGCCGCGTGGACATCACCAACCCGATCAGCAGCGCGACGGCGGCGCCGATCTCCATGAACTCGTACAGCCGCCAGTCGATCGGCTCGCGCTGCAGACCCAGGGTCGACA
>SL_7KL_010_BRINEDRAFT_10001041_pt1 | contig 13241 bp, 15 predicted proteins | sample SodLak_010_BRINE_FD_10663 | JGI IMG/M metagenome (IMG submission 10663)
AACAATTTTATTTCAAGAAATTCACGTAAACATAGAGCTCCAACAAGAAATAATTCTAAAAATTCACTTAAAAATGTTGATCATGCTGACAAGTTTGGATCAAGAAAATACTTAATGAGATTAAGTGATGATGAAGACCAATCAAGAAAAAGCTCAAGAAAGAGAAAGAGAAAGAGAAAGAGAAAGAGAAAGAGAAAGAGAAAGAGAAAGAGAAAGAGAAAGAGAAAGAGATAGAGATAGAAAATACAAAAAAAGAAGATTTAGAAATTGATGAAAAATTAAAGAAATTATTGATAGATTGGCATAAATTTTGTGAAAGGAATTCTTTATTACATGGAAAAAGTAGTCAATATTATAAATTTTGGGGAAATGTTGTATCTATAACATCTATTCTTTTATCTACAGTAGGAGGTGCATCAAATATAGGTACATCTGGTGAATCAAGCCAAACAAATGCTAGAGTTACACCTATTGTTTTTGGAGCATTAAGTCTTGTTTCGGGTACATTAATGACATTACATCGTTATTTTAATTTTAATCAATTAGAAAGAGATCATGGTTTTTATTCAGGAGAATTTTCTAAATTGAAAAATGATATTCATATGCAATTATATATTTATCAATGTAATGGAAAAACGTATGTGAATCTCGTTGAATATGTAAAAACAATAAAAACAACGATAGATTCTTTAACAGATAGATCTCCTGGTATTCCTTCTACTATTATAAAAAATTATGAAAAGAATTTAAAAAAAGAAAAGTTAGATTTACGTTTTTTCCCTTCTCTTATGTTTTTACCAAATTCTGATTTGTAATTTTTATATGTTGTATTAAGTTTCAAGTTGTAAGTTTTCAAATAAAAAATGTCAAATAAACTTTCAAATAATACTTTATCAAATTCTTCTTGAAATCAGTAAATCTTTACAATCATCTTATGCCTCTGTTGAAGATTCTGCTGCAGACTCATTTACAATCTTTCCTTTCTTCTTAATATTATTAGAAGAATCATCATTCTTCTTTTTCATTGCATGCCACTGCTCAACTGCTTTTGACATACGCTCTCTTGGAGCTAATGATTTATACTCGTTTTCTTCAGAATTCATCATTTTAAGTGTGTTAGAAATGAATATATTATACTCACTTGGTTCTTTCTTTTTCTTAATATTCTTGGATTTCTTCTTATCTTCCAAAACAAGTAAAATAGTCTTTGTGAATGTATTATACACTTCATCAAAATGAGTTTTCAAAGCCAGGTCAATATCATTTTTTTCAATTTCTTCTTTAAAACTTTTCATAGAGTTTGAAAACTTGGTGAGGCTAGTCTTTTTGATGATCAACTCGTTAGTGTTCACTTTTGGTTCTGGGGTGTTTTCTTCATTAGTTTCATCATCTGATTCTGAGTGAACATCTTTTTTCTTGGAATTTGGTTTTTTACGTTCTTTACGTTCTTTGTTATCTTTGGTATTCAATTTTTCTTTGTTACCATTTCTTTTCTCAGGTCGTGTTTTTTTTGTCTCTTTCACATCATTCACAGTATTCTCACCATTATCATCTGTATCGTTTGATTTTTCACTTTTAGTCTCGGCTTTCTTAACGTTAGACTTTGTTGATTTGGTTGTCTTTGTNTTNTCTGTCTTATCTGTCTTATCTGTCTTATCTGTCTTATCTGTCTTATCTGTCTTAGTTGTTTTGGTTGTCTTAATTTTGTCATCGTTTTTGCGGTTTTTGTTTTTGTTGTCATTCTTTGTTTTAGGTGTTTTATCTTCAGACTCTGCATTATTTATCTCATCATCTTTATCAGAATTTTCAATATTTTCTGGAGTCATTCTTGCTGCAGTGGAATTATCTTTTTGAATACCAGTCACCGAACTCTTATCGTTCTCTTCATCATTTTCTTCTTCTGTCTCAGATTCAGATTCAGCTTCAGCTTTAACTATGTTCACAAACTTCCAAGTTGGTTGACCTTTTTCAATTGAATACTCATAAATTTTTTGATATCCATCATGACCATCCATCTCAATACCAACTTGTTCACCCAATTCTATTTCAGATTTACTATGATAGCAATCTTCTTTGATAGTAAAAATATCTGCATTCATTTCTTCTTTAGAAATACTGAACTTAGGAATGTTATCAGACATTATTTTAATAAAATAGCAAAGGTTTGGATCACCGTAAAAAGGTTTTGTGCTTTTGTTTTTCTTGAATATGTGTGATCACAATTTTTACTTATATTGTTTCAAATTTTTCTTTTATTAGAATAAATGATTTTTCTTTATTTGGTTATTTTATCAATTATTCTCATTATCGGTCTTTTAGTTCTTTTTTATATAAGAACTTATGATTCCATTTCAAAAATAAAAAATACAAATAATGATCGTTTAAATCGTCAAACTGAAACAGATCGTCACTTAGACAGAAAAATAACAATGAAAACAAACGCAAATCATGAAAGAATCTCAAAACAAAAGGAAGAAATGCTTAAAAAATTAAGTGATATTACTGATCGTATAGATAATTTAGATAAAAATGTTGAAGAAAAAATACAAATTGTTAAATCTAAAATCAAAAAAGCAGAAGGTAATATTGACGACTTAGAAGAAAAAATTAAAGATGAAATAGATGAACTAAATGATCGTTTACCTTCTACAACTGTCAATAACGAAGATGTTATTAAACTTCTTAACGATTTAGAAGATGAATTAGGAGGAGAAATTGATATCATAAAAGAAAATCACCAATCATTAGATGATAAAGTTGATATATTAGAAGGGGATTTTGCAAATTGGAATGAATTTAAGCAAGAAACTGAAAATGCTATCAAACCTATACAAGAATCAATTAAAAAAATGAAAAATATTATTGGAGATTATACTATGGGTTTTGACACAGCAACACAAAAATTCAAAATTAGAAATAATAATATCGATCCTTCACAAGATGGAATAGATGTACTTAATGCACAAATTAATAATACTATGACAATCACACCAGGAGGAAAACTTACATTTGCTACAATCGACCAACCATATGAAATAAGTACGGGTAATGAGAATATAAGAATAGATTTACCCAAATCATCTTCACAATTAAAACTGATGAACAATATGGGATCATCTACTGTACCGTCACATAGTTTTACAGGTGATGGAATGGCTACCCACATGAAGGGGGTACAAACACCATATATACAAATTGGGGATTTTAGACTTGTTGAAAAAGACGGAGAACTTATTGTACAAGATATCACAAATCAAAATGAAAACATTTTATCATAAATTATCCAAAAAATAGAAAAATAGAAAAAAATAGAAAAAAATAGAAAAATAGAAAAAAAATAGAAAAGAATATAAGGACATCTATAAGTTGTTTGAATATCACCGTATAAAGTAATACTCATTTTAAGCGTACATCATAAATAAATAAAAATAAGTGTATAAGCGTACGAAATTGACATCATAAATCGACAAAGAAAATGGAATCCATTCATGAAGATATCATTCAAACAATGAAACATATAAAAAGTTGCTTTGATATATGTTTACATGAATTTCGTTCTATTGTAAGTGAAAAAACAAATGAGATTACAATACATTATAGTCTTAAAACGTACGATTCTATAGATGATGATCTAGATTTTGATGAAGATTATTACTCGCATATTTGTGATTCTTTGGAACAGTCATTGGATAAAGAGATGAAAAGGATTTTGCGTGATAATCATTATCAAAAAGTTAAAATAACATATAATCTATCACATAAATTGAAATCATATGACACGAATAACAAAATTTCTACACGTATTGAAAAAATAATCGATAAAATAGATGATCAATATTATAGGATTACTTTGTCAACTATATCCCCATTTTCTTAGATTCTTTGATTCTTTGATTTTTAATTTTTGATTCATTTTTTTGAACTTTTATCTAAAATTTAATATAATATAAGTATTATTTTACAAATGAGAATAGGATAAGAAGAATATTATGTTTTTATCGACTAAAATTACACCTATTTTTACATTTTTTTCTTTTTTCATTTCCAGAACATTATCACCAATATTTTTCAAATCATATAAGGATTTATCTATAAAAGATAGATACAATTGGGATTCACGATATGGATCACAAATATATGCATTTTTTGTTTTATATTGTGTATCAATTATGTGGGATGAAACAGATTTCAAAAGTCAGATTTCAGAAGTCGATGAAGATTTTACCTGTAAAGAATCAATTATATTTACAGAAACTGAAACATCGCGATGGGTAATGGAAATAAGTATGGTATATTTTATTACAGATGCTTTTATTTGCTGGTTTTACAAAATTTCAGGATTGGAAATATTATTTCATCATTTTATTGTATCTTTTGGAGTTTTTTTTACACTATATGAGAAAAAATCACAATTTATGATATCATGGCTTTTATTTTCAGAAGGAACAACATTTTTTGTCAATAATCGTTGGTGGCTTTACAAGATGAAAATGCACAACACTTTTTGGTATAAAATAAATGCTATGTGTTTATTGATTTCATGGTTATTTTGTCGTTTGTTTCCTATTTTTTTTTATTACAAACATATGATAAATGACTATCACAAATATAAGTATGCTATAATTCCTTTTTATAAATTATTACTCTTTATTTTACCAAGTTTTTTAGGTGTATTGAATCTATATTGGTTTTTACTTATTTTACGTGGATTTAACGATTTTTACAAAAAAATCATAAAAAAATAGAAAAATAGAAAACTAAAATATCATTTCATCAAAGACTTGTATTTTTCCCACAATTCAGCAATTTGATCATTACTAAATGATGAACCTGATGGCAGAGTTGGTTTGAAATTATTATTGTACACATGCCAAAGGTTTGCGATAGCTTGCATTCTTTGAGCCGCTTCATATTGTTGAGCAACATTAGCCATCTCATTTTGCACAAATAAATTATACGCTGTAGGGGATTTCTTCACGTAATTTTCAGGATAAAAATACTTACGTGGACGTCCCATACGAGGAGCTGATGGAGGACTCACAAGATCTTCCATAATATCAGACACGTAAGGAGGAGGTTCTGGAATCTGAAAATTGAATTGTTTGTAATAGTCTGCAGGTTTGAGTACTAGGTTGCAAGATTCACAAAGATTACCATTTGAATCAATGTAATATTGTTTGTTTGTTTCCATATACATACTTCCCAAACATTCCCACATTCCATTTTTTACACGATAATCACATTTTGTATTATAATCACGAATACAATAGTTTTCAGGAAGAGTAGAAGCAACTATTCCATCTATAACGTTCATTTTTACCGTTGTTTATACGTTATTTTATATAAATAAAAAATCACTATCCGCGCTTATTTCAATTTTTCCCGTATAAGAAGAATTTAGCGTTAATTTGACGGCAAATTGTTATTTTTTATTTTTATTTTTATTCTTTATTTTTCTTATAAAGATGTACATGACTTTTTGACTTATATTCTTTATTTTATAATCGAAATGCTAAAATATGAACAAAACTACGAGGTAACCTATATACACTATTTTGATTAAAAGATCTACAATTATCTAAAGGTAACAAAGAACATTTATGCTCAATTCTGAAATAAACATAGTATCTATCTTCATTTAAATATTCAATAGAATATGGAACATTATTTAAAATTATAGTATTGATATTTCCAGAACGTACATCTTTTATAAATATATTTATTTCTTCAGGTGGATTTTTTTCAAATCCAAGTTTATTATCTTTTGTGTTATATCCACTTAGAAGTAAATTATATGTATAAGTAGGAAAAAAAGCCGTTGCTTTTGTATTTAATTTTTCCAAAAATGATGGATCTAGATGAAATTTATAAAGAGTACGATCAATTTTATAAATAAGAGTAATTAAGATAATTGTAATGAAAAATAAAATGGAAAGAAAATATACAATTCTTATATTCATTTATTCTTGATTATTATTTATATTTTTATCTATTTATCTATTTATCTATTTATCTATTATGCCATTTATTAATTGCATTTTTATGATGAGGATCTGCTCTCATTTTATATAATGGTAAATGTAAATCTGGATGATATTCTTCATTTTTTTCATCTAAATCATAAGAATCTCCTATCTGGAATGGTCTATAAAGTTTTTCATTTTCATCGATCACATATTTATCTTTAATAGGATATTTAGTAAACCATTTTAGAGAAGAAATATTATCATCGAATGTAATTTCTAATTCATAAACTTTATGTGCATTACTTTCATTATCAAATGTATACATTCTACCTTTATAATCAGGATGTTGAAATAGATATAAACGAGATCTTGGAGGAATAGATATAGTGTTAAATATTCGTGGATTCCATGATTGATTATTTAAACTATCATTATCATTTTTATTCTTCATAATATCATCAAAAAAAGAGTAGATATTAGAAATATGACAACGATTTGTTTTGAGATATTCTATATTTGTTTTTTGAGATTCAGATTCAAATTCAGATTCAGAAGAATCAGAATCAGAATTAGATGTATTTAGATTTGTGTAAAATATAACACTATAAAAGGAAAAGGACTCTATTAATTCTTCTAAATTATTCTTCTGTTTAATTTCATCTTTGATGTAATCATTTTTATCTTGAAATATATCGTAATATTTCAAATATGCTTGAGGATCATTTTCAACTTCTTCAGGAAAAGCATTTGTTATAATATTTTCATTGTCATGTGTCGTTTTTACAACATAATAAAACATAATCGACTTTCTATTTCTAATTCTATTTTTACTTTATAAAAAGAATATAAGCTTTTTGTAGATATATTATTCATTATTTCCAACAAAAACAAATATAATAAAATGCAATATAAGAAAAAATATAGAAAAAAACATGCTATAAAAGAAAAACCATTGATTCCTTTTCTAAAAGTAGAATCTTCTGATTCAGAAAAATCAAATTCCACTGATAATTTCCAAAATATAAAAGATACCAAAGAAATCATTTCATTTAATAATCATGATAAGTATCAAAATGATAATGAAAATAATATAGAGAGTGAAGATAAGCATCAACAACATAAAGATGATAAAGATGATAAAGATGATAAAGATGATAAAGATGAAAATGACGAACAGGAATCTGAAATTTTGACAACATCAAATCGGCATTTTTGTTACATCATTTTCGATAAAAATAATTCTACTTATAATGGATACACAGTAAATAGAGAAAGAAGAATAAGACAACACAATGCAGAAATCAAAGGGGGAGCAAAATTTACCACAAAAAAATCCATAAAAAGCGGAAAGAAAAATCATTGGTCTTATATTTTATCTATTACTTCTCAAAATGAAATATTCGATAATCATAAAGCCCTTAGTTTGGAATGGAGTATAAAAAATCCTACAAATAGAAAAACACGTCCATGTAGAACTCCTTATGGAAGAATATGTTCATTACCTCTCGTTTTTAGAAATAAAAAGTTTGCATCATTAGATTTTGAATTATATGTCCATCATGAACCATTTTATGATATTATAAAAGAAGTATTAGAAAGTGAAAAGATAACGAATGTAAAAATTATACCTGATTTTCATAAATAGCAATTACTTTATAATTTCTTCTATACTCTTTATTTTTCCATCTTCCATTTTAATGATGTTATTAGCATATTTTTGTAAATTACTATCATGTGTAATCATAATTACCGTCCTATTTTCTATAATTTCTTTTAAAAGATCATAAACAAGTTCTCTTGAATTTTCATCGATTGCAGATGTAGGTTCATCCATAATAACATATTCCGGATCCAAGAAAAACAATTTTATAATCCAAATCATCTGTCTTTGACCTCCTGATAAATTTGATCCTAAAAATCCAACATGAGAGTCTAATCCTTGTGGAAGGCTTTCCAAGAATGATCCTAAATTCAATTTTAGCATTAAATTTTCTATTCTTTTAGGTTCTATTTTTTCAGGTAAACCATAAATTATATTATCATAAATACTACGATTAAATAGAATAGGAGTTTGTGGAATCAAGAAAACCTTCTTTTTTATATCATTAATTTCTTTTATAGGAATACCATCAATATAAATATTACCATATAAAATGGTTTGATTTTTTGAGATCAAATTTATTAATGTCGTTTTACCACTTCCTATTTTACCCATAATAAGTGTTGTTTTGTTTTTTGGAATATGTACATTTAAATCAGTAAATATACGTTTCTCTTCCTGATTTGGGAATCGACTAAAGTTTACTTTTTTAAATTGAATTCCTTTTTCAAAATCAGCGTCATCATCGATGTAATGAGGAATAATCTTACATTCATCAAATATATGCATTGAACTTTTAATAATACCTCCACGAACAATCATATCTTTAAACACAGCAGTTAATGTAAAAACTGTATTCATAATTAAAAATGTAATGACAACCATATTCATAAATGTTCCCGAATGTATTGTTCCTTTAGTCATTTTATTGTAAAATCTCGTCAAACAAAAAATAACAAATAAAATGACTGGTGGTATAACAATATATTTTGTAATTAAAGTGCAATTAAATGTTTTAGTACAAATATTTTTCTGTTTTTCAAATAATTCAGACATATAATCTATTTCTTCTTGTGTTTTATCAAAATTTAATACAGTAGCCATATTTTTTACAGTATCATCTATATTACTATACATTTGTGTTGTTTGTTGATCACATGCATATGAAATTTTATCACAATGACTTAATGATCTCTGAACAAAGTATAATAGTCCTAAAAGAAGAATCATAAAAGACAAACCAATAATATAATCAACAAAAAGCAAGTAAATATTAATAACAATTAATGCAAAACATGATGGTAATACAGATGATTTTAATTGTGATATAAAATTGTAACATGTAATTGGAAATTTTCCTAATTTAGAAATTATTACATCTACACTTTGTTCATTAAAATTTTCTCTATTTATTTTGAAAACATGATGTATGATTTTATCCATCAAATATTTTTGTATTAAAGGCTGTAACTTCATATCGATATACTCAGATAATAACCATCCTATTTGAAGTAAAACTACAAGAATAAGCACAATATAAAGGTAAATATGAATTGACTTCTTTTGTTGAACATTATTGTACATTTTACTCATAAAATGAGGAATAAGAACTCCTTTTAGTGGAAGTAAAATTAAAAAGACAAAGTATATTAATAAAATTTTTTTATTTTGTTTCATGAATCCTAGAATCAAATCTGAAAATTTATGATTATTTTCACATTTAAATTGTAATTCAGATTTTTCATTATTTGTTTCACTATTTTTATCATTATCATTCATTGTTTTTTCATTATTGTTTTGTATTTTTTTATGTGATATAAGTGATTGTGATGATATACTATTATCGATTCGTGAAAATGTAAACATTTCTTCTTATAAAATATACGCACATTTTATACAAAATTCCTAAAAAATATGTATTTTCCAAATAAATCATTTTCAAGTAGACCAAAACCATTTCTATCACCAAAACATCCTATAAAAATATCTTCCTATGATTGTCGTTTTTTATCTTCAGATACAATTGTATATACTTTGTTGATAAATAAACGAAATTTACCTGAAAAAAAGGAATTTATTCATTATAAAGATAATATGTATTTTACATCAACAATTCATCTAAAAACACCTAATATTGAAACACCTACTACAAATGCTATTCTATCATTTACTTGCCCAAAACAAGCAGAGATTATATTACATGATTTAGATTTTAATATTCCCAAATCTAATAATGAAATAAATAAAATAAATCCAAATAGATATTATCCTCATGTAGATATTGTTTCTTTGTCTGTAAAAGAATTATCTTATCATGCATCTATATTCAAAATACCTATGATTGTCATTTTAGATGCACATTGTGATTTGGAAGAAAAAATAACACAATTTTCTATTTTTTATACATCAAAATATTTAGAAGATCCCAAATATATTTCATAATTTCTTTCTTTTCTTTTTCTTTTGAGTAAATAAATAAAAATCTATAATGTCTTTTGTAAAAGATTTTGAAAGACAAGAATCAAATGATTTTTATAAAGCTTCAGTTTGCCAACAAGACGATAAAGAGGAATGTCAAACTATTTTTGATAATTATAAACTAGAAAATGCATATCCTTTTGATCAAACATTTCCTTTTGATAATACTCTTGATAATCGCTATATAATGATACCAAAACGTGTGATGCAAGATAAACGAGGAATCAAGAATCTCATATTCAAAAATGCTCAAAAACAATCTTGTTTCAGATTAGATCCAATAGATCGATTTTCTACTACAATCTATTGTGAAAATCCACGAAAAAATGAGTCATCTAAGATTCGAATTGGGAAAGATGAGGAAATAAATTATGATTCTGTGCAAGATGACATAGATATAAACAAACGCGTTTTCATTATTTTATTATCATCTATATTTGTATTTTTAGCATTTATTTTCATTTTTACAACAATGAAATATACATCCGAATTCATAAATACAAATTCAAATAAAAATATTTAAAAAATAAAATTCAAGATAAATAAAGTAGTTAAGTACTAAAGTTGTAGAGAAGTAAAATGGAAGAAATTATTAATTTAGCACAAAAAGAAGGAAAAAAATTAAATATATATAATGATTTAGATGATATTAATCTAAATATTCCTTTCTTTCAAATAGAAGATTCGATCATTAAAATAGGAGGCTATAAACATCATGATAATGCACCTCGCATGCTTTATTGGGCAAATTATTTACAAAAAAAAATTTTACCCAATTTAGAAAATGGAGTTAATATAAATGGTTATTATAATATCGAATTACATGATTCATATACACATTTAGATCATATAGTACAAGAAAGAAATGGAATTAAAACCAGTTCTTACGATGAAAATAAAAAAATATCCACATTAGATGAGTATAAAAACTGTCTTGTATGGTCCAAACATAAAGATGATGAACATGTTGTCTTATTACCTGATATTTATCAATTATCTAATTATGGTAATAAGTTTTCAAGTTCTATATATAAAGATCCATATAATTGGGATAATAAAAAAGATAAAATTGGATTTTGGGGAACAACAACGGGTAATCAAGATCCTTTAAAAAATAGAAGAATTCAGACATGCTTATGGTTTTTAGAAAGAGATCCTACACATTTATTTTCAGAATGTTTTATAACAAACATTGCTCAAATTAAAAAAAACGTTTTGCTCGATAATATTTCAAAATTTCCTCTCATATACCATAAACCTGTAGATTTTTTTCATCAATATAATTATAAATTTTTATTAGATATTCCAGGAAATACTTGCTCTTGGGATAGATTACCTTTGATAATGAATTCAAAATCACTCTTTTTTAAAATGTCTTGTGATGATATGTGTTTTTATTATCCTTTATTAAAAGAAAAAACACATTATATTGATGTTTCATTAAAAAATGATGATATCCTAAAAAAAAGAGAATTTTACTTAAATAATCCAAAGAAATCAGAAGATATTATACAAAATGCTTCTTTATTTGCTCAAAACTATCTTCATCAAGATTCTGCTCAACAATATATAATATCTCTTTTCACAGAGGCATACTATCATAAGAAAGCATGATTTTGTAAATGATTGATCCGTTCCAAATTTTTAGTCACGATTTTATATAAAAGATTTGCATTCTTCATATAATCTATACGATCGTTTATATCATAATGATATTTTGAATAAAATGCAAATTTGTGTGCAGAAATAATTATTCGTGTACAACAAAAATGACAATTCTCATCTAAGAAAATGAATTCATCAAATACAAAAGATGCAAGCTTATCTTTTATTCCTATTTGATTTCCCACATGAATACATGCTTTGAATGTTTCTAAAATATAAAATCCAATTTGGAATTCATCATCTTTTGACAATAAATTGTTTTCATATTTTTTTTGTATACTTATTGCCAAAGTATGGACCATGCGTTGAACTAGAAATTTTCCGCGTGGAAGTATTTCTAAAATAAGTTTTATTATTTTGTATTTGAACATGAATATATTGTAATGATAATTTTTGGTAAATGTTTCTTCAAAATCTACTTCATTTTGATTTTGATAATCACTTACAAATAATGGTATTATATCTCCATAAACATTTTGTGATGCAGCTTTCTTAAGAATATGTTCAAATATTTCAATATCTTCATCATATGTGACTATATTTGGAACAAGAAAAATTCGGAGATAATTGTACACAGGATACCAATTGGTGTCATAGTATTTATCATTAAGTGGTGTCACGTTTTTTGGACTAAAATATGCGTATCCTGTCATTGATTGTTTTTTATTGTTTTACTTGAACAATTTTTTTACAGGATTGTCAAATTTTTATTTACAACGGTATTTTCAATTATTTTCAATTATCATTGTAAATGTTTAATATAAAAGGAATGACAGGGTGTCTTTCTACATGGTGTTGTTGGAATTCAATCATTTTTACGCCATTCTTTTCAATTTCACTATTTTTTTGATACCTTTCTACAAAATCAGATAATCCTGAAACATTACTCGATTTTATTTCTCTTTTATCATCGGAAAAATGATAATTATAACGATCATGTTGCTTTAAATCACCTGTGAAAACAAATTTGCTATTATCTCCTATTCGTGTCAAAAGCATCAACATTTGAGATATGGTTGTATTTTGTGACTCATCTACTACAACAAAACAATTGTGAAACGTACGACCGCGCATATGTGATAAAGAACAAATTTCGATCGATTTACTCTTCATGAGCATTTCTATTTCTTCATGATTCATATACATATAGAGTGTATCATAAATTGGAAGAAGCCATGGTCTCATTTTATCTTGTAAATCACCCTTCAAAAATCCAAGTTCTTCATCCGCAGAAACAGCAGGTCTTGTCAAAACTAAACGATCAATTTGATTTTTCATCAATAATTCTAAACCAACAAGAGTTGCTCCCATTGTTTTTGAAGTGCCTGCCGGACCAATCGCTACAACTATAGCAGGATCTTTTTCTGAAAGCAAATGTAAATATTCTTCTTGTTTTTCATTTCGTGGTGTAAACATTCTCATTTTATTCCAAGAAATATCATTTTTACTTGCGAATACATACTTATTATTAGAAATTGTTTTAGCATGTTTTACTTGTTTTACTTGTTTTACTTGTTTTACTTGTTTTACTT
>SL_7KL_010_BRINEDRAFT_10001043_pt1 | contig 13234 bp, 12 predicted proteins | sample SodLak_010_BRINE_FD_10663 | JGI IMG/M metagenome (IMG submission 10663)
CCGCCCCGGAAACACGTGGCCGGAATCTCTGTCGAGACGATGCGCCGCCCTTGCGACTTAGAGCGCATGCCGACCTGACGGAGTCAGGCCGGGCGCTCTAAGTCATTGCTCAACGCATCATTTTCTCCGTCAGCCGGTATCCACCTGACGGAATGATGCTCTAATCGCTCGCGCCGCCCTCCTCGAATTCCTCGACAAGCGCGTCCACCGCCACCAGACCCTCAGAATCAGCGATCAGCGGGTTCATGTCGAGGGATCGAATGCGATGATCCTGCATGATGGCCCCGGCTGCCATGACCGCATCGACGACACTTGCCCGATCGATCCGGATGCGTCCGCGGATCTTTTCGAACATCGGTGCAAGGCGCAGCTTCCCGAGTTGTGCTTCGACCTCTTCACGAGTGAAGGGCGGCAGCAGGAGGATGTTGTCGGGCATTGCCTCGACGAGTTCACCGCCGTCGCCGACCATCACCACGGGGCCGAAATGCGGGTCGATATGGCCACCTATGACGATCTCGCGCTCGCCGCGCATCATTTCGCCGATCAGGATCCCGGAGATCTCCCACCCGCCGGCTTTCACACGGGCCGTGATATCGTCATAGGCACGCGCAACATCCTCTTCGGTGGAGAGACTTGTCCTGACGAGGCCATGATCGCTCTTGTGCGGGATTTCAGCCGAACAGGCCTTGAGCACGACTGCGCCGCCGTTGCTGCGCAAGAATGCGAGCGCCTCCTCCACACTGGAACACAGCTGCCTGCGCATGCAGGTGATGCCGTATTCCTCCAGGATCGCGAGGGAGCGGCTTTCATCCAGGACGCGGGACGCGCGATCGGGGAGCGCTTTCGGGGCGAAAGCCTCACGCGATGCNGCAGCCGCGATCTGCTCATGNTGGCGCGCAAACCGGCCAAGCGCCGTGATCGCCTGCTCGTCGGTCGGGAAGCAGGGTATGCCCAGTTCGGTGAATGCGGCGCGCACCTTCGGCTGCGGGATCGCCCCCACGAGGGGTATCTTGAACCGATCCACGAAATCGCGCGCATCCCGAGCGAAACGCGGATAATCATAGCCCTCGCCGCTCACCGGAATTCCGACGATCAGGGCGTCGACGGCTTCGTCCGCACCGAGCGCCGGCAGCACCTGGCTGAACAGTCCGCTATTGCTCAAAAGCGCTGCGGTGATGTCGATGGGGTTCACGGTTGCGGCGAATTCGGGAAGGATCTCGCGAAGGTTCGCGACAGTCGGATCACTCAGCCGCGCAAGCTGGAATCCCTCCCTCTCCGCAGCATCCGCCGAGAGGACGCAGGTCGCTCCCGAATTGCTGACGATCGCCAGATTACGCCCGCGCGGCGGCGCGGCCTTCAGATAGAGTTCGGCGGAATCGACCAGATCCGCCGTTCCCGTGGCACGCCAGATTCCGATCTTCTCGAAGAACGTGTCCACCAGACGGTCGGAGGTGGCGATCGCGCCGGTATGGGATGCGGCGGCGCGGCGCCCGTCATCCGAGCGCCCCGATTTCACGGCGATCATGCGCACGCCGCGCTCATGCGCAAGACGCGCCGCCTCGGCCAGATTCTCAGGATCGGCAAGGCTTTCGAGGTAGAGCAGGACGAGCCTGATATCGGGGTCCTGAACCACGGAAATCGCAAGCTCCGAAACGGTGACATCGACGTCGTTACCCGTCGAATGGACGTGGCGGACACCGATCCCGCGCTCGCGCAGCAGGCCGTAGGGAACGACGCTCATGGCGCCGCTCTGGCTGATACAGGCCACCGGGCCGTCGGCGGGCGGAGCCTCAAGGAACATCGTTGCGAAGGACAGTACCGCACCATTGCCGAAATTCGCGACCCCGAGGCTGTTGGGCCCGATGAGACGCATGCCGGCCTTCCGCGCGATGGCGCGCATCTCCTGTTCGAGCGCCTTGCCGGCAGCGCCGGTTTCACCGAATCCGCTGGCCATGATCACCGCTGCGCCCACCCCCAGTTCGGCACAGGCCGCCACGGATTCCTTCACCGCNGCGCCCGCCACCGCGATGATCACCGCATCCGGTACCTGCGGCAGCTCGNAAACNGACTTGTAGGCCTTCAGCCCCTGCACTTCCGTGCGGGCGGGGTTGATCGGATAGATCTCGCCCTGAAAGCCGAACATGCGCATGAAGCGAATGGGGCGTCCGCCGATCTTGTTGGGATTGTCCGAGGCGCCGATGATCGCGACGGAGGCGGGGTTGAGCAGGCGGTCAATTGTCATCGGTCTTCTCCCCGATCGAGGTGAATTTCAGCAGATGGGCGTCGCCGCGTTCCGCAAACGACAGTTCCACGCGGTCACCGACGGCGAGGCCGGGGCTGCAATTGCCCATCACGCGCACGCCCTCATCGAGATCGACGAGGCAGATCCCGTACGGTACGAGCGCGCGGTATTCCGGGTTGGGGGCGATATGAGCCACGGTGATCGCAGCGACGACACCGCGCCCTCCGGCGCGCACCGTTGAAGGGTCCGGGGCGCCGCAGCGCGGGCAGAAATCGCGCGCGAACGCTTCCAGTGCCCCGCAGGACGAACATTTGAAAAGACGCAGCTCGCCCTTGCGGCAGCCTTCGCGATAGAGATTCTCGGCGGTGCCCATTCTCATTCTCCCTGCAGGACCAGACTGACGTGGGACGACAGCACGCCCCCATCGGCGTGAACGAAGCCGCGTGATTTTCCGGCAAGCTGCCTGTCACCCGCCTTGCCGGCGAGCTGACGCCCGATCTCGGCAATGTGAGCCAATCCCCCCGCAACACCGGAATGGCCGAAGGAGAGCAACCCGCCATGCGGATTCAGCGGGAGGCCGCCATCGCGCCCGTAGAGCCCGGAACGCAGATCGGCGGCTGCCTTGCCGCGACCCGAGAAGCCGATCTCCTCGAGCAGCACGCAGAGCGTGATCGTGAAGGAATCGTAGATACCAAGAATATCCATCTGATCCGGCTTCATGCCGGCCTGCGCGAAGGCCCGCTGCGCGGCATTGCGCGCGCCGTAATCCGACACATCCCTCGCAGCGCTGATATGCTGGTGCTGATGCGCCTGCCCTGCTCCGGCGATACGCACAGCGCCCTCCCCGGCCTCCTTGCCGATGACGAGCGCAACGGCGCCGTCGGAGATCGGGCAGCAATCGAGAAGCTTCAACGGCGTCGCGATCGTTCTGGATGCCAGCACGTCCGGCACCGTGACCGGCTTCGTCAGATGCGCGTCGGGATGCGTGGCGGCGTTGTCGCGCATGAGCACGGCGAATTCCGCCAGATCCTCTTCGCAAACGCCGTACGCGGCCATGTATTGCGAAGCGAGCAAGGCGTAGTAGGCCGGAATGGTCGCGCCGTAGGGGACTTCATGGAGCGCGTGGCCGACCTGCGCGAGCGTCGAGATCGCCCCTTCCCGCCCGCCCGGTGCGGTAAGCCGGTTCTCGCCGGCGACGACCAGGACACGCTCCGCCGTTCCCGATTCGACGAGCATCCTCGCGAGCATGACCAGAGCGGCACCGGTTGCGCCACCGACCTGCACGCCATGGCAGTAATGGGGTTTGACACCGAAATGCTCCGAAAAGAGCGTCGCGAGCATCAAATGCGGCATCGCGGTCGAATATCCGGTCAGGACCGCATCAATCGCCGGGCGCGTGGTCCCGGCATCCCGGAGAGCCGCTTCCGCTGCCTCGCTCATCAGCGACAGCGTGTCCGCGCCCTCGAGCCTTCCGAATCTGGTGTTGCCGATGCCCTGGATGAAGGCTGCGGGTCTTGTATCTGCCATACCGAATTTTCCCTTCGGATGAGGTCGCGTCTTGATGAAGCCGACCGCGCGAGCGCTTTGCGGGCAAAGCCTCGAAAGTCAGCGCGGGATTTCGCCGTTTTTCAGGTGCGCGCCTTCTCGAAAGCCGCCCAAGCCTTCTCGAATGCGGCGAAGTCGAAATTCGGGGCGCGCGCAGGGCCGAGGACGATTTCCTCGGTTGCCTGCATCTTCGCGATCGCCTTCGGCAATTCCGGAAGCACCTCGTCGGGAATGACGAGTGCGCCATGGCGGTCGGCGTGGATGAGCTCGCCCGGCCGGATGGTCAGGCCGAAGACCGTCACCGCGCCTCCGATTTCGCGAACATGGACGAAGGCGTGGCTCGGCCCCACGGAGCCGGCGAGTACGGGGAAGCCGTCCGGCAACGCGTCGAGGTCGCGCATCACGCCGTTCGTCAATGCGCCGCCGATGCCGAATCCCTTGTGAACCGTGGTATTCACCTCGCCCCAGAAGGCCCCCACGCATTCGGGGTAGTCGACATCCTCGACGACCGCGATGCCGGGGCGCGGCGCTTCGGCCATCATCCTGTAATACGCCATCCGGCGTTCCCTGATGACGCCCGGATCCTCGGTGGGAGGCGTGCGCCCCGCAATCCTCGCGGTGATCGCATAGCCCACGACCGGAGCCGCATTCACATCGGATGACAGAGCCGTCCCGCGCGTATAGCGGTCGAATCCCCGCTTGCCCTGCACGACTTCGATCGCGTTGCAGATTGACGGTGTATCGACGCTCTTCAATGCCGTCATGAGTTCCTGCTGCATTGCCTTGTCCCCTGCTGCCGTTCCGGGGTCTGCCGGCGCCGCGCGCCGGTTCCCTTTGGTCGATTCATCGAGAAACATCACCGGCGGTCGAGCGCCTGATGACGAGATCGTTCTTGATTTTCACTTTTGAGACTTCTGCCAGGTCTGCGATCTGTGCGGTCAGAATTGCCACCGTCTCGTCGACCATCACGTCGATCGGCTGTCGGACGGTCGTCAGTTCGTAGCTTTTCCAGGATGCGATCGGCACATCGTCGTATCCGGCGACGGCGACGTCTTCCGGAATACGAAGCCCCACCTCGAAACGAATGTAGTCCATCACCGCGAAGGCCATGTAGTCACTCCCGACGAATACCGCGTCGGGCCGCGTCTTCTCCTGGAAGAGCGCGCGCGCCGCCTCGACGGCCTTGTCGCGCGCATAATCGCCGCCGAGGACTGCGAGCGGCTTGATCCCGGACTCTTCGAGGCCGGCGAGGAACCCGGCGGTTCGGTCAACGCCGGTCGAGGCCCCCTGCCAGCCGGCGATATGCGCGATCCGGGTCCGCCCGGTCGAGACCAGATGCCGTGCGACATCGCAAGCGCCGCTGTAATTGTCGGAGGTGACCTCGGATACCCGCCTGCCCTGCTGGCTGCGGTTGAGCATCACGATCGGAATCCCCGCAGCCTCACAGCGCCGGGTTATCTTGTCGTCGAGCGAAACCGAGGCCGTGACGATCGCGTCGACCTGGTAATCGAGGAACTCGTCGACAATGGAGCTGACTTTGGAAATCGGCTTTTCAGCGAGGAAAACCAGAATGTGCAGCCCCTTTTCCTGCAAACGCCGCGACAAGGTCTCGAGGAGGATCGAATAGAACGGGCTCTCCAGATATGACACGACCAGGCCGATGATCTTCGTCTGCCCGGTATTGAAACTGCGCGCGATGATGTTGGGTCGGTATCCGAGTTTCTCTGCGGCCTCCCGTACGCGGGCCGCTGTCGTCGCAGACACGGATGCGCCCTGCCGAAAGGTGCGGCTGACCGCCGACTGGCTCACGCCGGCCAATCTTGCGACGTCGATCGAAGTGGCGCGTTTTCCGTTCAACATATTCTCAGGCCCGAACCCGTTCAGATATCTCGCATTTCCATCAGATGCGCCGGAGCGGCACCGCACATCACCCATCACGCTGCGCGACGCTCTGCTTCTGCCGCTTCTCTCGTGCCATCTGCAGCAACATGAAGGCCATCGGCACGACGATGAGCGCAACCGTCGCAATCAGCAGCGTCAGGCTGACGGGACGCGTGATGAAGACCTCGTAATTCCCCCGCGACAGAACCAGCGCACGGCGGAAATTCTCTTCCAGCATCGGCCCGAGAATGAAACCGAGCATCAAGGGAGCCGGCTGGAAACCCAGCTTGAAGAGAAACCAGCCGAGGGCCCCGATTGCCGCGACGACATACACGTCGAACGGGTTCATGCTCGCGCTGAGGGCGCCGAACGCAATGAAGATCATGATCGCGGGGAACAGGTAGAGCCGCGGGATCGACAGCACCTTGATCCAGATCCCGATCAGCGGAATGTTGAGGATGACCAGAAAGATGTTGCCCACAACGAAGCTCATCACCAGCCCCCAGAACAGCCCCGGTTGCTGCTCGATGAGCAGCGGCCCGGGCGCGATGCCGTGGATGATGAGGGCGCCGAGCATCAGGGCCATGACCGCATCACCCGGTATCCCGAGGGTCAGCGTCGGGATGAAGGCCGTCTGAATGGCGGAGTTATTGGCCGATTCCGATGCCGACATCCCCTCCAGAGCCCCGTGCCCGAACTTCTCGGGGTGGCGCGAGATGCGCTTCTCCAGCGCATAGGAGATGAACGAAGCGATGGTGCCGCCCACGCCGGGCAGCGCGCCGAAGAAACCGCCGATCCCGGCGCCGCGCAGCATCGGTGCCGCGGTCGATCTCATTTCCTTGCGGGTCGGGATCATCGAGCGCCACGTCACCTTGGGCAAGACCCGCTCCGGCCCCTTCCCGGCCGAGGCGTTGATCACCTCGGTGATCCCGAACAGGCCCATCGCGATCGCAACGAGGCTGATGCCGTCGAGAAGCGCCGCATGCCCGAAGGCGAAGCGTGTGACACCGGTATGCACATCGGTCCCGATGGTGCCGAGCAACAGCCCGATCACCACCATGGCGATACCCTTCACGCGCGAACCGGTCGACATCGTGCCGGCGGCGGTCAGCGCGAGAGCCATCATCATGACGTAATCGGCCGGCCCGAGCATCAATCCAAGCTGCGAAATGGTGGGCGCCAGAGATGCAAGGAGCACGAAGCCGAACATCGAGCCGACGAACGACGCGATCGTCGTGATGAACAGGGCGAGCCCGCCCTTCCCCTGCATCGAGAGCGGATACCCGTCGAGACAGGCGACGGCGGCGGAGGGAACGCCGGGCAGGTTCAGGAGAATGGCCGCCGTCGAGCCGCCATAGACCGTCCCGTAATAGACCCCGGCCAGCATCACCAGCGAAGCCGTGGAATCGATGTAGAAAGTCACCGGCAACAGCAGCGAAATCGCCGCGAGCGCCCCGAGGCCGGGTATCACGCCGACGAAGGTCCCCAGCGTCACGCCGGCCAGGCAGTAGAACAGGTTTTCAAGTGTCAGCGCAGTCTGGAGACCCAGGGTCACATTATCGATCAGGTTCATAACAGCCGCCCGAATAGCCGGAGGTTCATGCCGAGTGCAAAGACGAATATCCCCGCCGCGATCGCCGCGACCGCCACCGACAGGGTGAGTCTTTGAAGAAGCGTGGCGTCGCGATGCGCAAAGGAGGCAACGAGGGCTGCGATGAAACTCGCAGGGATCACGCCAGCCGGGCGGATCAGGAGCGCGATGAGTATGACGCTCGCAATCGAGAAGGCGAAGGCCCTCACCTCGGACCATGACAATGTCACACCGCCCGCATTCTCGTCATCGGGCACGAAGAAGACCATGATGCCCAAAAGGATCAGCAGAGCTGAAAGCATCTGGGGGAAGAAACCCGGACCGATCCGCGCGATCGTGCCGAAGCCATAGCGTTGCGCATATACAAGAACCGCAGCGCCGATACAGATGACGGCCAGCCCGGCCAGTCGGTTTTGTCTCAGGATCATGCGTGAACTCCGCATTTCAGGGGAGCGGCGCGCTGGAGGATGTCCCCGGAGCGAAGCTCCTCCAGATGCGCGGTCCCGAGCAAGGCCATATCCGTCAGGAGCTCCCGGCGGATGATGTCGATGACGTGATCGACACCGCCCTGCCCGGCAACGGCAGCGCCGTAGAGGAAGGCGCGCCCCGCGAAGACGAATTGCGCACCTAGCGCGAGCGCCATGAGGACATGCGTGCCGCGCGTGACCCCGCCATCGAAGAAGACAGCGATCCGGTCGCGCACCGCACCGACCACGGATTCGAGGGCCGCGAGCGTCGAGATCGTGTAATCGAGCTGCCGCCCGCCATGGTTCGAGACCACGATCGCGTCCATGCCGAGATCGCAGGCTTCGAGAGCATCCTGCGGATGCAGGATGCCCTTCAGGATCAGCTTGCCGCGCCACCTGTCGCGCAGCCATGACATGGTGCGCCAGGAAAGCCGGTCCCGACCGCCACGAAAACCCTGGGGCGGATCCTCGGTGATCCGCGTCCCGATCTCTTCATAGAGGTTGGCGAAACGCGGGATCCCGCGCGTGCGCAGCGTCGGCACGAGCGTGCCCAGCATCCAGCGCGGATGCCGTAACCCGTCGAGCGCCAGCGAAGGCGTCATCCGGAACGGGATGTTGAAATCCCGTCGCTTGATATTCTCCCGATTGGCCGCCACCGGAACATCGACAGTCACGATCAGATTCGTGATGCCGCAGTTTTCGAGCCGGGTACAGATGCGATCAATGCGCTCTCTGTCATCGGGGAAATAGGCCTGATACCAGGCGCCGGGGGCGTGCTTGACCAGCTCCTCCATCGGAACCACCGACGAAGCGCTGATCACGTACGGCAAGGCATTCTCATGGAAACTCTTCGCGATGAGCACGTCGCAATCATGGCGCATCATGCCGGCGAGCCCGGTCGGGGCCATGCCGACGGGCAGGCTGTAGCGCTCACCGAAGAGCTCCGTGGTCATCGACGGCGCGGACACGTCGCGCAGGACGCGGGAGGTGAAGGCGAAATCGTGGAATGCTGCACGGTTGCGATCGCGACTGAGCATGTCTTCGGTGCCGCCCTGCAGGTATTCCCATACACAACGCGGAAGCAGCCGTCGCGCAGCCTTTTCATAATCCGTAACCGAATACATCCGCGACATGACAGCAGCTTTCTCAGACGATGATGTCTTGTTCGAGCAAAGCGCCGTCGAAGAAGCGCACGATATTCGTGGCGGCATGGACGGCCATCCGCCGGTTCGTCGTATCGGAAAGCGCCGCGACATGGGGCGTCAGAACGCTTCGACCATTATCGGGTAATGACGGACGCCCCTTCACCGGCTCCTCTTCGAACACATCCAGACCGACCGCGGCGAGATGCCCGGTTTCGAGAGCCTGCGTCAGGGCCCGCTCGTCGACGAGTCCGCCCCGGGCAGTGTTGATGATGATGGCGCCGGGCTTGCAGGCGAACGGATCGACAAGATATCGCGTGGCGGGCATCAGCGGCACATGCAATGTGACGATATCGGCTTGCGCGAGGGCTTGTGGCAGATCGCTCACGCGTGACCCGAATTCCGGCTCCGGCGCGGCGGCCAGCGCCGGGTCATAATATGTGACGTCGCATTCGAACCCGGACAGCCGCTGCATGACGCCCTGCCCGATCTTGCCGGCGCCGATGACCAGAACCCGCTTGCCGGCGAGATCGGAAATCGGCGGCAGATCGCCGTGCCATTTGCCCGCGCGCACGCTCGCATTCGCCCCGACCAGCCCCTTCAACGTCGCGAGTATCAGCGCGACCGTATGCTCTGCCACCGCGACGGCGTTCGCACCATTCGTGATCGTCAGCCGGATCCCGCGCCGGCGCAGCGCGTCGACATCGACACTGTCATATCCGACGCCATGCCGGGAGATGATCCCCAGATCGGGGGCATGCTCCAGATGATCCGAAGTAAGAGGCCGATATTTGAGAATTGCCCCGGATGCCGTTCGAAGCTCCGCCTCGAATCTCTGCTCATCTCCGGATTCGACGACACAGACCTCAAAACGCGGCATCAGGATTTCGAGCCCGCTCTGGTCTATCGGGCCGCAGACGACGATCTTTTGCACGTTGGGCTCCTGGCTGCATCACGGGAACGGATCGGCCGGCACCGGTTGATGCCGGCCTCGTATCCATCAAGCGCCGGTCAGTCGGAGCTTGCCGCGCGTTCCAGAAGCGGGCCGAAGACATCCTCGGCCGTTCCAAGCCGCTCGACGACGGCCTCGTGATCGGTCACGTTCAGGAGAACACCCTGCTCGGCGAGCGCTGCGCGAAGCTCTTCATCCTGCCCGACCACTTCCATGGCCGACCGAAGGCGCTCGACGACATCGTCCGGAGTACCGGCCGGCGTCACGAGGGTTTGCCAGAACACGGCCTCGAAGAAGTCGAGATCCATGGCCTCTTCGACAGTCGGAAGGTCCGGCGCGGCATCAAGCCGGTCCCGTGTCGTGACGGCAATGCCGACCGTGCTCTCGGCCTCGAGGAGCGGAAGCACTTCGAGCGTCGCAGCGAACATCATGTCGATATTGCCGGCGAGCAGATCCTGGCGCGCAGGAGCGCCGCCCTGATAGTGAACGATGGCGAGATCGAGATCGCCGACATCCACCCAGAATTCCGTGGCGAGATGGTTCACGGCGCCGATGCCCGATGTGCCGATGGCATAGGTGTCCGGGTTCTCCCGAATCTTCGCGAGCAATTCATCCATGGTCGATACTTCGAGGGATGGATGGACGTGCAGGATGAACGCAGAGTCGATCCAGCCGGAAATGTAGGTGAAGTCATCGAGCGTATAATTCACTTCATCCTGGATGAGGTGATTCAGCGCCATGGATACTGCCGCAGCGTAAATTGTGTAGCCATCCGGCTCCTGCTGCGCCACCCAGTTGCTCGCCACCGTCGTTCCCGCACCGGCGCGGTTCTCGATCACGACAGGCTGCCCGAGTTCTTCCGACAAACGCTCTCCGATCAAGCGCCCGCTGGTATCGGTCAGCCCACCCGGCGAATAGGGGATGACCAGTGTCACAGGCTGTGTCGGATAATCCGTGGCCCATGCCGCCGTGCTGGCGAGAAGAGCCGAGGCTCCGAGTATGCTCGCGAAAATACGCATGATTTCCTCCCTTTTTCGTTCGGCTTGCATGCCGACTGGGCGAAGGATTGACTACGTATGCAAGCAAGTCAATTCCGCTACGGAAGCGCTGTCCCGGATATCGTACGCGGCGGCGCGGCCACGCTCGTTCTCTGATGCAGCCGCACTTCGCAGCGCAGCATGCGACGTTTCTGATCGTTCGTATGCGGTTTCGTTGCCACGATCGTTGCGATGCGAAGGGATATTTCCGAGAGTTGGGCGTAATTTTATTTCAATTTCTGCGGCGTATGCGAATTCTCGGAATCGCGCATTGGGATCATTCGCATAATGAGCCTGAAATAGCTTGAAGAGCGCAAGAAACGCTTTCCTGCACTCAGTTTTGGGGGGTGCCTATCGGTTGATATGCTTTCCCGGAGCAAATATGACCTGAAATTGCGTCTGGCGGAAATCGATCTGCGGCTTGCTTTCATCTGCAAGATTTTCGGTCCGGGATACCATTTCAAGATTGTTTCGCCTTGCCGCGCGGCAGACCGCATCGCGATACGTTCCGAGCATTCAGGCTTGAAAAACTCCTGCGAATTCATGTGCGTCTTCCATGCGCATCTGCGGTGGCCGTCTTTGTGTTTGTTTCGCAATGGCGGTTTGGTCCAATACACCTTGGCTTCTCATCAGCCGGATGCATGCTGCCCTCCTTGCATGATTGGTATTGGAGACGATGAAATGAAGCCGACGATATTGAGCTGCGCCGTTACGGGGACGTTTCCGACGCGCGAGCACAACGAGAATCTTCCCGTCACGCCGGAAGAGATCGCCGGTGCTTCCATCGACGCCGCGCGAGCCGGCGCCGCGATCTGTCATATTCACGTGCGCGATCCGCAGACGGGGCGCCCCAGCATGGAGCTGGAATATTATCGCGAGGTCATGCGGCGGATCCGCGAAAGCGACGTCGACCTGATCGTCAACCTGACGACCGGACCGGGCGGGCGCTATGTGCCCGATCCCGAGGAGCCGGCCAGGGCCGCACCCGCCACCACGCTCACCAATGCCCGTATCCGCACCGAACATGTGGTCGAGCTCAAGCCGGAAATGTGTACACTCGATCTCAATACGATGTGGTTCGGCGGCGGCGCGGTGATCAACTACCCCGACAGCGTGCGCGAAATGGCCGGTCTGATGTATGCTGCGGGTGTGAAGCCGGAGCTCGAGGTCTTCGATACCGGCGACATCAAGCTGGCGAAAGCGCTGATCGCCGACGGCACGCTGCGCCTGCCGGCCCTGTTCCAGCTGGTGATGGGGGTCGATTACGGCATGCCCGCGACGCCGCAGGCGCTGGCCTTCTTCCAGTCGATTCTGCCGCAGGAATGCGAATGGGCGGCCTTCGGTGCGAGCCGCATGGCCTATCCGATGCTCGCACAGGCCTTCCTGCTCGGCGGCCATTGCCGCATCGGCATGGAGGACACGGTCTATCTCTCACGCGGCGTCAAGACGCCCGACAATGCCGCGCTGGTCGAGAAATCCGTCAAGCTGATCGATCTGCTGGGTGGCCGTGTCGCGAGCGTCGCCGAGGCACGCGAGATGTTGAAGCTGGCCGCATGATGCATCTGGTTTGAGGCTTGGGCGGTTTGTCACAACTACGCGTCGCTTGGCACGAAGATCAGAGCGGGCGCTCTAAAGCGGCGCCTGGAGCGATGGCGGCGGAGCGCTGCGTGCCTTCTGTTCAGGTGCCTTCCTGCCCAGAAGCAGCACCACTTGCGTGCGGTTGGTAACCTTCAGTTTGCGCATAATCTGCGTCAGATGCATCTTCACTGTATTGTCCGAGAGGCCGAGTTCCGCCGCGATCACCTTGTTGGCCTTGCCTTCGAGCACACCCGCCGCCACCTCGCTCTCGCGCGGCGTGAGCCTGTCCCAGCCCTCCGCCGGTGGCTCGATCGGTATCTGAACGTCCTCCCGGCTCTCTGCGCGCAGGCCGCAGGCCGCACCGATCATGAAGAGCAGGGCATCGAGCGAAGGCGGCAGCCGCACCGTATCCGCGATGCCGATATTGGCGACGGCGTCGAGCATCAGCATGATGATACGGGTCCTGGGAAAAGCGGCACTCAGAAACTGCATGCTGTTATGCGAGTCCGAGTGACTGGCATCGACGATGAGTATATCTTCATCTGTCGGCTCGAAGGCATTAGCGGCCTCGACCGTAGAGGCATGCAGGATCTCTGTCAGCGCATACTTGCGTAGTATTTCCGCCTGGATGCATTCCCGCACGAGCTGAAGCGCACTCACGATGATGAGGCGCCCCCCGAATACGGCCTGCCGTCTGCCTATTCCACTCAAAGTCAGATCACTCATCAGTTCTGCCCAAAAATCCATTTACAGAACGCGGTAGAAAAACCTTGTCGCGGACGGAAGCGAATGTCGGGTA
>SL_7KL_010_BRINEDRAFT_10001044_pt1 | contig 13224 bp, 7 predicted proteins | sample SodLak_010_BRINE_FD_10663 | JGI IMG/M metagenome (IMG submission 10663)
GCGCCTGCCGCAGGTGGCGCTGGCCGCCCCGACGGGCAAGGCGGCAGCGCGGCTGACGGAGTCGCTCCAGGCCGCGCTGCCCGACCTGGCGATCGACGAGGAGCTCCGCGACGCCCTCTCGCGGATCCAGGCCTCCACCATCCACCGGCTGCTGGGGGTGCAACGCAGCTCCGCGACCCGCTTCCGTCACGACGCGGACCAGCCCCTGCCCCACGACGTGGTCATCGTCGACGAGGCCTCGATGGTCTCGCTGCCGTTGATGGCCAAGCTCGTGGCGGCGGTGCGTGACGACGCGCGTCTGCTGCTGCTCGGCGACCGTGACCAGCTCGCCTCCGTGGAGGCGGGTGCGGTCCTCGGTGACCTGTGCGGGCCCCACGGTAGCCGGCCGGTCCTCCAGCTCTCCGACGCGGCCGTCGCGGCGCTCGAACCCCTGGTCGGGCCGGGGTTGGCCGACGAGGTGGCGCCCGCCGACGGGCCCGGGATCTGGGACGCCGTGGTCCGGCTCGACCGCTTCCGGCGGTTCGCCGCCGGTGGCGGTATCGCCGAGGTGGCCCGTGCGATCCAGCGCGGTGACACCGACGTGGTCGGGCAGGTGGCCGGTGCCGGCGACGGGCAGGTCCGCTGGATCGATCCCGGTGTTGCGCCGGACGCCGACCAGCAGGTGATCGGCCTCGCTGTGGCCGCCTACGGGCGGGTGATCGATGCTGCACGCGACGGCCGGCCGCCCGAGGAGATCCTCGCCCTGCTGTCCGAGCTGCGCGTGCTGTGCGCCCACCGTCGTGGACCGGCGGGCGTGGAGCGCTACAACGCCGCCATCGAGGCCGCGCTCGTGCAGCGCGAGGGGAACGCGGCGGTCGGGCGCTTCTACCCGGGGCGGCCGGTGCTGATCACCGAGAACGACCGCGCGCTGCGCCTGGCCAACGGCGACGTCGGTGTCGTGGTGGGCGACCCGAACGCCCCTGACCGGTCGGTGGTCGCCTTCGCCGCCGAGGCCGGTGGCGGGGTGCGGTTGCTCAGCCCCGCCCGGCTGCCGGCGCACGAGACCACCTACGCGATGACGATCCACAAGAGCCAGGGCTCGCAGTTCGGGCACGCCGTGGTGGTCCTCGGGGAGCGCAGCTCACCGCTGCTGACCCGGGAACTGGTCTACACCGCGATCACCCGGGCTGCGGAGCGGGTCACGGTGCTGGCCGGCGACGGTGCCCTGCGCCAGGCGTTGTCACGTCCGGTGCAACGCGCTTCCGGTCTGGGCCCGCGGTTGTGGGAAACCCCCTGAGGGGCCCGACCGGTCCCGGGCCGACCGGCCCTGCCCACGGGACCCCCGGCTCTGTGCGGTCCACGGAGCGCTCCGTAGCTTCCGCGCTGACGCGAGCATCCGTGCGGGCACGTGAGGGCGTAAGGTGCGCGCGGGAGTTGGTCGCGGGTGACGGCGCGTGAGAGGCGCGTGGGTGACCGCGGGTGAGCGGCGCGGGTGACCGCGATACAGAGGCGCGCGGGTGACCGCGACATGACAGGTGGGGTGGGGATGTCCAGGCGGATGTCACCGGGCGATGCCGTCTGGTACCTCGGTGAGAACCGGGTGAACCCGATGACGATCTCCTCGATCATGTGGTTCGACCGGCCGATCGACGTGGAGCTACTACGCGCACGGTTCCAGGAGCGCCTGCTCGACCGGCACCCGATCATGCGGCAGCGCATCGTCGCCTCCCGCCTGCCCGGCCTCATGCCGCTGTGGGTGGACGACCCCGACTTCGACCTCGACGAGCACATCTCCGAGGACCGCCTGCCCGCGCCCGGGGACCAGGCCGCCCTGGAGCAGTGGTGCAGCGAGGAACGCACCATCCCCCTGGACCGGGCGCGACCGCTGTGGCACGTCAGCGTGCTCCAGGGCTACCGCGGTGACGGGTGCGCGATCCACGTGCGCATCCACCACAGCATCGGTGACGGCCTGGCGATGATGGCCCTGCTGCTGACCATCGTGGACGAGTTCGACCCCCTGACCGTCTCCGTGCAGGACCGCTCCATCGCCGAGCTGGTCAGCAGCGCCTTCGGCACGGGCACGCAGCTGTTCGCCAAGGGCGCCCACCTCGCGTTGCACCCCTCCGAGCTCACCGACGTCGCCCGTGAAGGAGCGGAGATGGCGGAGTGGGCGGGGCGCCTCCTCGCGCCCCAGATGGTGCAACGCACCGTGCTGCAGGGCACGCCCGACGGCACCAAGCGCATGGCCTGGGATCCCGAGGGCTTCGATCTCGCTGCGGTGAAGCGGATCTCCCGCGCCAACGAGGCCACGGTCAACGACATCGTGATGACGGTGATGAGCGGGGCGCTGCACCGCTACCTCGCTGACCGCGACGCGCTGGTCGATGACGTGGCGATGATGATCCCGGTCAACCTCCGCCGTCCGGGTCGCCCCCTGCCCCGCAACCTCGGTAACCGCATCGGCCTCCTGCCGCTCAAGCTGCCGGTGGCCAGCGACGACCCGCGCGCGCGCCTGCACATCCTGCAGCAGCGGATGCAGGAGCTGAAGGACTCTCCGGCCCCGGTGGTCTCCCGCATGCTGCTGGTCACCACCACGATGTTCACGCCGGTCATCGAGCGTGGCGTGCACCGCCTGAACCAGCTGCGCTCCACCGGGGTGCTCACCAACGTCCCCGGACCGCAGCTACCCCTGCACATCGGCGGGTCACAGCTGCTCGGCACCATCGGTTGGGGTGGGATGACCGCCAACCTCAACCTCAGCGCGGCCTTCGTGAGCGTGAACGGCCAGATCTTCCCCGGTCTGGTCACCGACGCGGCGATCACCCCCGACCCGGAACAGGTCCTCTCCCACGTCTCCGCCGAGTTCGAGCTGGTGGCGGCGGAACTCGGCGCCTGACCCCCGCGGTTGCTGTCCCCTCAGGAGGGGTCTTACTGCTCCGGGGTACCGACCGGGAGGAGGTACAGCGGTTCCTCCTCGGGTGGGAGGTCGAGCAGCGCGCGAAGATCGTCAGGATCGAAGGCGCCGACGGGTGTCGCACCCAGGTCGAGGGACACCGCCTGCAGCAGCACGTTCTGCGCGGCGTGTCCGGCCTCGAGGAGCATGAAGCGTTGCGCCTGCTCGCCGTAGCGCGCTGCCGTCCGCTCCACGACACCGGTGATGGTCACCACCACGCCCGCGTCGGCGATCCACTCCTGGCCGAGGGCCGCGTCGGCAAGCGCTGCCCGGTGATCGCCACCGCGGTGGTCGCTGAGCGCGTGCTCGTCCGGGTGGTAGCGCGCGATGCCGGCAGCGGACACGACCAGCACCTCCAACGGGTACGTCGCACCGGCCGACGGTGCTGCGCGCGCACCATCGGGTCCGGTGCGGCCCTGCGCTGCCCACAGCAGTTGGCCGACCTGTCCCTCGGTCAGTGCGGCGCCGTCGAAGGACCGGATCGACCGTCGGTCGTCGAGCGTCTGCTCGAAGCTCTCCGGCGCGGGCGTCGTCGGGCTCGGCAGGGGCCGCAGGGCGGCGTCCACCGGGCCATCGGGGGTGGCCGGATCCTCCGATCCGCAGGCCCCCATCGTCAGCAGTCCTGCAGCAAGGACGCCGAGACCGGCGATAGTGCTCCGCATCGTCGACGCCTCCCGTGATGGACGGCGGTGCTCGTGCGACCAGGGTGACAGGTGGCGGCGCAGGGGCCAAGGTGCGAGCGGACCCCGCGTGGTCCCGGAAGCAGCACCGGACACCAGCAGCGGTGGAGGNCGNNGGTGGCGCNGNTGCAGCTACAGCCGGCCCTCGCTCAGCAGGCGACGCACCTCCACNGCCCGNTCGCGCAGGGCGTCGAGGTCCTTCAGTCGGTCCAGGGTGTGGAACTGCCGACCCATGCGGTGGTTGCCCGCCAGNACCTCGCGGTTGCGGTCGAGCACGTCCCAGTACAGGGTGGTGAAGGGGCAGGCGTCCGCACCGGACCGCTTCGAGCGGTCGTAGCGGCAGCTGCTGCAGTGGTCGCTCATCCGGTCGATGTAGGCCCCACCGGAGACGTAGGGCTTGGTGGACATCCGCCCGCCGTCGGCGAAGGTGCCCATCCCGATCACGTTGGGGACCATCACCCACTCGTAGGCGTCGATGAAGGCGCCCTGCATCCATGCGGTGAAGGCCTTCGGGTCCACACCCGCCGAGGTGGCGAGGTTGGCCAGCACCATCAGCCGTTGGATGTGGTGTGCGTAGGCGTGGTCGTGGATCGCGGACACGGTGTCGGCGACGCACGCCATGTCGGTGCCCGCCTCGCCGGTGAACGCCGGCGGCACGTCCAGGTCGGCGCCGAGGTGGTTCTCGTCGAGCCAGCCCGGCATCCACCGGTGGTAGACCCCCCAGATGAACTCCCGCCATCCGAGGATCTGGCGGATGAACCCCTCCACGGCGTTCAGGGGTGCGTGCCCGGCGTGGTAGGCCTCCTCGGCCGCCTCGATCACCTCCCGGGGGTGCAGCAGGCCGAGGTTGAGGGCGTGGGAGAGCAGGGAGTGGTTGAGCGACCAGGCGCCGGTGACCATCGCGTCCTGGTGGTCACCGAAGCCGGGGAGCGCGTGGTCGATGAAGTGGCGCAGCCGTGCCAGGGCGCGGCGGCGGGTGGTGGCCCAGATGCCGTCTGGGGGCGCGCCGTACAGCCCGTCGGGCAGCCAGTTGTCGAGGGTGTCACGGTCGATCTCGTCGAGCTGTGAGCGCACGGGACGTGGCGCCTTCGCCGCCAGATCGTCGGTGGGCGGTTCGCGGTTGTCGTGGTCGTAGTTCCACCGGCCACCCACGGGCTCCTCGCCGTCCATCAGCACGCCGCTGCTCCGCCGGCGCCAGCGGTAGAAGTCCTCCATCTTGACCCGCTCGCGGTCACCGGCCCAGCCGTTGAACTCGCGCCAGTGGCACAGGAAGTGGTCGTTGTCCACCACCTCGATGTCGAGGTCGTCGAGGAGGCGTCGTCCCGGCAGGCTCGCCGGCTCCATCGCCCGCACCGCGGTCGGTGCGTACTCCTCCACGTGGGCGGTGAACCCGGCGCGCAGGCTGTCGGCGCGGCGCAGGTCCACCTCGTAGCCGCGCTGCTCGAGCTCGGCGGCGAAGTGGCGCATCGCGGAGACGACGAGGTGGGCCTTCTGGACGTGCCACCGGCGTTCGGTGAGCTTGGCGGTGCTGACCACCATGAGCACGCGGGTGTCCTCGGGCGTGCTGCCGCGCAGGTGGGCGAGATCGACGTTGAGCTGATCGCCCCAGATCCACACCGTGCGCACGGTTCCTCCTCGGACGCGTGACGGACCGGTTCGGAGCCCGGGTCCGGGACGGACGCGGCAGGACCTTCGTCCTCCAACGGGGGCCCTCCGGCCCTTGGTCCGTGGACCGCGAAACCCCACCGTTACGTTCGCCCTCTGCGGCTCATAGCGTGACTATACGGAGTGGTCGCGGTCGCCACTGGGAGGTGGTAGGCGCAGGTGGGCGATCACGACCCTGGGAGAACACCGTGGAGAACCTCGCTGTCCTGAGCCTGCTCGCGTTCCTGCCGATCCTGACGATCGGTGTGCTGATGGTCGGCTTCCGATGGCCCGCCCGGGACGGGATGGCCGTCGGCTTCGTGGTCACCGCGCTGATCGCCTGGCTGGTATGGGACGTGGAACCCATCGCCATCGCCGCCTCGGTGATCGAGGGGCTCGGGATCTCCCTCGACATCCTCTACATCGTCTTCGGTGCACTGCTGCTGCTGGCCACGCTTAACGCCTCCGGCGCCATGGCCTCGATCCGGGCCGGCTTCACCCGCATCAGCCCGGATCGGCGGGTCCAGGTGATCATCATCGCCTGGCTGTTCGGCTCCTTCATCGAAGGGGCGTCCGGGTTCGGGACACCCGCCGCCGTCGCCGCACCGCTGCTGCTCGCACTCGGGTTCCCGGCCATGGCGGCGGTGATGAGCGGGCTCATCATCCAGTCCACACCGGTGACCTTCGGGGCGCTCGGCACGCCGATCATCATCGGGGTCAACAGCGGGCTCAGCGGGACCGCCGCTGAGGAGGCCATCACCGCCACCGGTGGCAGCCTCGACGCCTACCTCGGCGAGGTCGCGCTCGCGGCAGCGACGGTGCACGCCGTCGTCGGCCTCCTGGTGCCGCTGTTCATGGTCGGGCTGCTCACCCGCTTCTTCGGTCAGAACAAGCGTTTCAGCGAGGGGCTGGCGATCTGGCCCTTCGCGCTCTTCGCCGCCGCCGCCATGATCGGCCCCTACTGGCTGACCGCGTGGCTGCTCGGTCCGGAGTTCCCCTCGCTGTTCGGTGGGCTCATCGGCCTGGCCATCGTGATCACCGCGACCCGGAAGGGGTTCCTGCAGCCTAAGGAGCCCTGGGAGTTCGCCCCGCGCGAGAGCTGGGTCGATAACTGGATGGGGGATCTCACGCCCGACGACGCTGCCCCGCGCCAGTCCATCGGTACCGCCCGCGCCTGGGCCCCCTACGGCGTGCTCGCTGCCATCCTCGTCGTCACCAGGATCCCGGAGCTCGGGGTCCAGTCGGTCCTGCAGGGCGTCAACCCGACCTGGTCCGACATCTTCGGGCAGGGCCTCAACGCCGGGTTCCAGTTCCTGTACCTGCCGGGCTTCGTCTTCCTGGTCGCCGTGGTCGTCAGCTACCCCCTGCACCGGATGCGCCGCTCGGAGATCACGTTGGCGTGGCGCACCGCCGGCAAGCAGATCATCAAGGCGGCTCCGGCCATGCTGATCGCCGTGCCCCTGGTCCGGATCTTCATCAACTCCGGGACCGACTTCTCCACCGGTGACTTGGCCTCGATGCCGCTGACGCTGGCGGAGGGCGCCGCCACCGCCGTGGGATCCGCCTGGCCACTGGTCGCGCCGGTCGTCGGCGCACTGGGTGCCTTCGCCGCCGGCTCGAACACCATCAGCAACATCATGTTCGCCCAGTTCCAGTTCGCCACCGCGGAGGGCATCGGGGTCGCTACGGTGCCCGTGGTCGCTGCGCAGGCCGTGGGAGGAGCTGCCGGGAACATGCTCACCGTCCACAACGTGGTTGCGGCCGCCGCCACCGTCGGCCTGGTCGGACGGGAGGGCGACCTGATGCGCAAGGTGGCGATCCCGTGCGCCTACTACCTCATGGCCGCCGGGACCTTCACCTACCTGGTCGTCTGGGGCATCGGCGCGAACGCCGGGACGGTGATGCTGGCCGCGCTGCTCGCCCTCGCCGCGACGCTGCTGGTCCTGGCGGCGCGGGAACGGCGACTGGCGCCGGCCCTCGACCCCGACCGCGGGGGCACGCCGGCACCGGAGCGCGCCAGCGCCGATGAGGATGCGTCGTGAGCCCCGCCGGAGCCCAGACCGACGCCGGCCCGGGGGACCGCCAGCGGATCCGGCTGCGTGCCCGGGTGGAGGCCGCAGCGAGCACCTACCACGAGCTGGCCGGCTGGGACGACGTGGCAGCCCACGCCGCCGGGTTGGCTGACCGGGTCGCCCTCGCACCCAGCCTCCACGCCGCGCAGCCCGGTCTGGCGACGCGCCTCGAGGCCCGCGGCTGCACCGTGGTGATCCCGGGAGACGAGGACCCTGCGGCGGACGTCGCCGACGTACCGGTCGCCATCGTCGCGGGTGAACTCGCGGTGTCCGAGACCGGCGGCGTGCTGGTCGCCGAGCATGCGCTCGCGGACCGCGTGGTCACCATGCTCTGCCAGCGCCTGGTGCAGGTGGTGGCTGCGGATGCGGTCGTGGAGCGTCTCGAGGATGTCGCGGTCTGGCTGGCCGAGCGCAACGGCCAGGCCGGCTTCGCCTCCCTGATGACGGGCCCATCCCGCACCGCCGACATCGAGCGCAGCCTGACCATCGGGGTGCAGGGGCCTGACGAGGTGGACGTGCTGGTGCTCACCGGTGCAGATGCCGTGACCGAGGAGCCGACGTCATGAGCAGCCTTCGACCCTTCGAGGAGCGCTACGCCACGGCGCTGGCCGATCCGGACGTCCGCGGGGGGCTCACCGCCTTCCAGCGCGGTTGGCGCGACAGCCGGGACGCCGCCATCGCCGATCTCGAGCAGCAGGAGGGCCGCAGCTTCGACGAGCTGCGCGCGGAGCTCGCGGCCATCAAGGATGGCGTCCTGGCGGACTGGGAGCACCACCTCGACACCTTCACCGCCAACGCACAGGCCGCGGGTGCCGAGGTGGTCCGGGTGGCCACACCCGGTGAGGCCAACGCGCTGATCACCGAGCGCATGCAGCGGGCCGGTGCGGATCTGCTGGTCAAGGGCAAGTCGATGGTCTCCGAGGAGATCGGGCTGAACGCCCACCTCGAGGCCGCCGGCATCAGCCCCGTGGAGACCGATCTGGGGGAGTGGATCCTGCAGCTGGCGGAGGAGACCCCCTCGCACCTGGTCATGCCGGCGATCCACAAGCGGCGGCACGCGGTCGCCGCGCTGTTCGAGCGGGTCCTGGACCGGCCCTTCCCTCCCGACGACATCGACCGGATGGTCAAGGTCGCCCGGACGGAACTGCGGGAGCGCTTCCTGGCCTCCAGCGTCGGTCTCTCGGGTGCCAACGCGCTGATCGCTGAGGGCGGCGCGATCATGTTGGTGTGCAACGAGGGCAACAACCGCATGTCGGTGGCGCTGCCCAAGCTGCACGTGGTCACCGCAGGCATCGAGAAGCTGGTCCCCACCTACGCCGACGCGATGCGGCAGGTCCGCCTGCTCGCCCGCTCCGCGACCGGCCAGCCGATCACGGTCTACACCAACTTCCTCACCGGTCCGCGCCCCGGTCAGGAGCAGCTGATCGTGCTGCTGGACAACGGGCGCACCGCGATGGCCGAGGACCCGGACGTCGCCGCAGCGCTGCGCTGCATCCGTTGCGGTGCCTGCGCCGACGTGTGCCCGCCGTACGGCATCGTCGGCGGCCACGCCTTCGGGCACGTCTACACCGGTGCCATCGGCCTGGTGAACACCAGCTTCCACCACGGCATCGAGGCTGCGGCGGGTCCCCAGTCGCTGTGCGTGTCCTGCGGGGCGTGCGCGACGGTGTGCCCGGTGAACATCCCGCTGCCCGTCCAGATCCTGGAGGTCCGCGAGACCGTGGCCCGGTCCGGTGAGGCGGGCAACGCCGGGCGGGTGACCCGTTCCGCGCTGCGGGCGTTCCAGCACCCGCGGCTGGTGGACGTCGGGTTGCGGGTGGCGGGGGTGGTGACCACGCCGCTGCGACGTGACGGTGTGACGGCGCTGCCGGCAGCGCTCACCTCGCGTGGCCCCCTGGCTGCCCGTGTTGGCTGGCGCACCCCGCCCGCCGTGCCGACGCGCCCGGCCCGCGACACCCTGCGGCCGCGCCGCCTGGAGGAACCACCCCGTCTGGCGAAGCAGCCGCTGGCCGGCCGGAAGGTCCAGCTGTTCCTGCAGTGCCTGTCCGACCGTCTGGCGCCGGACATCCCGATCGCCGCGGCGAAGCTGCTGCGGGCAGCCGGTGCGCAGGTCACCGTTCCCCGCGAACAGCACTGCTGCGGCCTGCCGGCCTACGACAGCGGCGAACAGGACACCGCCCGTGACATGGTGCGCCAGACCATGGCGGCGCTCTCCGACGGTGCGGACGTCGTCACCCCGGCCTCGTCCTGTCTGGCGATGCTGGCGCACGATGCCCCGCACCTACTCCGCGGCGACATCGCCGAGGTGGAGCGTGCCCAGGAGCTCGCCGGACGCACCTACGACCTGATCAGCTACCTCACGAGCGGTCCCGGACGGCTGCCTCCCGGCAGCCTCGACGACGGTGACCGCACCCCCGTCACCGTCCACCGGTTCTGCCAGGCTTCCAACACGCTCGGCCGCGGGGAGGCGATCGAGGCGTTCCTCCGCGACGTCGCCGGCGCACCCGTCGTCCCGCTGCCGGAGGCGGGCGAGTGCTGCGGGTTCGGCGGCTCGACCTCCGTCCGCAACCCGGAGCTGTCCGCCGGCATCCTGGACCGCAAGCTCGGCTGTGTCGACCGTACGGACGCCTCCATACTGATCACCGACAACCCCGGCTGCATCCTGCACCTGCGCGGTGGCGTGCACGCCTCGGGCCGTGAGGTGGAGGTCCTCCACCTCGCCGAGTACCTGGTGCGTCGGCTGCCCGGCGCCACCTCGACACCACAGGAGCGTTGATGGACCCTGCAGCTGCGACCCGCGCCCGGCGCGACAGCGCACCGACCCCCACGGAGCAGGCCCTGCTCGACCAGCTCGGGCGGATCCTCGGAGGGGACGGCCTCAGGACCTCCACCCTGTCACGGGCGACCTACCGGCGCGACGCCTCCTTCCTCAACGCCGACCCCCTGGCGATCGCCCTGCCGCGCACCCGCGAGGAGCTCGCGGCGGTGCTCACGGCCTGCCGTGACCACGGCGTGCCCTTCACCCCGCGCGCGGCGGGCACGGGGCTCGCCGGCGGCGCCACACCGACGGGTGTGGGCGGGGTCCGTCCGCTGGTGATCAGCGTGGCGAGGATGGACCGGCTGCTGGAGCTCGACGTCGCCAACCGGCGTGCCCACGTGGAGCCGGGGCTGGTCAACGCCCGGCTCGGCCGCGCCGCGGCGGCTGCGGGCCTGCGCTTCGCGCCCGACCCGGCGAGCCAGATCGCCGCGACCCTGGGTGGCAACGTCGCCACCAACGCCGGCGGCATCCACGTGCTCACCTACGGGGTCATGAGCCAGCACGTGTTGGCCGTGGAGCTGATGGACGCCGACGGCGAGGTGCACCTGCTCGACGGTCGNCTGCCNGAGCAGGACGGCCTCGACCTGCGNGGCGTGAGCGTCGGGGGAGAGGGAACCCTCGGCATCGTGGTCGGTGCATGGCTGAAGCTGCTCCCCGCACCACCGGCGATCGGGACCCTGCTGGCGGGTTTCGAGACCCTGGATGCGGCAGCGGCCACCGTCGGCGCGCTGGTCACCTCCGACCGGCTGCCCGACGCCGTGGAGCTCATGGATGCCCGCGCGATCGCCCTGGTGGAGGGNTACGCNCAGGCCGGCTACCCCACCGACGCGGCGGCGGTACTGCTGCTGGAGTACGAGGGGCTGGCCGCCGGGGTCAGTGCCGGGGTGGACACCGCGGCGCGGCTCGCGAAGGAACACGGCGCCACCGAGGTGGTGCGCGCCGCCGACGCCGATCAGCGGGCACGGATCTGGAAGGGCCGCAAGGCGGTGGCCGGCGCCATCGCCAAGCAGGCGCCCGACTTCTTCCTCCAGGACGTGGTGGTGCCCCGCTCCCGGCTCGGGGAGATGCTCGACGCGGTGGTCGCCATCGGCGAGCGGGAGGACCTGATCATCCTCAACGTGGTCCACGCAGGGGATGGCAACCTCCACCCCTTCGTGCTGTTCGACCGTCGTGAGGAAGGGGTGCTGGACCGGGTGTTCGCCGCCGGGCACGACATCGTCACCACGGCGCTGTCCCTCGACGGAACCGTCACCGGAGAGCACGGCGTCGGCATCGAGAAGCGCGACTTCCTCTCGCAGGTCTACACCGCCGATGACCTCTCCTTGCAGCAGGCCGTGCGGTCGGCCATGGAGCCCTCGGGTCTGGCCAACCCGGACAAGGTGCTGCCGACCACCGTCGGCTGTCAGGAGGCACAGATGGTGCCGGAAGGTGCGTGGGTATGAGCGAGGCAGCGACGCTTCCGGCCGAGCTTGCGCCCATGATCGAGACGTTCCGGTCGGCCGCCGCCGATGGGCAGCGGCTGGTGATCCGCGGCAGTGGCAGCGTGCTGGACCGCCTCCCGGCGCCTGCTGCTGCCGAGGTGCTGTCCACCGCGGAGCTGACCGGTGTGCTGGACCACCGACCCGAGGATCTGGTCGTCACGGTCCGGGCCGGCACGCCCGTGGAGGAGCTCGCTGCCCTGCTGGCCACCCACAGCCAGGAGTGCCCGATCGAGCCTCTGGCCGGTCACGGTGGCACGGTGGGCGGTCGCCTCGCAACGGCGTTGGCGGGCCCGCGCCAGCTGGTGGCGGGACGCGTCCGTGACTGGGTGCTGCGGGTGCGGCTCGTCACGCCCGAGGGCCGGGTGGCGACCGCCGGCGGGGTGACCGTCAAGGACGTCACCGGTTACGACCTGTGCCGGCTGGCCACCGGCTCCTGGGGAACGCTCGGTGTGATCGCGGAGGTCACGCTGAAGCTCCGACCGATCCCCACGGAGAGCGCGTGGTTCAGCTCCGAGCCACCCGCCACCGGGCGGACCGGTCGCGATGCAGGAGCGCGTACGTGCGGCGTTCGACCCCCAGCAGATCCTGACCGACGTGAGGCAGTCCCGATGACCGAACCCGAACCGATGTCGATCTTCGACGCCGACCAGCTCGCGGCGTGCGTGCAGTGCGGGTTCTGCCTCTCCTCCTGCCCGACCTACGAGACCACCCACCTCGAGGAGCACGGCCCCCGTGGCCGGATCCTGGCGATGCGCCTGGTGGAGGAGGGCGAGCTCGCGATCGACGACCCTGACGTGGTCGACTCGATGGAGACCTGCGTGCAGTGCCGTGCCTGCGAGGTGGTCTGCCCCTCGCTGGTGGAGTTCGGCGCGCTGATGGAGACCGCGCGGGCGGCGATCAACGAGCAGCAGCCGCCCGCCGGTGTCGAGGGGCGTGCACAGGAGGTGCTGTTCCTCGGGCTCAGGCACCGCTGGCTGCTGCGTGCCGGCACGATCCTGCTGGCGCTCGCGCAGACGCTGCGGCTCGACCTGGTGCTGCCGGAACGGTTGCGGCCGGCCCGGCGTGTTCGACTGGGGGACACGCTGCAGGGCTACCGCCTGCCCCCACCTGGCGCGCCGGTGCGTGGTGAGGTGTTCCTGTTCCGCGGCTGCGTGATGGACGGGATGTTCCGCGACGTGCACCGGGCCACCGCACAGGTCGTGGCCGCGGTGGGCTACCGCCCCCGCTTCGAGCCGGCACCGCCGTGCTGCGGTGCCCTGTCAGCCCACGCCGGCCGGGAGTCGGAAGCGCACGCGATGGCCGAGGCCACCATCGCCGCCTACGCCGGCACCACGGGTCCGATCCTGGTCAACTCCGCCGGGTGCGGTGGTGCCATGAAGGAGTACGGGACCCTGCTCGGCACCGAGGAGGCGCGGGCCTTCAGTGCCCGGGTCAAGGACCTCTCGGAGCTGGTCACGCCCGAGGAGGTGGCGGCGCGGGGGTCCGAGGTGCCACTAACCCTGGCCTACCAGGCGCCCTGTCACCTGAAGAACGTGCAGGGCCTCGCTGACCAGGCCCGCGCCCTGGTAGCCGCCATCCCGGGGCTCACCCTGCTCGA
>SL_7KL_010_BRINEDRAFT_10001045_pt1 | contig 13223 bp, 12 predicted proteins | sample SodLak_010_BRINE_FD_10663 | JGI IMG/M metagenome (IMG submission 10663)
CGCGCGATCAGGAAATCAATGAAGCGGTCAATCACGGGCGCCCTCCTGCCTGTTCGGTGAAGCTCTGCCATTCGGTGCCCCGCAGGCGACCGAAGGTTGCCCCGGAGACATAGACGGCGTCGCCATTGGCGGCCACGGTGGTATGCCATTCACGCAAGTCGGGATCGAGCCGCTCGGCACGCCAGGTGCTCTTCGGATTATCCTCACCGCGGACCACGATTCCGTCCTCCCCCACCGCCAGCCATTTGCTGCCGTTCCAGGTAACGTCGAAGAGATGCTCCTGGAAATCGGTCTGCAGACGCGTCCAGTCATCACCCCCGTTGCTGGTGTAAAGCACGGTGCCTTCCAGGCCCACGGCGACACCATGACCGTCGTCACGGAAACGCACCGCCATCAGACTGCTTTCCAGATCGAGCATTTCTTCGGTCCAGCTGTCACCGCCGTCAGTGCTGCGCAACAACATGCCGAACTCGCCCACCGCCCAGGCGTTGCTGTCATCAACGAAGCCGATTCCATTCCAGGCAATGTCTTCCTCATCCACCAGGCGTTCCCAGGTACGGCCGTAATCCCGGCTGCGGAATACCGCACTCATGCCGCCCACGGCCCAGGCTTCGCCGTCGGCCCGGGTGATGACCCGCACCAGCTTGTTGAAGATTTCCGAACGCGGCGCCTCCACCTGTTCCCAGGTCTCGCCGGCGTCCTCGGTCACCAGCACCACACCCTCATTACCGACTGCCACCGCCCGCCGTGTATCCCAGGCAGCAATGGATTGCAGATTGTGGCGGGTTCCGCTCTGTTGCACGCGCCAGGTGGCGCCGGCATCCTCACTGCGGACGATCTTGCCGTCGCCACCTGCGGCCCAGAGCACCTGGCCCTGCTCCAGCACCTCAAGCCCATAGAATCGGTCACGACGCTCGATGGGGGGCGGCTGCACGGTCTCGCCCACCGGCTGCGGCTGAATGAAGAACGCAGCAAACAGCAGGCCCGCGATCACCGCCCACGGCACCAGACCGCCTATCGCCTTGATTACGCCCCGCATCGTTTCGCCTCCCCTGCGCCCTTGATGTCTTCCATTGCCCGGCTCATGCGCTGGCCTCCTCGGCCTGCAGACGGTTCAGCTGGTCGCGGACCCAGGGCATCACCCGGCCGCCCAGTTCGCGACCGGTGATTTCCCGCGCCACGTCCACCGCCTCGACCATTCGGTCCAGCGAGATGCCGGTCTCGAAATCGCACTGACGCAGGAACAGCAGGAGATCCTCGGTGGCCAGGTTGCCGGACGCGCCTGGAGAGAATGGGCAACCCCCGAGACCACCGACGGCACTGTCGAAGCGGCGGATTCCCGCTTCCAGTGCAGCCCAGACATTGGCCAGGGCCATCGCCCGGGTATCGTGGAAGTGGCAGGCGAATCGCTCGGTGCCGAACTCCGGCACCAAGAGTGAAAACAGGTGCTTGACCTGAGCCGGGCTGGCCGCACCGATGGTGTCGGCGATGATGACGCGACCGGCTCCCGCCTCGAACATCTCCCGGGTCAGTTCGACGATGCGCTGCGGAGCAACCCGGCCCTCGAACGGGCATTCGAAGGCCACCGCGATGTAGGCATCGGCAGCCACGTCCAGGGTGGCAGCATGGCGGATGGTATCGACACAGGCCTCGCGGGTCTGCTGCAGCGTCATACGGATGTTGCGCTGGTTCATCGTGTCGGTGGCCGACAGCACCAGGTTGACAGTGCGCGCGCCGGCCTCGGCGGCCCGCTCCAGCCCCTTGCGGTTCGGCACCAGCACCGAGTAATCCAGATCATCCCTTTGTGGCAGACCGGCACAGACCTCGGCGGCGTCCGCCATCTGCGGCACGGCCTTCGGCGAGACGAAGCTGGTTACTTCGAAGTCCCGGACGCCCGCGTTAACCAGACTATCCAGCAACCGCAGCTTGTCGGCGGTGGGCACGAAATCTCGGTGCATCTGCAACCCATCCCGCAACGCGACTTCGTTGATAACGACGTTTTCCATGATTCCCTCAGCGAATGACGGCATGGCTACGCAGCTCTTCTAGCTGCTCCTCACTCAGGCCCAGCAGCTCTCCCAGCACCTGACTGGTGTGCTGCCCGAGCATCGGGGGCGGCGAAAAGCTGTCTTCGTAGGTGTCGGAGAGCTTGACCGGATTGCCGGGCACCTCGGTGGAGCCGCCCTCCGGGTGCTCCAGATCCACCACCATGTTGCGGTAACGAACCTGCGGGTCGTTCAGCGCCTGCTCGAAGTTGTTAACCGGCGCTACCGGAATACGCTTTTCCTTCAGCAGCGCAATCCACTCATCGGCCGGCCGCTTCAGCAGCACCTCCTGCAGGCGCGAATTGATGAAATCACGATCCTCGAACCTGCCCGGCTGGGTCAGGTACTTCTCGTCCTTGAACTCCGGAACATCGACGATTTCGGCGAGATTTTCCCAGAAACTGTCGAAGATCACCGCAATGATGATGGGCTGGGTCGCGGTGTCGAAAGTGTTGTACGGCACATGCACGAAATGACCGTTGCCCAGCGGCTCGGGATTGTCACCGGACAGCGAATACATGGTGGCCATGTAGTTCAGCAGCGAAATCTGGCAGTCCAGCATGGAGATATCCACATGCTGCCCCTTGCCGGTGTTCTGCCGCGCCACCAGGGCCGACAGCACCCCCATGGCTGCGAACATACCGCCGCTCAGGTCACCGATCGGGATTCCGGCACGCAGGGGGCGGCCGCCCGGCTCACCGGTAATGGACATGCCACCGCCCATACCCTGAATCACCTGATCAAAGGCCGGGCGCAGCGGATCCGGTCCGGCAGAGCCAAACCCGGTAACCGAACAGGTGATGATGCGGGGATTGACCTTGCTCAGGTGTTCATGGTCGATCTTCAGTCGCCCGGTGACTCCGGCGCTGAAGTTATCGAAAACCACGTCGGCCTCCTTGACCAGACCGTAGAACAGTTCCAGCCCCTTCTCCGACTTGAGGTCGATACAGACGCTGCGCTTGTTGCGGTTCAGGGTGAGGAAGTAAGCACCCATCCCCTTCAGCGAGAACTTTTCGCTTTTCGCCAGCAGCTTCCGGGTGCCCTCGCCAGCCACGGGCGGCTCCACCTTGATGGTGTCAGCACCCATGTCGGCCAGCAGCATGGCGCCGTAGGGGCCGGAAAGCATATGGGTCAGGTCCAGTACACGAATGCCATGCAACGCTTTCATTACTATAAATTTCCCTTTGAGCTCTCTTGGTATGGTGTTATCGCGAAGTCCGGGAAGAGCTTTTCCAGTCCATGGGGACCGGCTGCGAAATCGGCGTCACCAGTCCCGAGTCAAAACTTGAGATGTAAGTTGTTCCAGCATTACAGGGGGTAGAGGCAAGAGGGATGCCAACCAGTGGAAGAGACCGCGCGGGGCACAGCAAGCGGCTGTTATCCTGAGAATTAAACCTGGGGCGGACGCAATTTTGTTGCGGCGCAGTAAACGAGGGTCCGGAAATCGTTCGTTTCACTAAATGGAAACGGGAACGCAACTTTGAAACGAGGAGCCCGGGGAAGGCTCCCGCACCATGCTGAGGCGTCAGGGAAACGCTGCGTCAGTTGCGACTTCCTGCAGGCTAGAAATCAGTGACTCGCCCGTTCTTCTCCCAGTCGCCATAACGTGTTGGTTCCGGACCGTCCTGGCCGCCCTGCTCCGGCGGCAGGGTCGACGCGGGCGCTTTCTGGCGACGACGGCGCGCTTCAGCCATGGCCTGCTCGGCGTTCCGCTGTTGATCTTGTTCCATGGGCCTCTCCCGATGAGTATCCTGCCGCTGACCTTGCGATCACTGCCTTGCGTCACAACCTATAGTCACGCGGGACGGCAATTATGTTCCATGACATCGTTGCATCGCAGCAAACCCTGACCACCAACGTCCAATCGGAGACGGCATGAGCACGACGGCTTTCGACGCACCCCTCGATTCCAGCATCACTGAACGGCTTCAGGATGGCGCGATGGTTCCGCTGCCGAGTCTGGGCCTGCTCCAGGTCAGCGGCGACGACGCACGCAGCTTTCTGCAGGCGCAGTTGACTCAGGATATCGCCACGGCCACCGACAGTCGCTGGACACTCGCCGGCTACTGCAACCCGAAGGGCCGACTGTTCGGACTGTTCACGGTCATTCAGAGCGACGCCGGCTTTCTGCTGGTGACACGTCGCGAGCTGCTGGAGAACCTGCTGAAACGGCTGCGAATGTTCGTGCTGCGGTCGAAAGTCTCGATCGACGACGTTTCCGACAATTACCGGTGTCTTGGTATCGTCGGTGATGGTCCCCTGCAACGGCTTGAGGAGACGGCCGGAAGCACGCCCGAAGGCCCGTTTTCGATGCATCAGGCCGGCGATCTTCTGGTGCTGAATCAACCCGGCGAACTCCCGAGGAAACTGCTTATTGCACCGACGGAACAACTGGAAGAGTTGCAACAGGCGCTTCAGGGCACCGTCGGAAATGCCCCCGAGCAACTCTGGTGGCTCACGGAGATCCGGGCCGGTATCCCGGCGGTCACTGAAGGGACAAGGGAAAGCTTCGTTCCGCAGCAGGTAAATCTGGAACTGGTCGGCGGTGTGGACTTCAAGAAAGGTTGCTACCCGGGCCAGGAGATCGTCGCCCGCATGCACTACCTGGGCAAGCCCAGCCGTCGCATGTACCGGATGCTCGCGCCACTGGCATCAGACGTTCCGGCGCCTGGAGACAAGGTCACGGATGGCGCCGGCACCTCGGGAGGCGAGGTCGTTCTCGCGGCCCCGGGACCGGATGGCACGGAACTGCTGGCGGTCCTGAAAACCGGCTTCCAGGACCGCCAGGACCTGCAGGTTGCCCTCGCCCCCGCGGAGATCGCGCCCGTCCCCTACGATCTGGAGGGATAGAGGCGCATGAAGCCGATGGCAACGGCCACGACCGCGGCCCAGAGCAGCAACCAGAGCGGACTGTAGATGAACGCCATGCCAAGGGCGCCGGCGGCTGCCACATAATAGGCCATCGGCAACAAGGCCTTGCGGATCAGCGCACCCTCCCGCCCCAGCAGGCCGACCGTGGCACAGGCCGCAACCACATTGTGCACGCAGATCATGTTGCCGGCGGCACCGCCCACGGCCTGCAGCGCTACCACCAGAGCCGCGCCGTCGGCATCCAGGCCAATGGATTCTGCGGTCGCGAACTGGAACAGCGAGAACATCATGTTGCTGACCGTGTTCGAGCCGGCGATGAAGGCACCCAGCGCACCGACCAGCGGCGAGAGCAACGGCCATGTCTCGCCCGTTGCCGTGGCCAGTGCCAGGGCCATGATTTCCGGCATGCTGTAACTCGCAGTACTGCCCGCCAGCACCTGCGCGTCCGTGTTCAGAAAGACCTGAACCATGGGCACCGCGAAGATCAGGGCTGCACCAGCACCAATGATCATTTGTCCGGATGCCCGCCAGGCCGTGAGGTAGGCCCCGGGGCGGGTCCACATCCGGTGAATGAAATAGGTCGCCACGGACCCCAGGAGCAGCATGAAGCCCGGCAGATACAGGGGCTGTGAGGTGGCATTGATGCCACTGCCGAATATGTCTCGCAGCTGGATCGTGAATGCCGGGGCTTGCAGCAGACTGATCAGCGGGTCGACGGTACGGGTCAGTACGAGCAGGACGGCGACGACCACATAGGGCATCCAGGCACGCAGCAGGCTTATCCCCTGGCTATGCTCGGCGGATGGCTCTTCCACGACCGGCAGCCTGCCGATCCATTCCGCCTCCCAGCGATCACGCTCCGGAAACCGGAACCGTTTCCCTGGCATCAGGAAACCGGCGCGGGCGGCCGGCACCACGATGGCCAGGCCGACCAGACCGCCGATAAGGCTGGGAAACTCCGGACCCAGCAGATTGGCGACGATGTTGTAAGGGATGATGAAGGCAGCGGCGGCAAAGATGGCGAATTTCCAGACCGCCAGGCCCTCGCGGAAGGAGCGCCGCTCGCCGAAAAACCGCGTCAGCATGCCGGCCATGATCAGGGGAATCAGAATGCCGACGATCCCGTGCAACAGTGCCACGTGCGTGCCGATCTGAAACACGTAGTCGGCCAGCGGCAGATCGCCGATCAGCTGCTCCACCACCGCCTGGTCTTCAAGGCCGGACCGGACTCCGACCAGAATCGGCGTGCCCACCGCACCGAACGATACCGGGGTGCTCTGGATGATCAGCGCGCACAACACAGCCGCCATCGCCGGAAAGCCGATGGCCAGCAGCAACGGCGCGGCAATCGCAGCCGGTGTTCCGAAACCGGAGGCGCCCTCGATCATCGAGCCGAACAGCCAGGCAATGATGATGGCCTGGATTCGGCGGTCGGGCGAAATGTCCGTGAACCCCTGTCGGATCACCGCCATCGCACCACTCTCCCGCAGCGTATACAGCAGGAGAATGGCGCCAAAGACGATGAACAGGATATTCAGGGCAGTGATAACGCCGTTGACGGACGCCGCCATCGCCGTGCCGAAGTCCGTTCCCCATAGCGTCAGCGCAATACCCAGCGTCACCAGGTAGGCGAGCGGCATCGCATGCTTCGCCGGCCAGCGCAGGACAACCAGGAACAGGAACACCGTCAGCACCGGCATTAATGCCAGCAGAAACAGCAGGACCAGACCCATCATTTACCTCCGTCTGTTTTCTTCGCAACCGGCACTGCCGTGGATGCAGCAACGAAAGCAGGATAACAGTGGGTTTTCGCCCCGCATCGACGGTCTGGTCTAATACCGAAACCGACAGTCCGGAACACAGACTCATGACAGGCAGCAGCCGCACACCCCCAACCCCCCGCCCCACCACGACGGGCAACCAAACGGATACGGTACAGGCGCTGGATCGCGGCCTGCGCCTGCTGCGCTTGCTAGCGCGGCACGAGCAGGGGGCATTACTGACCGAACTGGCAAAGGAGCTGGCGCTGGCCGCTTCGACGACCCATCGTCTGCTGGCGACGCTGCAGCAGGCGGGCTTCGCCGAACTGGATGAAGACACGGGGTTTTGGCGGGTCGGGGTCGAAACCGTTCCGGTGGGCAGCGCCTATCTGCGCGGACGCGACCTGGTCAGCCTGGCACGACCGCTGATGCGCCAACTGACCGAGACATCCGGTGAAACCTCCAACCTGGCAATCCGCCGTGAGGTGTTCGCCGTCTATCTGTCGCAGGTGGAATCCAACGCGATGGTGCGGGCGTTCTCACGCATCGGCGATCGTGTACCTCTGACCTGTTCCGGCGTCGGCCTGGCACTGTTGTCACGCACGCCGGAGGCGGAACTTAACCAGTTGATTGCCGAGGCCGGCCTGCCGGTGAAAACCGAGAAATCCATCCGTAGCAGAGCTCAGCTCGATACGGCCCTGGGTGAGGCACGAAAGCGGGGCTTCGTCATTGATGACGAGGCCCAGGTGCCCGGTATGCGCTGCGTTGCAGCGCCGTTCTACGACACCTGGGGCGAGGTCGCGGCGGCCATTTCCATTTCCGGTCCGAGCAGCCGGCTGACCCCGGAACGCCTTCCCGAACTCGGCCGCCTGGTTGCCGACACCGCCTCCAGGATTACCGAACGCCTCGGCGGAAAACCGGTTAAGGAAACAGTCTGACAAAACCCGGCGAATGCCCTACCCTTGTGCTTGAGTTCAGAACTCAATCGATAGACCGAAGCGGGGGTGCGCCAGGGAAACCGTGAACGACGGCCTGGCGCTGAGAAACACCCTTTGAACCTGATCCGGCTCGTACCGGCGAAGGGAGCTTCGATGATGCCCTCATCGTCGCCGTTCTCCGCTTCGTGTTTGCCACTCGATTCAACCGAGGTAAACGCGATGAGCAGCAATCAGACCAGCGCCTTCTCCGAGAAGGACGCCACCGTTCTCAATCAGGAAGTCACCACGCCGCTGCCGGGCTCCCGGCGGATTTACGTGACCGGCAGTCGGCCGGATGTTCAGGTACCGATGCGCGAGATCCATCAGTCGCCGACCATCGGCAGCATGGGCACCGAGGAAAACCCGCCGATCACCGTCTACGACACCTCCGGCCCCTACACCGATCCGGAACAGACCATCGATCTGCTGAAAGGTCTGCCGGAAGTCCGACGGGCCTGGGTCGAGGAACGCGGCGACACCGAACAGCTCGACGGCCCGACCTCGGAATTCGGCCTCGAACGCGCTCAGGATCCGGCCACGGCCAGCCTGCGCTTCAGCCATATCCGCGCACCGCGGCGGGCGAAACCCGGCCGCAATGTCAGCCAGATGCACTACGCCCGCCAGGGCATCATCACGCCGGAGATGGAATACATCGCCATCCGCGAGAACCAGCGCATCGACGAACTCAGGGACAAGCGCCTGCTGAAGCGCCACCCCGGCGAGAGCTTCGGTGCCGCGATCCCCGAGCGGATCACCCCGGAATTCGTCCGCGATGAGGTGGCCCGCGGCCGCGCCATCATTCCCTGCAACATCAACCACACCGAGCTGGAACCGATGATCATCGGCCGCAACTTCCTGGTGAAGATCAACTGCAACCTGGGCAACTCGGCGGTGACCTCCTCCATCGAGGAGGAAGTGGAGAAGATGGTCTGGGGCATCCGCTGGGGCGGTGACACCGTGATGGACCTCTCCACCGGCAAGCACATCCACGAGACCCGCGAGTGGATCCTGCGCAACAGCCCGGTCCCCATCGGCACCGTACCCATCTACCAGGCGCTGGAAAAGGTCAACGGCAAGGCCGAGGACCTGACCTGGGAGATCTTCCGCGACACCCTGATCGAACAGGCGGAACAGGGCGTGGACTACTTCACCATCCACGCCGGCGTGCGCCTGCCCTACGTGCCACTGACCGCCGAGCGGGTCACCGGCATCGTCTCCCGAGGCGGTTCGATCATGGCCAAGTGGTGCCTGGCCCATCACCAGGAGAGCTTCCTCTACACCCACTTCGAGGACATCTGCGAGATCATGAAGGCCTACGATGTGGCCTTCTCGCTGGGCGACGGCCTGCGGCCCGGCTGCATCGCCGATGCCAACGACGCGGCACAGTTCGCCGAACTGGAAACCCTCGGTGAACTGACCAGGATCGCGTGGAAGCATGACGTGCAGGTGATGATCGAGGGGCCGGGTCATGTACCGATGCAGATGATCCAGGAAAACATGGAGAAGGAGCTCGAGGCCTGCGACGAGGCCCCGTTCTACACCCTGGGCCCGCTGACCACGGACATCGCGCCCGGCTACGACCACATCACCTCGGCCATCGGTGCGGCACAGATCGGCTGGTACGGCACGGCCATGCTCTGCTACGTGACACCCAAGGAGCACCTGGGCCTGCCCGACCGTCAGGACGTGCGCGACGGCATCATCACCTACAAGATCGCCGCCCATGCCGCCGATCTGGCCAAGGGCCACCCGGCGGCGCAGGTCCGGGACAACGCCCTGTCCAAGGCCCGTTTCGAATTCCGCTGGGAAGACCAGTTCAACCTGGGCCTCGACCCGGACAAGGCGCGGGAATTCCACGACCAGACCCTGCCCAAGGAGGGCCACAAGGTGGCGCATTTCTGCTCCATGTGCGGGCCCAACTTCTGCTCCATGAAGATCACGCAGGACATTCGCGAATACGCCCATGCCAACGGCATGAGCAATACCGACGAGGCGATCGCGAAGGGCATGGAGGAGAAGGCGGTGGAATTCCGCAAGCGTGGCGCGGAGATCTATCAGGCGGAGTGAGCCATCAGGCGAAATCGGCGGCCATCACTTGCGGGTGGCTGCCGGCTTCGAATCAGGTTTTGACCCCCACCTTTCGAGCAGTGCTTCCTTAACGTGACCGGTCCGGCAGGAGATGGCGGGCACGCGAGGCCAACCTTCTGATCGTGTCCCATTCACCGGCAGCGAGCAGATCCGCCGGCGCGAACCAGGAGCCACCAACAGCAATCACGTTGGGCTGGGCCATGTAGGCCCCGAGCCGCGTCTCGTCAATACCGCCCGTGGGGCAAAAACGGACGTCAGGAAACGGACCGCTGAGTGCGCGCAGCATTTCCGGACCGCCGGCCTGCTCGGCCGGAAACAGCTTCAGGGTATCAAAGCCAAGGTCCCAGGCCTGCATCAGTTCGCTGGGCGTCATGATCCCCGGCAACAGGGGCAAGCCCGCACGCTCGGAAGCCCGAACCACCGTCTCGCTCAGCCCCGGACTGACCGCGAACGCGGCACCGGCGTCGGCCGCCTCGGCGACCTGCTCGGCAAGCACCACCGTGCCGACACCGAGACGGGCCTCAGGCACCTCGCGAACGATCTGGCGTATGGCATCCAGCGCGATGTCCGTGCGCAGCGTCACTTCCATCACCGGCAGCCCGCCATCCACCAGCGCCCGCGCCAGCGGAACCGCCGCCTCCAGACTGGAAATCCGTAGCACCGGAAGGACCGACGTGCCGGCAAGAATTTCGCGAATTCCATGACTCATGCTTGTTTCGACTCCCCGCATTATCAGGAGGCCACACCACGGGCCCCGGAATGTCCCAACAGGATAACCCGCATGGAGCGCTGTGCGGCAGCGGGTGTCGGTAGAGGCGGGGCAATGCCCGAGTTCCGGTGCCTCCTCAACCAACAACGATCGTCACAGTGCTCATGACAATCTGTGGGTGTCCCCGAAATTTTAATTTCCTTTATCTGCTGGGCTTTGCGGTGTTTACCGTCCCCGAGCTCGCCCATAAGGGAAACTCGCCCGGCGGCACCGGTCTGGGTGGTGGTGATGGCGGCGGCTGTTAGGAAGTGCGGATCTCTTGCCCCCGCCCGAGACCGGTTCCGGTCACCTGCCAGGGTGCACAGCATTACGGCAAATCATTGGACGACGCGCCATTCTTAGTTACTCTAGGCATTAATCCTCAGTACCCGCCTGGAGTGCGTATCCCATGACAACCATGAGCAACAGCTTGACGGGCTTCAACGAGACTCCCGACGACTCCCGCTTCATGATGGGACTGCTGGGCGGTATCGCCGCGCTCATGCTGGTGACGGCAACGCTGGAGATGCAGGATTCCCAGGGCGGCGTCCTCCTTGGCGCACAATTGCCGATGCTCGACAACGTTCGGGAGATGCGTCCACAGGGTCCGCCGCCGGTAGCGGACGTGGATCAGCTGACGCCGGAAGAAGTGGAGCAGCCGGTCACCGCAACGCCATACACCGGCGCGGTCGGCGATAGCAGCCGCGATGCAAGCAGTGCGCGTGCCCGGCCGCAGATGTAGAGACCGCTCTACCCTTCCATGATCGACCGGATCTGGCACGATCGACCGTATATGGTCTACCGCAAAAGGCCCGAGGCGACGGCCTGACGCATCAGCCATTGGCGCAGGCCGCGCAGGTCCGGCTCATTCCGCCGTCCTGTCTTGCACGCAAAATAGAAACTGTCACCCGTCCGATGCATGCCCGCATGCAGCGGCACCAGATCCGGATCGTCGTCCGGCTGCATCATGTAGTCATTGGTCAGCGCAATGCCCTGATGATGGCGTGCGGCGGCATGGGCCATGAGCATATGGCTGAAATGCTGCATCCTGCAGTCAGAACGCAGGCCCACCTGTTGCGCCCGGAACCAACCCCCAGTCTTCACCGGAGCGCCCGGTGATGCTGGACGATGACAGCAGGGGATGCCCCAATAGCCACTCGGGCCGCAGGCGCTCCGGGTCCGCTTCCCCGATCAGTCCACGGCTGCGCAGATCCTGATAAACCTTCTCCCGATACTGGCGGCTGCAGATGGGGAAGATTCGTTCCTCGTACAGCAAATCCGTACTGAAGCCCCGCTGACCGCGAACAAGGTCTCTGACCGCTGGGTGGAGACTCAGGCCCGGGACCGTTCAGGCGGTATCGAGTACGTGCCGACAACGTGGGCCACCACCTCATCCATGCCTTCGGAGTAACAGTAGACCTCGCCCACGGCCAGTGAGCGCCCGACCTTGAGCATGCGGGCCTCGGCGCGGATCGGGGCATCGGCGGGCGGCCTGCGCAGGAAATTGGCGGTCAGGCTGGTGGTGACGGCCAGCGGCACGAGCCCGATCTCGCCGAGGATCGCGACATACAGCGCGACATCCGCGACCCCCATCAGTACTGGACCGGAGACCGTGCCGCCCGGGCGAAGCTCGTCCTCCCCGACGGGGTGGACTCAGGGTTGCCGAGGCGTTACCGACGTCGATCACCCGGCATTTGGTCTGGGGAAACTCAGTGGCCAGAAAATCCGCCACGGTGTCACGATCGAGCATACTGTTCTCCTCAGGTCGACGACTGACATGCCAGAAGGCACGCTGCTTCGGCCCGGACCTCGATGGCCCAGCCCCGATAACGCACCGGGGATGAGAATAAAGCAAGGCTTTCCCAGGGGGACTCGGAACAGATGGCACTGTGGAAGATGCGGGCACTTCGGATTGCTGTCTTCGTGCGCCGGCATCCCTACGTGTTCGCGTTGCTTGGCTTCGGCTCGGGTGTTCTCAGCTTCATTCTCGTGGATCGGCAGGAGGAGATGGCGCGTCTGGTTGCCGCCTTCGTGCTGGCCGGCTGGGTTCTGCTGCTGCTGGAGAAACCTTGCCGCAGCCTCGTGACGCGAATTTCCGGCATCGTGATCCCCCCACCGGTGGTGCATTTTTCGGCGCAGCTGGTGCACCAGGAAAGCTTTTTCTTTGTTCTCCCCTTTTTCTTCATTACAACAACCTGGACCAGCGAGCAGGCGGTTTTCACGGCCGCCATCGCAGCGGCCGCACTGGTTTCGATCTGGGATCCTGTCTACTACGGCCAACTGGCAAAACGGCGCTGGCTCTACTTCGCCTATCACAGTACGGCCATGTTCGTGGTGCTGCTGACGACGCTGCCCATCATCTTCCACCTGCGCACAATCGAGACCTATGCGGTGGCCACCGCACTGACAATGATTTGTGCGATCCCAAGCCTGGCGGCTCGGGCGCCGGTGCGAAGCGCCGCCGCGGTCATGCGCCTAATGGCGCTGGTGCTGGCACTCGGCGCAGTCGCATGGTTCGGCCGCACGATCGTACCGCCGGCGACATTCTGGCTCACGGATAGCGCCATCACCGATGCCCTGGATGAGGAGATGCGCAGCGTCAGCAATCCACTCGAGAGCGTTTGTGAGGCGCAGCTCCGCGGGGGCCGCTTGTACGCGTTTACCGCAATCCGGGCGCCCCGCGGGCTGCGCGAGGAAATACGCCACGAATGGACATGGGAACAACAGTTCCGGG
>SL_7KL_010_BRINEDRAFT_10001047_pt1 | contig 13218 bp, 13 predicted proteins | sample SodLak_010_BRINE_FD_10663 | JGI IMG/M metagenome (IMG submission 10663)
TACGCGCTGATCGACTACCGGATCAATTTGTACGCATTTACAGAGATCCCGATCTCAATGCTCTTCGTGATGCCATTTTAGAAGGAGATGAAGAAGCAATGCGATTTGCAAAATTACGCCCCAGAGGAACCCACTTACGAATTAAATAACCAAAACGGAGAACATTATGTTTAAGAAAGCCAAGCGAAAAGGAACACACATTAAACTTGCTATCACGGGTCCCAGTGGTAGCGGTAAAACCTACTCAGCACTTCGGTTAGCCGGAGGACTATCTAACAATGGTAAAATAGCTATGATTGATACAGAAAATGAAAGTGCCAGCCTGTATGCAGGCGAGTTTGAATTTGATGTAGCCAATGTAGAGCCACCATATACCATTGATAAATTGGTTGATCCTACAAAGCATGTGCTCAATGGTGAGTATGATGTACTGATCATTGATTCAGCCACCCATTTCTGGAATGGTGTTTTGGAGTACAAAAGTAAGCTCGATAAACGTGGAGGAAACAGTTTTGCAAACTGGAATGAAGCAAACAAACATTACGAGTTAATGTTACGTGCTATTCTATTTTCCAAAATCCATGTGATTGTATGTCTACGGTCTAAAATGGAGTACATCCTGGAGCAGAATGATAAAGGAAAACATATTCCTAAAAAGGTAGGAATGGCTCCTGTGATGAGAGATGGTGTAGAGTATGAATTTACAACCGTATTCGATGTAGATATTGCTCATCAGGCTCAAACTACCAAAGATCGAACGCAGTTATTTGGAGATAAGATATTTCAGATAACGGAGAGCACTGGTCGGCAAATTATTCAGTGGTTGAATCAGTCTCCTGAAAATAGTCCTGTTAATGTACAACATTCAGTACCAGAGTTGAATGGTGTTTAAAAAAGAAGTAGCCCCAGAAATATATAAATGGGGCTATCTTCACACATTTTAAAACTTACCTTTTATTCTTGCCAGCGTAAAATTGGATTACTTTGTGTGATAAATCAGACGTCATTTCAATGGGTAATATTTGAAAAAATTATAATTGGGATGTAATGTGCCACAAAGTAATTACGTGGTCAATACTGATATTTCAACTATTTTAAAGAATCAGGTAGAACAGGAGTATTGCTATCTGGACTGCTTAAAAAAGGATCAAAAGGAATTTCCTCATTTACACTTAAGTCATCATTTTTATCAAATATCATACCTTTAATTTCATCTGTAGATGTAGTATTCCAAAAATTTTCTGTAGCACCTAAACGTGCACTATCGTAACCCGAGGGAAGACTTACAGCTACGCCATTTTTATTATAAAATGTATTTTTTTTAAGGACAGTTTTAGAATTACTGTAGCTTGCCCAATTTTCAACCGCATATCCTGTTTCATTTGAAAGATTTTGGTCTCTATAGAAAAGATTATTTCTTATGTACACATCTGCGTCTTTGTGACCAACATCAACTCTTCCTGAGTTATAAAAGATATTTCTTTCTATAAAGGAATCTTTTTGTGGATACCAAATGTACATATAAGTTTCAGAGCCACTTCTGTTAACTTTATATAAAAAGGAATCAGTAAGGGATATACTTCCATAGGTAGAATTCCCTGAAGGTGAATACAACTTACCTCCTACAATATCGGCATATTTTATTTCTATGCTGTACAACTCATTTGTTGAATTATCACCAGGCTGTATTTCAATGTTTTTCAGTAAAACTTTTTCAGCACTAGTTCCTTGAATCAATAATTTTCCAAAAACTTCAATTACATTGTTTTCACCATAGATCTCTACTCCTTTTTCGACTATAAAATCTATTCCGAAGGCAATTTGCACTTTACCAGTCAGTTGATAGGGGCTATCTGCTAAACTAAGCGTTGTGTTAGATGAAATAATTCCCGCTAATTCCGTACGTACTTCTTCAAACACAGCGGTTACTTCTTTTGCATTATCCACGGTAATGGTTGCAGGGTTTTCAGATCCTGTAATATCACCTTTCCATTCAGCAAACGTCCATCCTGTGGCTGGATCAGCTGTTAGTTGAACCTCTGATTCATACAGATAGCCAGTTTCAGTTTCAGTCCCACTAATAAGAGATTCACTAACAGCTCCTTCACCTTCTTTTGTTACCGTTAAAACAAATTCTTTTCTTTGAAAAACAGCTTGAACTTCTTTCGCCCCATCTACGGTAATAGACATTGGATTTTCGGACCCTGTAAGGTCCCCTTTCCATTCCACAAACCTCCACCCATCAGCAGGATTTGCAGTCAACTCAACAGTTGTTCCATGCTGATAATCAGTGGTTTTAGCTTGTACCGCTCTTTCACTAACTGTTCCTTCACCTTCAGTATTTATAGTTAATGGATATTCTCTCTTGATGAATATGGCGGTAACATTCTTGTCTGAATCCATTGTAATGGTAGCTGGATTAGTACTACCTGTTTGTCCTCCTTGCCAGCTGTCAAATACCCAGTGTTCATTTGTAGTCGCAGTAATATTCACCTCTTCACCTTCTTCAAATTCACTAGATGAAGGTGAAACAGTTCCTGCCTCAGTTGGCTCTACTGAAGTTGTTAGTTGATAGATAGGTGTGCTCTCTGTAGAGCAGGAAACAATAATGAATAACGAAATAGCAATGGTTAGCGAATGGTAGATATACTTCATGTATGTAGTTTTTTTGATGTGCTGAGCAAGCAAATTTTACTTATAAACCTCTTGTAGTATGAACCCAAATATATCATTTCCTTACACTTTTATAAGAAAAAATGTAATTCTTACAAATTTATATTATTTAGTTAACGTTATTTTCCTTCAACTACTTCTAAATAATGTAAACATGGCTTTTAGAAAAAAACTAACTACAAGGTTGAATGATTAATAAAAGATTATTTACCTCACTGATGTTCATTTGCATTTTTCTTTATCCACCAAACCTATATTCCCAATCATCAATTGAATTGCTAAATCAGATTTTAGAAAAAAAGTCTGAAAGAAATAATGCCAGATTGCAGCGTGATCATGAAATGAACATGATGGCTTTGGATTTTAAACTAAGAAACCAGTCGAATCAGTTACAATATCTATACAATCGTTATCAGTCAAAGTTAAATCACTTTGCCGATATCAATACTTCGTTAAAAAATTTTGGATTAGATTATTCAGAACAATTGTTAAATAAATTGCCAGATGAAAACAAAGTATCAACTATTAATGAGGAGATTGATTTTTACAGTGGAAGCGTAATTATTCTTGATGACCTAATTAATCAAATGCGGAATGCAGGTACTTATATAAATAGAGGAAAATCATATGCAAATCAAGTTGAGAGAGATTTAGCGATAGAATATTTTGAGTTGTATCATAATCAAAAAGACCAAGGAATATTTGAAGAATACACTGAAAAAATACTTAGTCAATTTGCTTCGTATGATTCTGGAATATCAAGAGAACAAAGAGGTTATATGTATTACGGTATTCAATATACCTTACTTACTGAAACACACTTCCAAAAACTTATAGACCAAAAGAAATTAGTTTCAAGTCTAATTATAGCACAAAAAATTTCGGAATTAATGGAGCAAAAATTGACCTTACAACGTAAATTATTAGAATTACGTAAAGAAAGTTTTCAGTTATCAGAAATTAAATCAAGCGTTGAAGACAGAAAAAGAAAAGAGGCAATTTTGGATCTTCAAATATTAATGATCACAAGTGAAATTGACAGTTTAGATTTAGAAATTAAAGTATTAGAAATTGAGAAAAGTAAATTTGATTAAAATAAGATTAATTAGTTATGAAGGCTTCAAATTTTAGCTATTTATATTTCACGGTTTATAATACTTATTTGTCTTGATCCTCCCCCTCAATAACTTCCTCTATCAATCTCCAGCTAAAAGTATTTGTATCAAAAAGAATTCTAAAAAATAGATTCTCTTTAGTTCTGACTACGTAGTGAAACTGCTGCCCTTTCCAATTACGATCCTTTTAAAAGCTTGTCCATTCTGTTTCTCAAATCTATAGGGAGTGATGTGGTATTTAAGTTTATGTGACTGAACTCCTCTGAATACACTGAGCACATTGATAGGTGGATAATTGTCTGCACGCATAGTTTTAAATCCATTAGATGAAAAATGAACTGTAAACTTAATGTAGCCAGTGAAGCCTATTATAATCTAAAAACGATTGATAATATCATTACAAATTTAGAAATCAATCCATTTTTGACCATCAAATTTCTGAACTTTTTCCCATTTATTCGATGGACTACCTGTAGTAGTTTATGTTTCTAACTTTAAAAGGAATGAAATTACTGAAGAAGCAATAATGAAAAGTATTGATGAAATATTTTTCATATTTGTATTAATTATTATTCAGATAATTTTTAAAATATGTTTCTTTAAATTTATTTTCTACTGCATTAATCTCATTAAGTATTGAATCAAATCTATCTAGATCATTTGGATCAATTACTAAGCTTGTGTACTCTAAATCTTTCTCAAATATAATTGGACTTGGTCGATAGTAAAATCGGAACTCGACCCTATTTCGATTTGAAATTGATTCGAGAACTAGACTTGGATCATCATCATTGGCAACTGGTATTGTAAATTCCATTCGGTGGTGTAAAGTATTATACACAATTAAATCAGAAGCATTTATAGGATCGGAGTTATCAAGCTTTACAAATTTTTCTTGGTAGCTATAAGGTAGACGATCTGTGTTACCATCTTCAGGAATAATGTCAATTAAAATTTTTATGTCCCACTGATCAAATGTTTTATTATTTATAACTGCTTTCGCAAGAACTGAAAATGAATATTCTATATTATTCTTATTTATTGAGAATAGATTATTTTCTTGAAGTGATATATTATCTGTCCAAGTGTCAATAGATCTATTAACTTGAGAATAGACATTACTTAAAAGAAACAGTGACATTAAGATGGTTGAAAAAAATATTTTCATGGTTTTAATTATTTATAAATTTTACATCGTGAATTAAATTTCTCAACCATCCTAAAAAATGGTCGTTTTCTACGTTTATAATAAATGCATATGTCTTATTTTGATGATGTGTGTGTGCTACTAAAAAGTAATTATAATCTCCTGAATCTTCCCATTTTTGATAATTTTTAGCGGCAAATAAATATCTCTTATCATTTATAATAAGTGTAGTTGTATCTACATTTATATTCGTAAAATAATCTTCTAAATGTAAGAAATAGCTATTTGAATCAATTTCATTCTTGCTATTTCTAACTAATAATGTTAGCGAAATGTTTGCGACACTTGGAAACCTATCAGATGCTAACATGTAAGCAGTATTTCCATCATCTTCATTTATTATTTCTTGTATAGAAAATTCGTAATGCGCAGGAATGTCAATATTTAAATCTTCAAAAGATTGCGCAAAAGACACATTATTAGTTATTGTAAAAACCAGTGTAAGTGCTAAAGTTATATTTCTTAATTGGATCAATAGATATTTGATTTTGGCTGTAGTATTAAATGTTGATCTGACAGATATTTAAATAATCCCAATGAAACTTTCTGAATACTATTTCAATTGAATAAATTTATCAATCTTTTGCATGGATAAAATTGAAACTGATGGATTTGTTAAATATATCAAAAAATGGTTATATCCATTTATTTATAAAACACGCCATTATATTATGATGGAAAACTACCATTGTGAAGGGAGACAATACCTAATTTAGTGAAATCGAGATCATCATTTAACTTATTGCGATGATTACTAGTAGCTATTTCAAATAAATATATATCAAACAACAAATGCTCTATCCATTCATCAGATTGTGCTACTTTCTCAATTAAGTCTACTCCTTCCTCCATGTTCATTCTCCCTCGAACAAAATTGTGGATGTCTCTTGTCATAATTAATTCTTCGTTCATATCTCCTCCCAATATTCATTAAAAGTAAAGGTGTCTATTTATATGAACCTCATGAGAGGAAATCCTTACAGTTATTTTCGAGAAATTTCAATTTTAGTAAATAGAAATACCACCCAACACTGTTGAAAAACTGCATTAATTAGTGTTCAACTTCTTTTATCTGTCATTGTTTAATTACATATTTGCCAATGATCAAAAAAGTAGCATACATGAAGAATACAGTTACTGATAGGATGAAAGTTTTCTGCAAATACTCATTAGTGGTGATTTTGCTTCTATTTTTCAGTGGTTGCAAATCTACTGAAAAGCAAGTCGACAGTGAACCTAGATCAGTTCAAGCTTACAGTGTTAGCAGTGACGTCGATCAAACATTTTTTTATGCTGGAGAGCCAGAGGTCTCAACTTATCCTAATTCAGTAGATGTTTATTACAATGAAGGGTATGTATCAGGATATGATGAAGAAAGAGGAGCACCTGCATGGGTAGGGTACAGAGTATTTGAGGTCGATGAGTTAGTAACTTTTCAGTACCCCTTAGTAGAGTTTTTTGTGGATTATATTTATGAAGAATTATTTTATGAATCCATAATCATCAAACACTTTATCTAGCTGAGAATTAGAATTAATCCCCAAAACTTCTCGCCTAACTGATTCTTTAGCTACATCAAGTCTATAAAATCTATCTTGGCCATCCGGACCTTTGAGCTTCCTTATAAGCTGAATCTTCCCAAATAAATCCCAATGCTTTTCAGCAAACTCCGCCATTCCTTTGGCTTTATCGATATTATCTTTTAGACTAGAATCATGCGGTTCCAAAATATCTACTACCAAACCCTTTTTATCTTTTCTGATTACAACAAAATCAGGATACATTGATTTTATTTTTCCAGAAACTGAATATGGTAATTCTAAGGACCATGGTTTGCGATCTAAATTTCTAAACCAGCCAACAACATTTTTATCTTCTATCTCTTCTTCTATCACTCCTCGTTCCCAACCTCCTAGATTGGCATTAAACTGTCCATTTTCTTCAACAAATATATGTTTAGCAAATGTTTTAGAGCCATTAGGCCTTTTGAAATCTAAAAATTTAGGTAAGTGCCAATTAATCGGTGTTGGATTACCAGTTGCAAGCCGTAATTTTTGGAACTTTTCAATTTCAACTTCCTTTAGCTCAGCAATCTCTCTTTTCGATTCCTCGTATATTTTATCAAAAATACTCTGAGCTTTAATTTCAAGGTTCTTCATACACTCATTACATCTAGATAGAGCTATAATGTGTAATTTGATCTTATTTGCATCACTATCGCTATGTGCCTTCCAATATTCCATATGCAACCCATTACCAAACAACTTGCCAGCAGCATCAAAATGGTAATCAATATCTCGTGATGCTAAATTGGTTCGTTTATTTTCAATTAAACCAATTTCTTCCGAATCGTTTTCATAGGTAATAGTTTGTATTTCTAGATCTGCAATATTTTTAACTATTTCGTTTAGTTTATTTTCTTTTGACAACCTATTTATCTCCTTTTCCATTAAAGAGACAATTCTATTCTTGACTTTATTAAGTGCTAAAATATCAATTCTATTGTGTGTTAGGGCCCTGCCTAACCCAAGAACTCTCTTTATGGCTGATTGTCTTCTTACAGTATTTAACCTATAGGTTATTGAATTGCTCAGAGTTTCAAATATCTCCTCTGTGCCATTTCTTCGTTTAAGTGTAACTAACTCCTTGAAAGTGCCAGTCTCAGAAGGCGGTACATCTTCTAAGTTTTGCAAATCATTTATAACAGATTCGACACTTTCTCTATTAAAATTTGGGAGAAATAAATGTACGTCATTTAGTGACGAATCAATATTAATCCTCCTAGCCAAGGGAGTTCTTACCATTCTCCCCAATAGTTGTGCTATATAAGTATGGTCTTTTGCCCTTCTGAAAGACATCATTACTTCAGCCCTTGGACAATCCCAACCAGTGGAAAGGCTCATTTTGAAGAAAACTATTTTTATTTGTGTATCCTCCTCTATCCTTGAAGCCTCAATTTTTTTAATTTTATGACCATTAATAACAAGATCTCCTATCTCGTTGAAAGTATGTGCTATTTCACCATCATTTATTTTTCCTGCAGTTTCTTCAATTTTTTCAACAACTATCTCTAGATTAGTTTTAGTAAAAGAATGTTTGTTTCCATCTTCTATCTGTATTACAAAAATAGGTTTTACCATTACCTCTTCTTGATCGTCGCAATATCTCTCCCATCGATGAGTTATTTGCATCCAATTCTTTGTCGCTTCTCTTAAGAGGGTAACATCGACTTGTTCTTCTTTTTCGGGGTAATGGAGCAGTATTCTCTCCTTAAGAAGGCCTGATTCTTTCACCAACTTAGGATCGACGTATACTTTATGAACCGTGTGTGTAGTACCTTGTAGTAATTTTTCGAATCTTTTAGGAGTAGCTGACATACCAATAACCAGTGGCATTATTGATAAGCCGTCTTCTGTACTCCCTAATAAAAACTTCTGGAGTATTGTGGTAGCTTTTTCCTTTGCCTTATCTTTTTTCATGCCCCTATGGGCTTCATCTATTACTATATAGAACTTGCTGGGATTTGATTTAGCGGTATTATTTAAAATGTCCCAAACAGTATATTCTCTTGTATCCCCTTTGCGTGTCAGTAGTTTGTCACTTCCGAGCTTCTGAGTATTTATAAAATATATTTTTCCTTTCTCAAGTACTTCATTGTCATATGACGAATCAAAATTGATCAACTGGCTTGCGTGAATTCTATCAGACTTGCTCTGAATCTTAAGTTTAGTTTGTTCATTTAATTCGGGCATGTCAGATATCCACAAAATAGTTGCATCGGGCTGTGCCTCAAAATCAGCTTCCCCAAAAAAAATGCTTTCGAAAAAAGCAGTCATTACTATCGTCTTTCCTGCACCCGTAGGTGCTGAAAAAGAAAGTGCCTGTGGATTCTCTTCAGAAGCTAAGTATCGCGCTCCTTTAATTTTTGTTTGTAAATTACTTAAAGCATCTTCTTGGAAGTCAAATAATTTAACTTTCATTATTAATTACCCTTAACATTAATGATAAAATTGGACAGATAGTCTTTGTATAAATGGATGATATTTTGAGAATCAAGCCTACTAGACATTTCTTTAAATGCGTCATCAGAATCTGTAATGAGAAATATTTTTTCAATTCCTTGAGCGACTGATATTTTATCCTTGAAATCAGAAAAATACATTTCGTTTAACAATACAGCGAAATTCGTGGCTTTTTCTATAATCATGTCAGGAAGTTTATCTTCAAAGTTGAAAGTGGGCCTTTCCCCTTTTGCACCTGCTAATAGCCACAAAATTGGTAATAGTTCCTTAAATTGATTTCCTAGAGCGATTTTATCTTTATTCAACAACATTAGTCGAAAGTATTCGACATTTGAATCAAACCCTTCTGACATTGGAACTACTTTTTCATCGAGCTCTACATAGGGACCAAGCAAATCAATAATTTCGTTTTTAACTGCTTTATACTTTTTGTTATCTCCTGTAACTATATAAAAATCTTTTATATGTTCTCGGCCATTTAACTTAGAAACCCACTCATCTGATTGCTCTATATCAAACAATATTGAAGCTGAATAATCATCCGATAAAAAATATTTTGTATCAGTTTTAATTTTTGATTGTGGTATTCCTTCAATTAAAGCTACTAGTTGTTTCTTACTGACCCCAGTTTGCAGCAGCTTACTATTTGAGAACCCTAGTTGTTTTATATTTCTATTCTTTTCAAGTTGTTTTACCTCTCCTATTTTGTATGTGCCTTCAAGTGGTTCTCCTAGCTCATTAACTCCTAGTATAGTATTTTTTGTTCTAGGCCAGGCAACAGATTGACATATACCATGCATCTCCCATTCCTTTTGTCCTTGACATAGTCCCTTTTTCTTTAACTTTTTAGCATCCTTCTCCGATACTTCATTATTAGTAACCATGATACATTGTCTTTTTCCCTCATCTCTTTTGTTAAGCAAATTAACAGCTTGCATTGTGGTACCTGATCCGGCAAAAAAATCTAATATTAAAGCATTTTTTTTATCTTTAACTACAAGATCAATAGAATCCCTTACAGCATATAGTGACTTAGGATAATCAAATTCACCGTTCAGAATTTTTGATAGTAAAGAACTCCCATAAGAATCAGCATTATAAAGTTTATCTGTCCAAACAGTTTTTGGCACTTCATCTTCTCTTCGAATCTTTATCTCAATCCTATCTCCATCATTAACTGTGAAAAGCCTTTCACTAACACTCTCAACAGTATTACGCGCATACCGCCATTTTTTTTCAATTCCATTTTTATCAATCGGCCAAACCTCAAAAGTACCGTCTTTTTTTATTATTTTCTGCCTTTTTGGGCTAAAGTCGTCGACTGGAACTTCACCAAATCCTGTTACTTGTAGATTTTTATCAATATATATTGGATAAAAGCATGTAGCACCTTCAAATCTATTTGAAGTACTTCCCCATCTTCTAAGGTTATAAGATTCCTCTTCTAAATGTGGCTTTTTATAAATATTCGCCTCAGGTCCGACAGTATATATTGCATATTCATGAACAACTGAAAATCTATTACCTTGAGTACCACCTGGATTGTGCTGAATTGTAATTGGGAAATGTTCGTGCCTAGGAAATAAATCTTTTAATATCATCCAGAGGTGTGCGAATTCATTATCATCTATTGTTGTAATAAGCACCCCTGATGGCGATAATAAGTTTTTAGCAAGCTCAAGTCTTTTTTTCATGAATGAAAGCCACTTACTGTGTCTCCAACTATCATTCTTATCTACATAGTCATTATTGTACTTCCAGTCTCTAGCACCAGTATTATAAGGTGGATCAATATATATACAATCAACTTGCTCAGGATATATATACTGTAACAATTGAAGTGCGTGGTAGTTTTCTGCCTCAATAAGAGTATGCCAAGGTGCATCATTTTCTCCATTTTGGATTTGCTCAACACTTTCTAGAGCTGGAAATATTGGGTCTCCAAATTGACTTACGACAAACAAATCTTGTTTATCAAACTCTTTTATTTCTCCATGACTTGTATGTTCGCAAATGAAGAATTCTCCTTTTTTAGAAATAACTCTCCATATGTCCTTCAGTCCACTTCCTCTACGTGCAACCTTACTATTCTCTCTAATTTCTGCTGTGTAGATGGGCGAAATCTCAGGTAGATGTTCTTCAAACAACAAGCCAAACTTTTTATCTTTTTTTAATCGCTGTATTTCGGCTTTGAGTCTACCTCTAATTACTTCATTATTGATTTGATTCACTAAATCATCAATTGCCGACATATGATTTCCTTTTCCTTATACTTTAGATTAGACGTTTAACACTCTTAAACGAACTTTTACAGTGAAGCTTCTTATGTTATTATTCACCCATTTCCAGAACGATAAAATATGGTGTTTAGATTTTGAGCCAATCTAGCCGTTTATGATTAAATAATTAACTCAATTGTTTAAGCGAAAACCTTTCATATCTTAAAATTGAATTTAATGACATTAGCTGTTTATAAACACCCTTTTTTTAAATAGGCTTTCGTTTCGTTCTTTTATAATAATTATCTGTATCTCTCACGAGACATTATTACATAGCAATAAATTACAAGGACCACAATAATATCTGCCAATTGATCTCTTTTTATTCAGGGTAAATAAAACTGGTTGGTAATATATATTGATAACATAAAGATATTAATGGCCGCTAAGGATGATTTAAATAATTCCTCAATAGGCTTGCCAAGAGATTGTTCTTATTTGAGCTAATAAACATAGGATTGTTAGCGTCAATCTTAAAATATATTTATTTGTGATCAAGCTTTACCGTTTACACTTAGCATAAGATGTTAGAGAAAATAATGAAACAAGTTTTTCCATGGCCGGATAAAGAGTCTTATGAAATTATAAGCCGCAATCTTGAAAGGTGGGATATATTAGTATTAATTTTCTAATTAATTACCTCCCTGGTACTCTTACTATATAATCCCTTGCTTGTAAAAAGTTGAAATATTAATATCCTGCCATAAAATAATTGGTGAATTCATTTAGCAAATCTAGTTCAGTAAATTTTTTAAAAAAATCGGAGTATCTAAAATGGCTCTTATAGAATGCCCTGAATGTGGTAAACAAATCAGTGAAAACGCAGACAGTTGTCCACAGTGTGGCAATCCTATGAAAAAGAAAAAAGAAGTTGATGATCAGAAAAAAGCTTCTAATAGTTTAGGCTGTACAGCATGGCTCCTAATAATTGGTGCAGTGGCTATATTCTCAATATTTATTATGAGTTCACTTAGTAATTCAGGAGGTGGGGGCTCAAGTAACTATCAGCCTGAACATAATACAGGAATGGCGTGGCAGATGACACAGGATTTCGTAGAACGAAGACTTAGCTCCCCATCTACAGCAGAATTTCCTTATTCCTCCAATTCCGATGTGGAAATCACTCAAAATGGTAGGACTTACAATGTTAAGGGCTACGTGGACTCACAAAACAATTTCGGTGCAATGATTCGTACGAATTTTGAAGCTGAATTGAGATATGATGGCGACGGAACATGGAGCCTGATTACATTGGAGTTTGAATAGCGTATAATAGTTTATGTAATTAGCCCGGGAACTAAACAAAATTGTTAAACATATTTTTAGGTGGTGGGATTGAGATACTGATTTACCTCATCCATTGCTTTATTTTGTACCTCCATTTTACTTGAACTGATTATCGGCTTGATTTATAAGCTCTTAAATAGCTTTTGGGGATTTTCTAATCTTTTATAAATGGGTAAGAAAACATAAGCACTGTTTAATGGCAGAAGAAGAAATTAAATATTTAGAATCATTACCAGATGAAATTGAAATTCACAGGGGAATGACGGTTAGAGTATCGAAAATAAGGATTATGGTATAAGCTGGTCACTGGATAAAAGGTAGCAGAGTTTTTTGCATACAAACATCCAGATAATCAATCTCAGGATGAAGAAAAACAGTTGTGTCACTTACAATTCCGAATAGCGAGGTGATAGCTTATTTGAGTGGGAGTCAGGAAGAGGAAATGATTTGGGTAAGTAATAGGTACCAATCGCTTAAAATTCAGTTTGTTTGTACTAATGTTTGCACCATAAAAAAATAAAGCCCTGCAAATATAATATTTACAAGGCTTTAGAGACTTAGGTTGTACCCGAGAGAGGACTTGAACCTCCACGTCCGTGAGGACATACGCACCTGAAGCGCACGCGTCTACCAAT
>SL_7KL_010_BRINEDRAFT_10001048_pt1 | contig 13216 bp, 11 predicted proteins | sample SodLak_010_BRINE_FD_10663 | JGI IMG/M metagenome (IMG submission 10663)
TCGCCGTGAGGCGGCCACCGTGGGACTCGACGATGGAGCGCGCGATCGCCAAACCCAGTCCCGTCCCACCGGCCCGGTGACTGACCAGCGGCTCGAACAGCGAGGCGACGTCGACCTGACCCAGGCCGGGACCGCTGTCCGTGACCCGGACGCAGATCTCGCGGTCGCCAGCCACCACGCTGGCACTGACGCGGATCCAGCGCTCGGCGGGCCCCCGGCCCGCTTCCAGGATCGCCTCCTCCGCGTTCTGCATCAGATTGATCAGAACCTGCTGCAGTTCCAGCCCGTCCACCAGACTGTAAAGCGGCGTTGCAGGCAGGCTCAGATCCAGACGTACGGCGTTTCGCCGCAGTTCAGGGCGGATCAGGGAGACGGCGTCGCGGATCAGCCGCCTTAGGTCCTGTGCCTGACGCCGCCGGTCCGGATCACCGAGGAAACGACGGGCACGCCGGACGATATCGGATGCCCGCTCGGTCCCATCCCGAATTCGATCCAGGGCCGGACCCAGAGATTCTGCGGAGGCACCGCGGTCGAGAAGTCGCCGTGCCGTCTGTGAGTAACTGCTGATGGCACACAACGGCTGATTGATCTCGTGGGCCAGCCCTGCGGCCATCGCGCTCATGGCATTCAGCCGCCCGATCCGGGCCAGCGTTCGGGCATGACTGTGCTCGCGGCGCTCGGCATCCAGCCGTTCGCAGCGCACTGCGGCCAGCAGCAGCCCCGTCAGCTGCAACAGGAACAACTGCGCATACAGCGACATCAGATCCGGTTGCATGCCCATCTGCGCGAACGGACCCTTGCCGGCCGCGGTGCAGCTGACCGCGATCACCGCCACAAGGGCGACACTGAGCGCCACCGCCCCGGGCGGCAGCAGCAGCGCGACCAGAATGACGGCGGGGAAGATCAGATAGGACAGGGGCAGCGCGACCAGCAGGTCCAGCCCGACGCCGAACGCCGCTCCGGCGACGACCACCGGCAGCAGGATCAACAGACCGCTGCGCCAGTCGGTGGATGCGTCCGCGTCGGCTCCGGCAAAGGCCAGGAGCGCCGGTGCGAACAACAACATGCCGGCGGTATCCGCCATCCAGCAGACGCCGAAGACCTGCGGTAATCCGGATGAAACCCCCACCATGGTCAGCGCACTGGTAAAACCGCTGATCAGGGCGCTGGCACCAACACCAATGGCAAACAGCAACAGGACATCCCTGGTCCGCTCCAGCGTTTTGCGAACCGCAAAGCGTTGCAACATCCAGCAACCAGCGACGGCACCCAGAAGGATTCCGGAGGCCAGCAGCGCAGCCTGCGGCAGCGGCACGCCCAGCAGCATGTGAATCGATATGCAGGCAACGAAGACCGGTACCAGCATGCCGTATCCAAACCGGTAGGCCAGCGCCAGGGCGAGGCCGGTGGCTGGCCAGATCAGCGGCACGCCCGGATCCTCCGGGGTGAACCGGGAGGCCCAGAAGGTCATGCCGAGAAAACCGGCGAAGGCGGCAAACCAGGCCAATGCGTCGCCCACCGGCTCAGGCAGCCGCAAGCGCCAGTCATGGGTCGACTGATGGGCCACCGAGGTCACTTCAGGGCGCCTCCACACGAGGATCCCTGGCCCGCCGTGCAGCCGAAGCAGTGATCCGCCACGGCGATGGCCTCGCCTTCCAGAGATTCCAGCGACAGATCACGGATATGGCGCCGGCGACCGGCTGCGGGCAGGTGCAGCATCTGATTGAAATCGCAGTCGTAGACTTCGCCCTGCCAGTCGACGGAGAGCGTGTCCCGGCACATCACGGCATCCAGATTGGCCTCACGATGGGACTCGCGCAGCAGTTCCATGTAGGAACCCAGCTCGCCCTCCTTGCGCAGGCTCTTGGCAAAGCGGTTGATGGGCATGTTGGCAATCGTGAAAAGCCGGGTGAAGACGATGCCGAACTCATCACCAAGGTGCTGGCGATAGGTGGCCTCCAGCGTTTCCTGCGCCGGTGGCAGACTGGCGCCTAGCGGGTTGTAAACCAGTGTCAGGGCCAGCGGGGAATCCGGCTGCCCATAGCCCAGGGCATTGAGCCGGCGCAGCGCCGCGATACTCGCCTCGAACACGCCATCGCCGCGTTGCGCGTCCACATTTTCGCTGGAATAACATGGCAGTGACGCAACAACCTCCACCTGATTGTCGCGCAGGAATTCGGCGGTGCCAGCGTAATCGGGTTCTTCCAGGATCGTGAGATTGCAGCGGTCGATGACGTGAATGCCAAGTTCGCGGGCGGCCATTACCACCTCGCGGAAATACGGATTCATCTCCGGTGCACCGCCGGTGAGATCGAGCGTCTCGATGCGCGATCGGCGCAGTAGCGCCAGCAGCTCATCCACCGTCTCTCGGGTCATGTTCTCGCGGCGGTTGGGACCGGCATTCACATGACAATGAAAACAGGTCTGATTGCAGCGATACCCGAGATTGACCTGCAACGCACGCACGGCGCGTCGATGGATTTCCGGGAAATCATTGTGCAGGCGGACGAGTTCAGTAGCGGACATACAAGAATACTCCGTGCGTTCAGGGAATCAGCCATTGCAGCCAGCGGACCAGGCGTCTGGTGCGATCCGAATACAGGGTTTCGGAATACAGGGTATTCGCCGTCCGACGGTGGATCTGCGCCAGGGTCGGATAGGCATGCACGGCACCGGACAGCGATGACAGCTTNACTCNGGCCTGCATNGCCAGNACGATTTCGTGGATCAANTCACCTGCATGGGGGCCAAGGATCGACGCCCCGAGAATACGCCCACGGCGGACAATCAGTTTCATCATGCCGTCGGTATCACCGTCAGTGAGGGCCCGATCCACATCGGAGAACCGGAACCTCAGGACCTTGGCCTGTATGCCCTCTTCCTCGGCCATCGCCTCGGTCAACCCCACCTGGGCGAGTTCCGGCGCCGTGTAGGTGACCCAGGGGATCACCCGGTAATCCACCCGCTTCGGAAGGCGGAAAACCGTGTTGGCGATGACCACGCCCGCCTGGTATTCGGCGACGTGGGTGAAGGGATAGGGACCGGCACAGTCGCCGCAGGCAAAGATATGCTTTTGCGAGGTCCGCATCCTGCGATCCACCTCGATCAGCCCATTCGATGTGGCAACGCCTGCAGCATCCAGGTTCAGCGCCTCGACATTTGCACGCCGACCGGCGGCGACGAGGATCGCATCGAAGCCCAGGGTCTCCGCATCGGCACCGTCGCCAAGGTCCAGGGCAAACCCGTCATCCGTCGCCCGCGCCGCGGTGACGCTGGCACCAGTCCGGAGATCCAGCCCTTCCTGACGCAGGCGGGCCTCCAGCAATTCGGTCAGCTCGGGGTCTTCCCTCGCCAGAACCCGCGGTGCAGCTTCCAGCACGGTCACCTGGCTGCCCAGACGCTGGAAGGCCTGCGCCATCTCCAGGCCGATGGGCCCGCCGCCGATTACGCCAAGGCGCGATGGCAATTCGCGCTGGTTGAAAACGGTTTCGTTTGTCCAGAACGGAACCTGATCGAGGCCGGGAATCGGCGGCACCGCCGGCCGTGAGCCGGTGGCAATCACGAAGCGGCGGGCAGTCAATGTCTCGCCGTCCACTTCCACCGTATGAGGGTCGAGGAAATGAGCCTCGCCGAAGCGCACGTTGATGCCGTAGCTTCGAAAGCGCTCGGGATCATCATGCTTCTGAATTGTGGCGATAACCTCATGGACCCGGTCGCTGACAGCGCCCAGATCCACCTTGCCCAGNGATGAGGCGATTCCGAACTCAGGACCCGAACGCGCCGCATGCGCCACCGCCGCGGAGCGGATCAGGGTCTTGCTGGGTACGCAACCGAAATGCAGGCAGTCGCCCCCCAGATTGTCACCACGCTCGATCAGCGCGACCCGGACTCCCAACTGGCCGGCAACACTGGCGGTGACCAGCCCGCCAACGCCGCCGCCGATAACGACAAGATCGAAACGCGCGTCCTCACTCATGATTCGTCTCCGGCGGGCACCACCGGTTGCTGCCGAATCCGGCGTACGAGGCGCGGCAGCAGGATGACCATTGCCAGCAGACCCAGGGCAATCATCACGGCCTGAATTCCCCGTTCACCACCGGCAATGGCCTCAGCCCCGGCGTGACCCACCCAGGCATAGGCCAGCGCTCCCGGCGCCATGCAGATAAACGACGTCACGATGTAAGCCAGAGGCGGGATTCGGGTGAGCCCGAGGGAGTAATTCAGCAGATTGAACGGAAACACCGGTACAAGCCGGACCAGTGCGACGAATCGCCACCCCTCGCGTTCCACGCCGAGAAGCAGTTGCTGCAGGCGCCCGCCCGCCTTGTCGGCCACCCAGTCGGAAGCCGCCAGACGAGCGATGAAGAAAGCGGCCGTGGCTCCAACCGTGGCACCGATAAGGCTGAAAAGGGTTCCCAGCCAGGGGCCGAACAGAACGCCACCGGCGATTGTAAAGACCAGGCCGGGAAGAAATGCAACGGTCGCCAGCGCGTAGGTCACCATGAACACCAGGGGCGCCCATGCGCCGAAATCATCCACTGAACGGCGCAGTGCATCGGGACTCAATTCGCCCCGAAACTGGAACCCGATCGTGAATGCGGCAAGCACCAGCAGCAAAAGACCAATACGTATGACGGTTTTGCGTTTCAACTTTGAGCCCCCTCCGGCCGAATACGACGACTAGCCCTGAGTGTGGCCCAGAGTGATGGGTGCACCCATCCGTAATTTCCGCAACGTCATGCCGTCTCAACGCGGCAAGATGGGCACCCGGATCATTGCTTGCCGCCGTTCGGCGGACCCTCAGCGCCCCCGTCGGTGGGATCCTTTTCCTCGGGTTCCATGGCCCAGATCTGCACCGCCTGACCTTCCCAGCGTGCCTTGGGTTGAATCACCTTGAAGGTTTCATGGATTTCGCCATCGCCAGAGATCGTGCGTTCCACGGCGAGCACGGTGTTCAACTCGTGCTCGCAGAGCCCGGCGGCATATTCCACCTCTTCACGGGCAACCGGCAGGGCATCGCCGAGATTCGGCGCCCCGTATTCGCTGACCAGATGATGCGCCAGCCGTTCCACAACGCTTTTGTATTCCGCCTCATCCATTTCCGAGACGGTAACCACCGTGCAGCGCCCGAAGGATTCCAGACCAAGGAATCCATGCCGAAAGGCCTGCTTGCGCTTACCCTCGAAACGCACGGGATCCTCATCGCTGAAGGTGTAGGCGAAGGTGCCGGGGATAGCCGGTTCGCCGACGGCCGCAGCACGCGTGTAGACATGCTCATCGGTATCATCCAGGCGGGCGACTCGGGGGAATTTCATAGGCAGTGGATTCTCCCAAAAACAGCGGCCGGCAGGTTGCCCTGCCGGCCGCATGATAAACGTCCGGGGCGACCCTGCCCCGGACCTGGCGTGCTGCTAGTGCCCGCTTTGACCAGCAGGATGGGCCGGCGCCTTGCCGTCCTCCAGTTCACTTTCCGGCACCGGACGTTCGCCACGGGCAATGACGTCCTCATACCAGAGGTCGTGGTGCTGCTTGGCCCAGTTGGTATCGACTCGTCCGCGCGTCATGCCTTCCAGCGCACCCTCGGTTCCGAGCGTGCCGATATAGGCGTGACCGAAGAAGAAACCGATCCAGATTATCGCAGCAATGGCGTGAATACTCTGCGACCAGGCCATGATCTCACGGGTCTGGAATCCCCAGTTCGGGAAATCCAGAATGAAACCGGAGACGATCACGATCAGCCCCAGAGTGAAAACGCCGCCCCAGAACCAGACCTTCTCGCCGCCGTTCATCTTGCCGGCCGATGGATGCTTGCCACCAACGATGCCGCCACCCTGCTTGAACCACTGAAGATCCGTCCGGTTCGGGATGTTGTCCTTGGCCCAGAGGATGATCATGAACAGCACGCCTACACTGAATGCCGGGCCGAGGAAATTATGCACATACATCGCCCCCTGGGCGTAGCCGGCAAACCCGGAATGCCCGACGACGGGGATCAGCACATAGCGGCCGAACAGGAGACTGAGTCCGGTGATGGCCAGGACGATGAAGGACAGCGCGGTGAACCAGTGCAGGAACCGCTCATAGCCTTTCCAGCGCACAACCGTCATGCCGGAACGACCTTCCTCGATCCGGGCCCTGCCGGTGAATGCGAAGAACAGGCTGATGAGCACCAGCACCGCGATCAGGAACCAGCCGCCGATGGTCGTCATCGGACCGGTACGAACCTGCCGCCAGTTCTCGCCGATATTGGCAATCATCTGATTGGTGACGTAGGGCCCGGTCTGGGTGGTGAAACCACCTTCACCGAAGCGGGCATCACGCCACATTTCGGACCGCGGATTCGTCGCCCGCTCCTCGGAGAACTCGCGTTCCGGGCCGTAAACCTGTGCTGCGTCCGCCACCAGATAGCCGATCGATGGCAGCGCCATCGCCAGTATGATGATGGCGAACAGCGACCACAGCATGGCGCGCCAGCGACGTGACGCCTTTGTTGCCTGTGCCTGGGATCTCATGATTTCCCCTCCATGCTAGCGGTCCGTGAAACCGCGCTCGGCGCGACTCCGCAATTCACCGGAACGACGTTCGGCAGCCTCTTCAGACGCCGCAGCGTCCTGCTTCCCCTTGTAAACACCCGGTTCATACATGGTGGTCTGATCCGAGCCGCAGGCAGCAAGCGCGCCGCTGAGCAGGGCAAGCGCAAGCAGATGCAGTGGTTTCCTCGGCATGGCAGATCTCCTCTGTTTTAATCGGCAGCACATGAAGCGCCCTGCTTCAGCGGCCCTGCCCGTCTTTCTCTCTCGCCATTCAGGCGGACCAAATCCCGATGCCGGGCGGGGCCGTTCTGGCCCCGCCCACTCGGAGATTCAGACGCCTTCGCCGTAGGCCGCTTCCCAGCCCCAGGTCTGGGGCCGACCACCACGGGTGATGATCCGCTTGCGGTAGATGTCGGCGACGATGTCGCCATCCCCGGCCAGCAGCGCCTTGGTCGAGCACATTTCCGCACAAAGCGGGAGCTTGCCCTCTTCAACGCGGTTCGTGCCGTACTTGGTCAGCTCGGCCGAGGAATGCACTTCCTCTGGCCCACCGGCGCAGAAGGTGCATTTGTCCATCTTGCCGCGGACCCCGAACGCACTCTGTTGCGGATACTGCGGCGCACCGAAGGGGCACGCATAGAAGCAGTAACCGCAGCCAATGCACAGATCCTTGTCGTGCAGCACGATGCCATCGGCGGTGGTGTAAAAGCAGTCCACCGGACAGACGGCAGCACAGGGCGCATCGGTACAGTGCATGCACGCCACCGACACTGCCTTTTCACCCGGTTTGCCATCGTTCATGACGATGACCCGACGGCGGTTTACGCCCCAGGGCACCTCATGCTCGTTCTTGCAGGCCGTGACGCAGGCCTGGCATTCGATGCAGCGCTCTGCGTCACACAGGAATTTCATTCGCGCCATGACGGCTCTCCTCTCGAATCTTTATCAGGCCGGGATCACGCGGCACAGGGTGGTTTTGGTTTCCTGCATCATCGTGACCGAATCGTAGCCATATGTTGTCGCCGTGTTGGTCGATTCGCCGCGGACGTACGGCGAAGACTCAGAGGGATACTTACTGAGCAGATCTTCGCCCTGGAAATGGCCGCCGAAGTGGAATGGACTGAACACCGTGCCACGACCAACCCGCTCCGTGACCAGTGCCTTGATCCGGATACGACCGCCCTCCGGCCCTTCCAGCCAGACCATCTCACCGTTGCGCACGCCGGAATCATTGGCATCCGCAGGATTGATCTCGACGAACATGTCCTGCTTGAGTTCCGCCAGCCATGGGTTCGACCGGGTTTCCTCGCCGCCGCCCTCGTACTCGACCAACCGGCCGGAGGTATGGATCAACGGGAATTCGCGGGAATAATCCCTGGCCTGGATGGATTCCCAGCGCGTCGGCAGACGGTAGAAGATCTTGCGATCCTCGTAGGTCGGGAATTCCTCGACCAGATCGTAGCGCGGCGTGTATAGCGGCTCGCGGTGGAGCGGCACGTCATCGGGGAAATTCCAGACGACGGCGCGCGCCTTCGCATTGCCGAAGGGATGACAGCCGTGCTTCATGACCACGCGCTGGATACCGCCGGACAGATCGGTNGTCCAGGACATGCCNTCGGCATGTCGCTTCTCCTCGTCGGTCAGTTCATCCCACCAGCCAAGCTGCTTGAGGATGTCCGAGTCGAACGCCGGATAACCACCCTGGATTTCCGCGCCCTTGGACCAGGAGTCCTCGGCCAGCAGTGTTTCGCCGTCCCGCTCGGTGCCAAAGTTGGCACGGAAGTTACCGCCGCCATCCATGACATGCTTGCTGGTGTCATACAGCACGTGGGTGCCGGGATGCTTGAGCTCCGGAGTGCCGTAACAGGGCCACGGCAGGCAGTAGGTCTCGCCGTCGAGTTCGCCACCGCGGGCTTTCAGGCTTACCACATCGAAATCGGCCTGATTGCGCATGTGAGCCTTCAACCGCTCCGGACTCTGGCCGGTATAGCCGATGGACCAGGTCCCCCGGTTGATCTCGCGGAGCACGCTCTCCGGCTGTGGCATGTTGTTCTCGACCGTGATGTTCTTGAACATCTCGTCGGCAAAGCCCAGTTTCGCCGCAAGCAGGTAGGCGATCTCGGAATCCGCCTTGTGCTCGAACAGCGGATCAATCACCTTCTCGCGCCACTGCAGCGAACGGTTGGATGCCGTGCAGGAACCGGCCTGCTCGAACTGCGTGGCCGCCGGCAACAGGTAGGTGTTGTCCTTGCGGTCGTGAAGCACGGCGGTGACGGTTGGATACGGGTCGATGACCACCAGCATATCCAGCATCTCCATGGCGCGTTTCATTTCCGGACCACGGGTCTGGGAGTTGGGCGCGTGGCCCCACATCATGACCGCCCGAAGGTTGTCCCTCTGCGCGATGTTCTCCTTGTCTTCAAGAATGCCGTCGATCCAGCGGGACACGGTAATGCCGCCGCTGTTCATGGGCTTGATCTTGCCGCCCTGGCCATCGTCATACTCAGCCTGGTCGAAGCGACCCGCCAGCCAGTCGTAATCAACGTCCCAGACACGGCACCAGTGCTTCCAGCCAGCCTCGGCGATCGGGTAGTACCCCGGCAGATTGTCCGGGTTCGGACCCACATCAGTGGCACCCTGCACGTTGTCGTGACCGCGGAAGATGTTGGCACCGCCACCTTCGACACCAATGTTACCGAGCGCCAACTGCAGGCAGTTGTAGGCACGCACATAGTTGTTGCCAATGGTGTGCTGGGTCCCGCCCATGCACCAGATGAAGGTACCGGGACGATTCTCGGCCATGGTCTTGGCCACCGCATAGATGCCGTCCTCCGGCACCCCGGTAACCCGCTCCACTTCGTCCGGCGTCCACTTCGCGACCTCCTCGCGAATCTTGTCCATGCCGTAGACGCGCTGGCGAATGTACTCCTTGTCTTCCCATTCGTTTTCGAAGACGTGGTACAGAATGCCCCACATCAGCGCCACGTCGGTCCCGGACCGGAAACGCACATAGGTATCGGCGTGGGCCGCGGTGCGGGTAAAGCGCGGATCCATCACCACCAGCTTGGCGCCATTCTCCTTGCTGCGCAGGATCATCTGCATGGCCACCGGATGCGCCTCAGCCGCATTCGAGCCGCACATGATGATGCACTTCGAGTTGTTGATGTCATTGTAGGAATTGGTCTGCGCGCCATAACCCCAGGTGTTGGCAACGCCCGCCACGGTCGTGGAGTGGCAGATCCGCGCCTGGTGGTCGCAGTTGTTCGAGCCCCAGAAGGCGGCAAACTTGCGCTGCAGGTAGGCGCCTTCATTGTTGGCCTTGGATGAGCCGGCAAACCAGACCGAATCCGGACCCGATTCCTCGCGGATCTGAAGAAGCTTGTCGCCGATTTCCTCGACGGCCTGCTCCCAGCTGATCCGCTCCCAGCGACCGCCGACCAGTTTCATCGGATACCGGACGCGGCGGGTGCTGTGCCCATGATTGCGTAAGGACGCCCCTTTCGCGCAGTGCGCGCCCAGGTTGATCGGGCTATCGAAGTTCGGCTCCTGGCCGACCCACACACCATCCTGCACCTCAGCGATCACCCCGCAGCCCACTGAACAGTGGGTGCAGATCGACTTGGCGGTGGTGATTTCCACATCGCGGTCGATCTTGCGCGCTGCGTGGGCCTTCTTGACCATCCCGGTCGGCAGCATGCTGGCCGCCGCCAGCCCACCTACCGCAAGCCCCGACCCGTGCAGGAACGTCCGACGCCCGATCGCCTTGGCAAGCAGGCCTCGCGCAGGCTGTTCAACCGCGGCAGCCGTCTTTTTTCTGAGTTTCATGATCATCCTCCCGTCGCCATGGCCTTCAATGGGCCATGCTCATTTAATCCGGCCAATCAGAACGCAGCTTTTGCGTAATAATCACGGACATGCTGCGTTTCGCTGTAACCCTTCTTGGCCTTGCTCCGCGGCTCCTCCTCGACGGTACGATCCGCAGCAAACACGGCCGTGGTCGAGCCGGCTACGGCAGCCACGCCACCCGCTGCCGCCATCGATTTCAGGAAACGCCTGCGGTTAGCGATTGCCTTGCTGTCATCTCTTGACGCTTTCATGGTGTACTTACCCTCCCTCGACCAGACTCGTTTTGCAGATCAAACGGCTTGTCAGTTCTGCGGAATCTCTGCATCGGCACTGTCGATATACCGATGCTCCAGAGCGATGAATGCCTGACCAAAGACTGCCACGGCGCGATAGAACCGCGCCGCCGCTGCCGCCTCCAGGTCCTGCATCAGGTCGCCCATCCAACTCGCAATATGTCGCTCAAAGAATTCCCGCTGCCAGGCCATGTCGACATCGGCGTCTTCTATTGCCAGCGCCATGGCTTCGCACACCGCGGCCGCGTGATCTTCCGGCTCGCTGGTTCCGTCCTGCCGACTGATACCCAGCATGGCCAGATCACGTCGCAAATCAACCAGGGCCCGATCCATCAATTGCCCTGACCCGTAATAAGAAGCATAGGGCGTGATTTCGCCTCCGCCCACCCCGATGAACAGATCCTGATACTCACGCCGCAGTGCTTCCGGCTCGGCGATCTTTGCCGCATCCCGCAACGTCATCCAGGCGCTGCCCATCGAATCGTCATTGCCGCTTTCATCAACCGGCAATTCCAGGCCGCGCAGAAGGTCGAGCCGTTGCTCGTCCGGGGCGGCCGCGAGCAGCGTTGCCAGCAGGCGCCACACCCCGGCGCGAAGGGCCTCGTCATCCATGCCCTGGAGTTCCTCGGACACTGCCTGCGCACCGTTTCCTTCGCTCACGATGTCTTCATCCCGTAGACGGTGGGTTTGCGAACATCTTCCATGCCCTCGGAGAACAGATCCGTCACCCGACAGTCGCCACACATCTTCAGTCGCCGGAGGCTTTCCTCGGACTGGAACATATGGTGATCGCCGAGACGCTCGGTCATGCGTTCAATGACACTCCTGGTTGCGAACGGCGTGCCGCAGACGATGCAGTTGAAGGGTTCCTCTTCGTTGGCCACGCGAGGCTTCCGCCGCACCTCCCAATCGAACAGGTAACGGGCTTCCAGCGTAATCGCATCTTCCGGGCATGCGGTCTGACACAGACCGCACTGAACGCAGAGGTCTTCGGTGAAATTGAGCTGTGGTTTGTCGCCGGCATCCGACAGGGCGTTGGTCGGACAGACCTGCGGGCAGGCCATGCAAAGGGTGCAGGCATCGGCATCAACCAGCACCTGACCGAATGGGGCACCGCCAACAAGCGCGACGGTGTCAGGAACGTCAACGGCCTGCTCGCGCAGGTGATCAATGGCCAGTCGCAGGGTGCCTCGCTTGTCGTTGAAGGTATCGAAGCGGGCCGCCTCGGCCACCGTTGCACCGGCGTCCATCCCGAGCGCTGCCAAAGAGGTGGCGGAAACTGGCGCAACCTGCTCTGCATGGTAACCCAGAGCCTCCAGGATCGGTTCGACAAAACGCTTCTGATCGGCCAGTTCACGGTCCACCGATGGCGCGAGCTCACTTGTCTCAAGCCATGCCACCCGGGCGGCACCGTAGGCCAGGCAGGACAGCCAGGTATCCATTCCAACGGCCCCTACTTCGGCCACCGGCACGGGCAGGACGGTATCCGGCAATGATCCCGAAACCTCGGTAAGCGCCTGCATACCCGCATCTTCATCAACGAACAGGACCACGGGCCTATCGCCGCCGGCATCGCGATAGGCCTCGAGCATGATCCGGATCCGGTGCAACTGATCCCTGGGCGTGGGGTAGCCATAGATCATTGCACCGGTGGGGCACGCCGAGGCGCAGCTGCCCCCACCCTGGCACCAGTAGGGATCCACCTCGACCCGCTCACCCAGTGAGACGATCGCACCGGTAGGACACGCATCCAGGCACCGGGTGCAGCCATTGAGACCGCTGTCTCCATGCGCGCAGATGTCAGGGTTGTAGTTGAAATAACGGGGCTTCTCGAAGTCTCCGGTCATCTCCGGGAGCTCCGCCAGGGCGCGCTCCAGGACCGCAGCATCCGCCCGCGGCGCGTAATAGCCGAACGGCAGCGTCTCCACGTGCACAAGTGGGTCTGCATGCAGGTCCAGCACCAGGTCGAAGAATTGCGCCTCACCGCCCACCAGCTCAGCCAGCGACATCGGCTCGCCCTGTTGCCGCTGAATGCGGACGTCAAACCGGCCAAGATGCCCGGTCAAGCTGACCGGCTGCGCCCTGACGAGCACGGTCTCATCCGTGGCATCAACGGGCGCGCCGTCTGAAACCAACACCGTGCAGTGCAGACTTGCCGGGATCCGCGGCAACACGTCTGCGATGGCGGCACCCGGTCCGAGCAACAGCAGGGAGCCCGCCGAGCGGTACGCGACCACCCCGGTGGCCTCGGCATCCAGCTGGGCCACCGCAGTCAATGCCGCGTCGCGGGCCACGGCGGCAGGTACTGGCAAGGCATGAAGGGTTTGCTCAGCCATTTTCCGGGTCTTGCTCCTCATCCATCTCGGCGATTCGATCCATCTCGGCCATTCGTTCCTCGTTCATCCGCTGTTCGTGGCTGTGCCAGCGACTCGCTTCCAGTTCTTCACGCGGCACCTCATCGGCCGCGCGCTGATGTCGCGTCTGGCGCCAGATCCGCTCCTGGGCCTCCTCCGGACTGATTTCCTCACCCTGCCCGAGCAGCTT
>SL_7KL_010_BRINEDRAFT_10001049_pt1 | contig 13197 bp, 12 predicted proteins | sample SodLak_010_BRINE_FD_10663 | JGI IMG/M metagenome (IMG submission 10663)
GCCGGGATCAAGTACCCCTGGGAGCGGGGCGAGGTCAGCGACGTCAAGTGGTGCTTCTACCCCACCGAACGCGAGCTGGCGGCCTGGGTCCGTGACGGTGTGCCCGAGCACCGCCGTCACACCCAGAGCTTCGAGACCCAGGTGATGGAGTGGGCGGACGACGTGTCCTACTCCGTCCACGACATCGAGGACTTCTACCTCGCCGGCTCGATCCCGCTGGCCCTGCTCAGCCAGTCGGGCGAGGCACGCGAGCGGATCGCCGCCCAGCTGGTCGAACGCCGCGCCGGGCGGGGGAAGCTCGCCGACGGGCCGAGCGACGACCCCGCGCAGTACACCGGCGCGGACCTCGCCGCGGCGTGTGAGGAGCTGTTCGCCGCCCCGGACAGCCCCTTCGAGGGCTTCCGCAGCCTGGCGGGGGAGTTCGACGGCTCGGTGGAGTCACGTCACGCCATGCGCATCATGCGCAAGCGGCTGATCAACCGGCTGGTGCTGTCGGTCGGGCCCCGCGACCCGGCCGCGCCGACCCGCCGTCACCACAACGACCTGGCCATCCCCCGCGACGCCCGGCTGATGAACGACGTGCTGCGCGACCTGCTGTGGGTGTTCGTGATCGAACACCCCCGGATGGCGACCTACCAGCACGGACAGCGCAAGGTGGTCCGGGAGCTGTACGAACTGCACGCGGCCACGGTGCACCGTGGGCGCGCCGACACCTCGCTGTTCCCACGGCATCTCCAGTCCGACCTGCGGCAGCTGCTCGAGGCGACCGACCGGGCCGACTCGGAGCCGGAGATCCTGCGTATCGTCGCTGACCACATCGTGGCGATGACCGACGATCACGCCGCCCGCATGCACCGCCGGCTGACGGGCCACGTGACCCACGGGTTCAGCGACCTGTTCTGACCCGCGCCCCGTCACCGCGTGCCGGCCCCCACCGCACGGCGCACGTGCGCGTCCACCGCGTCGAGGAACCGGTCTCCGATGAACAGCTCGGCGTCGTTGTGCCCCGCGCCGGGGACCTCCACCAGCTCCGCCCCGCTGGCCTCCGCGACCTCGCGCGACAGCCGCGTGGGCACGATGCGGTCGCGGTCACCCGCGACCACCAGCACCGGTACATCGACCTGCTCGAGGTGCTCGAGGGTCGGGTGGCGGTCGCGGAGCAGGGTGCGGATCGGCAGGAAAGGGTAGGCCGAGCGGCCGACGTCGGCGAGCTCCGGGAAGGGCGAGCGCAGCACCAGTGCGGCGGGCGGCCGCTCGACAGCCAGGGCGGCGACGACCGCCGTGCCGATCGACTCGCCAAGGTAGACGATGGTGTCCGGGTCGACGTCGTCACGGGCGTCGAGGTGGTCGCGGGCCGCCCGCGCGTCGGCCACCAGCCCCGCCTCGTCCGGGCTGCCGGGGTTCCCGCCGTACCCGCGGTAGTCGAGCAGCAGCACGGCGTGCCCCCGCTCCACCAGCCCCCGGGCGGTGGGCACCCGCCCGGCCCGGTTGCCCGCGTTGCCCGGCGCGAGCACGATCGTGGAGACCGCCGTGGCGGGGTCCCCGTCGGGGGCCAGCAGCCAGGCGGTGAGCTCGAGGTCGTCCTCGGTGGTCAGGCTCACCACCTCGACGTCAGCGGGTGGTGACGGGTCGCTGCGGTCGGGCAGGTAGATCAGGTTGCGTTGGAAGACCGCGGCGAGCAGCACGAGCAGCAGCCACGCCCCACCGATCACCAGCACCACCCGTCCGAGCGTGGCGAGCACCGACCCTCCCCTGCAGCGCGTGCACGACCGTGTGGCGACGCTACCGGGGTGTCCCGTCGCACCCTCGCCGGACCACCTGCTGTCGCACCGTGTACGTCACGCCGAGCGGTCGTAGAGCCGGTCGATCGCCTCCTGGTACTTGCTGTGGATCACGTTGCGCTTCAGCTTCAGCGACGGGGTGAGCTCCTCGGACTCCGCCGTCCACTCCGCCGGCACGATCTCCCACGCCTTGACCTGCTCGACCCGGGCGAGCTCGGCGTTGCCCACATCGATGGCACGCTGCACCTCAGCCCGGACCTCGGGGTGCTCCGCCGCCGCGGCGACGTCGGGCAGCTGCAGCCCGCGCTGCTCCGCCCAGGTCGGCAGCGCCTCGGCGTCCAGCACCACCAGGGCCGCCACGAAGGGACGCTCGTCCCCGACCGCGCACAGCTGGGCGATCAACGGGGAGCGCTGCTTGATGGACTCCTCGATGTTGTTGGGCGAGAGGTTCTTCCCGCCCGCGGTGATGATGAGCTCCTTCTTGCGGCCCACGATGCGGGTGAAGCCGTCGGCGTCCATCGTGGCGAGGTCACCGGTGTGCAACCACCCGTCGGCGTCGATCGCCTCCGCGGTGGCCTCCGGGCGGTTCAGGTAGCCGGGGGTGATGATGGGGCCGCGGGCGAGCAGCTCCCCGTCCTCGGCGATCCGCACCTCGATGCCGGGCAGGGGGGTGCCGACGGTGCCGATCGCGACGTTGCCGGGGGTGTTCGCGGTGATCACCGCGGTGGACTCGGTCATGCCGTAGACCTCGAGGATCTCGATCCCGATGGCCTTGAAGAAGGTCAGCAGCTCCGCACTGATGGGTGCGGCGCCGGACAGCGCGTACCGCAACTCGTCGAGGCCGAGGCCCTCGCGGATCTTGGAGAACACCAGCCGGTCGAAGATCGCGTGCTGGATCCGCAGTTTGCGCGACGGGGTACGCCCCTCGAGCTCCGCACGCACCTTCTGGGTGCCGACCTCCACAGCCTTGAGCGCGAGGGCGCGCTTGCGTTCGTTCTCCGTCTCGTGGATCTTGCCGAGGATGCGGGTGTGCATCTTCTCCCACACCCGCGGGACCGCCATGAAGATGTTGGGGCGTGCCTCCTGCAGGGTGGGCAGCACCTCGGTGACATCCTGCACGAAGGCGATGGTGCCACCCGCCCGGATGCCGACGTAGTGGGTGGTCATCCGCTCGGCGATGTGGGCGAGCGGCAGGTAGGAGATGCCGCGGTTGCCGGCGGTGATGTCCAGCAGGTCCATGACCACGGCCAGCTGGTACAGCAGACCGCGGTGGGTGATGACCACACCCTTCGGCGGACCGGTGGTGCCGGAGGTGTAGATCAGGGTGACGGCGTCCTCGGGACGCACCGCCCGCCAGCTGTTCTCGAGCTCGCCCTGCCCGGTGGACAGCGCCTCCTCGCCCTCGGCCAGCAGCTGCGCGTAGGTGAGCACCGCGGGGCCGGCCTCCTCTTCGGGGGCGTCACCAGCCACCTCGCCCTCGAGCACGACGATGGCCTCGAGCTCCGGCAACCGGTCCGCCACGGTGCGCCAGGTGGACAGGAAGGCGGCGTCCTCCACGATCGCCACCTTCGCGGCGCAGTTGTCCGCGATGTAGGCGATCTGCTCCGCCGCCAGGGTGTTGTAGACCGACACCGGGACCCCACCGGCGAGCAGCACACCGATGTCGGCGATGACGTGCTCGGGCCGGTTGGTCATCATCAGCGCCACGTGGGTGCCGTGGGTCACCCCCCGCCGCCGCAGGGCCATCGCGATCCGGCTGGCCTCCTGGCGGTACTCGCCCCAGGTGTAGGTCCGGAACCCGTCCCCGTCCTTGACCTGCAACGCCACCTGGTTCCAGTTGGCGTCGCAGGTGGCCGCGAACACGTCCAGCAGGGTGCGGCCCTCGGTGCGCGCGAGGATCTCCTCGCGCACGGTCATGGTGGCGTCGTCTCCCACGCGGTCTCCCTCCGCTCGGTGTGGGAAGCACAGCCGAGCAGCGGCCGCGGGTCAAGACCCAGTTTCCTCGCGGCTCACGCCCCGGGCTCACACCCCGGGCTCACACCCCGGGCTCACACCCCCAGGTCGCGGCGGTCGTACACCACGGCCGCGAGCAGGACGCTGCCGAGCGCCAGCGCGAGGAGTGCGGCGGCACCGGGTAGGCCCAGCCCCTCGTTGAGCGGGTCGTTGCCGAGGTACCAGTGGAAGGGCGACAGCCGCCGGAGCCACTCCCCGCCCTCGAGCAGCGGTGCCAGGGCGTTGGTCACGTAGGCCGCCACCGCGACACCCGAACCGACCGCCACCGCCAGTCCCCGGCGCCCCGTCGCCGCGCCCACCGCGAAGCTCAGGTTGCCCAGCGCGAGCACCAGCAGCCACAGCCCCACGGTCGCGCCGGCCACCGCGCCCGTGCGGAGGTCCATGCCGACGAGGTTCGCCACCGCGATCGACACCAGGCCGACCACGGCGGCGAGGGCGGCCGTCACCAGCACCAGCGCCAGCGCCGACTCCGCCAGCAGCCGCCACCGCGACACGGCACCGGCGCTCTCCAGCTCCAGCAGCCCCGCCTCCTCGTCGCCGGCGATGAGCTGGGCACCGAGCCCAACCGCGAACACCACCAGCAGGATCGGTGCCAACAGGGCGTAGACCGTGCTCTCGAGGTAGCCGGCCGGCGAACCGATGGCGTCGTAGCCCATCGCGGTGACCAGGGCCTCCGGCATGCCGTCGACCAGCGCCTGCATCTCCTGGTTGTCGCCCATCGCCGGCCAGAAACTGATGTACAGCGCGGAGACCGCGGCCAGGACCACACCCCAGCCGAGCCAGGTCCGCAGGTGGGTCCGGACCGTCCAGCGCAGCACCGGCGCCGCACCGGGGCGCGGCGGGCCGGGCAGCGGGGTGTCCGTCGGACGTCGCGTCGTCGGTTCAGCGGACATCGGCGCCCACCTCCTCCGGCTCCTGCTCCTCCACGGGCATCCGGTAGTGGTCGAGGAACAGGTCCTCGAGCTCACGGTCCTCGGCCGACCACCTCGTGACGTGGAACCGTGCCGCGACCGTGAGCAGTGCGTCCGGCTCGCCGCGCAGCAGGCACCGCAGACGCCGGTCCTCCACCTCGATGTCGCTCAGCCCGGGGATCCCCGCGAAGACGTCCGCGGCGACGGGTTCGGCGAAGTGCAGCTCGACCCGCTGGCCGGCGTGATGGCGCAGCGTCGCCACGTCGTCGAGGTCGACGATCCGCCCCGCCCGCACGATCGCCACCCGTCCCGCGATCACCTCCACCTCGCTGAGCACGTGCGAGCTGAGGAACACCGTGGCGCCCTCGGCGGTGGCCTCACGGACCATGGCGAGGAACTCGTGCTGGAGCAGCGGGTCGAGCCCGCTGGTCGGCTCGTCGAGGATGAGCAGCTCGGGGCCGTGCAGGAAGGCCTGGATGATCCCGACCTTCTGCTTGTTGCCGCGGGACAGGGCCCGGATCCGGCGGCTGAGATCGAGCGACAGCCGCTCGGCCAGGGACGCGATGCGGTCCGCCCGGGCGCCGCCGCGGAGCGCAGCGAGGTGGTGCAGGAGCTCGCCGGCGGTGGCCCGACCCGCCAGGGACAGCTCGCCCGGCAGGTAGCCGATGCGGGCGCGTTGCGCGGGGCCACCGACCCGCGGTGGGGTACCGAGCACCTCGACCCGGCCCGCGTTTGGGCGCAGCAGATCGAGCAACACCCGGATCGTGGTCGACTTGCCTGCGCCGTTGGGTCCGAGGAACCCGAACACCTCGCCGGCGGCCACCTCGAGATCCAGGCCGTCGAGGGCCCGCACCCGGGCGGTGCCGTGGCCGTAGTCCTTGACCAGGCCCTCCGTTCGGATGACGACCGACATCGCGCTCACGCCTTCGCTAAGGGGACGCTGCGCCACGGCACGGCGCACGCCCTGCCCGCGAGCATGGACCCGGCGTTGCGGCCCAGGCAGGGCCGTCAGTCCCTCGCGGCGGCCAGCAGCTCCTCGGCCGGCCCGAGGTCGAAGGGGTCGGCGCAGCCCACCATCAGATGGGTGATGCCGGCCTCGAGGTACTCGTCGAGGCGGTCGATGTTGCGGGCGTTGATCAGGGAGGTCCGCTCGATCTCCGCGGGGTCGCGCCCGATGCGCTCGCACCACCGGTCCAGCACGGCGTTCTTGTGGGCGAGCACCTCCGGCTCCGCGATGCCGTTCCACTGGTCGGCGTACTGCGCGGTCAGCCGTAGGGTCACCTGCTCCCCACCCCCACCGATCATCAGCGGCAGGTCGCCCTTCGGCGGTGGGTTCAGGGCGGCCAGCCGTTTTCGGATGCGGAACAGGTCCGCCTCCAGGTCCCTGAGACGCCCACCGCCGGTGCCGAAGGGGAACTCGTACTCGTCGTAGTCCCGCTGGAACCACCCCGCGCCGATACCGAGCACCGCACGGCCACCGCTGAGGTGGTCGATGGTGCGGATCATGTCGGCGAGCAGGTGGGGGTTGCGGTAGGAGGAACAGGTGACCAGGTTGCCGATCGTCACCCGCGAGGTCGCGCCGGCGAAGGCGGCGAGGAGGGTGAGGCCCTCGAAGTGCGCGGCGTCAGGATCGCCGTAGAGCGGGAAGAAGTGGTCCCAGGTCCACACGCTGTCGAACCCGGCCTCGTCGACACGCCGCGCGGCGTCGACCAGCGCGTCGGTCGTGGTCGCCTGGGGCTCCAACTGGACCCCGACCTTGCACCGTGCCACCTCGGCTCCTGTCCTGTGCCCGTGAGCGGTCCTCGACACTACCCGCCCGAGCGGGCGGCAGGCCCCGCGATCAGAACGCGGCGTCGACCGCGGCGGCGATGAAGATCAGCGCGAGCCACACCGTGGAGAACCCGAACAGGCGCATGGCGGTGCGCACGTCGACGGCGCGCCGCAGCTCGTGGGCGAGCAGGAGCCAGAAGGCGGTGAGCACCAGCGCCGGCGCGATGAACAGCCAGCCTGCCTGGGTGCCGGCGATGTAGAGCAGCACGATCGAGAGCAGCAGGTAGCTGTACAGCAGGATCTGGCGGGTTGCCTCCTCGTTGCCGTGCGTCACAGGCAGCATCGGCAGGCCGGCCGCCGCGTAGTCCTCGCGGTACTTCATCGCCAACGCCCAGAAGTGCGGCGGCTGCCACCACAGCATGATCGCGAACAGCAGCCAGGGGCGGGGGTCCGCGAGATCGCCGCCGGTGACCGCGGCCCAGCCCGTCAGCACGGGGACGCAGCCGGCGATGCCGCCGATGACCACACCCTGTGAGCTGCGACGCTTGAGGCCGAGGGTGTAGACGAACACGTAGAACAGGATCGCGCCGGTGGCCAGGGCGGCCGCGACCAGGTTGACCAGCAGCGTCAACCAGACGAAGCCGATGACGCCGAGCACCAGCCCCAGGATCAGCGCCCCCTGGGGTGCGATCTCATCGGTGGCGGTGGGACGCGCCGAGGTGCGGCGCATCTGCCGGTCGATGTCGCGGTCGAGGTGGTTGTTGAGGGCGTTCGCGCTACCGGCCGACAGGGTCCCGCCGATCAGGGTGGCCAGCACCAGCCACGTGGAGGGCCAGCCCTGCTCCGCCACGACCATCGCCGGGACCGTCGTGACCAGCAGCAGCTCGATGATGCGCGGCTTGGTGACCAGCACGTACCGCTTGAGCACGTCCAGCGGCCCGCCGCGGTCCTCGTACCGCCCCTCGGTGTGCATCGGGCCGACGGGGGCTGCCGATGCCAGCTCTGCCGCGTCCGTGGCAGCGGTGGTGTCCTCGCTCATGGGCGCGTCCCCGCCGTGGGCGTGGCGCCTGCCCCATCGCCTGTGTCGGCGTCCACGTCCTGCGTGGCGCGCACCTCCCGCAGTTGCACGGCGCCGAGACCCAGCAGGAGCAGGCCAGCGCCGATGGCGGCGATGTAGAGCACGAGATGCACCGCCACGAAGGCGGTCGAGAAGCTCTCCGACTCCCCGAGCAGGTTGACGATGCGGGTCCCCCACAACCACAGCTGGAACAGCCCGAGCGCCACGAGGACGAGGCCGCGGCGGTGGTGCGTGCGGGCGGCGAGGGTGACGCGTCGGGACGCGGAGGGCTGTCGGAGCACGCGGGACGACCCTTGGACGGGGGTCGTCAGGGTACGCAACGGCTGTGGGTGGGCACGACCCGGCTGCACGGTGTTGGTCACCAGCGCACACCCCGGCCGTCGGCCGATCGGCGCGGCTTCGTCCTCGTGGCGCTCGGTACCCTTCACGCATGTTCAGCTCCCTGCTCAGCACCCTGCGACGGCCCTCGCGTGAGGCGTTGCGTGGCGCGGCGCTGGCGGCCCTGATCGCGAACATGGTCATCGTCTTCACCGGCGGGATCGTGCGCGTGACCGGCTCCGGCCTGGGGTGCACCGACTGGCCGACCTGTGACGGCACCAACATCACGCCGATCGCCGGTGGTGGCGGGCACGAGGTGTGGCAGGGCTACGTCGAGTTCGGCAACCGCCTGCTGAGCGCGCCCGTGCTGCTGACGGCGGTGCTGGTGTGGTGGTTCGTGCGCCGCACGGGGCCGCACCCTCCGGTCGTCCGACGGCTCGCCCTCCTGCTGCCGCTGGGGGTGATCGGCCAGATCGTGCTGGGCGGCGTCACCGTGCTCACGGGCCTGTCGCCCTACACCGTGGCGGGTCACTTCCTCGCCTCGATGGTGCTGATCGCGGCGGCAGCGGGGGTGTACGAGCTGGTCCGCGCCCCCGACGGCGTGCCGCCTGCCAGCCGCGGGGTCCAGCGGGCGATGACCGCCGTCCTGGTGGTCGCCATGGTGGTGCTGATACTCGGCACCGTCGTCACCGGCACGGGGCCCCACGGGGGCGACGTCAACGCCCCACGCTTCCCCCTCGATCTGCGGGTGATGGCGATCGCCCACGCGGATGCCGTGTGGCTGCTGCTGGGGTTGACCGGAGCGACGGTGGCCGTGACCTGGCGGAGCGGACCCGCTCGCTTCCGCCGCACGGTGCGGCTGCTGTTCATCGTTCAGCTCGCCCAGGGTGGCCTCGGATACCTGCAGTACTGGCTGGGCGTGCCACCGACGCTGGTGTCCTTCCACATCATGGGCGCCACCATCATGTGGGCGATCGCCGTGCTGGCGTGGGCCCGCGCCCGTGATCACCGTTCCCTGCTCTCGGGCGACACGGACGGTGTGGGGTCGGAGGGCTTCCCACCCGCCGCTGCTGATGCGGCGCCGACCGCGACTGGCGGCCAGTCCGCCGATGACGGGTTCCGTGGCACGGACACGCCGGACACAGGCGACACCGACGAGCAGGCCGGAGCTCCCGCGGGCAGACCGTGACCGCAGCGGTGCGGGTGCTCGTCCTCGGGGACTCCACGGCCTTCACCGACCACGTCGGTCCGCAACTGCCGGACGCGGCGCACCTCTACCCCCAGGTGCTGCGCTCCCGGTTGGCCGACGGGCTCCAACGCGACGTCGAGGTGGTGGTGGTCGCCCAACCGGGCGCGACCGTGCGTGAGGCCGTCCGGGCGGTGAGCAAGGACCGCCACGTGCAGTTCGATCTGCTGGCGCGTGCCGACGCCGTGGTCATCGGCATCGGGAGCTTCGACCACGCGCCCGCCGGTGTCCCCCCGGCCGTCCAGGCGGTGGTGCCCTACCTGCGCCCGACCGCGGTGCGTCGCCGGGTACGCGCGAGCTTGCACCGCCTGTACCCCCGGCTGGTGCGGCTGCGGCGGGGCCGGGGGAGCCGGACGCCGCCGGCGGAGTTCGCCCGGCTGTACGGCGAACTCCTCGACCACGTGCGCAGCATCACCTGGGGCCGCGCGGCGGGTGCGGTACTCGGGCCCACCAGCCATCGCAGCGACTACTACGGCCACCGACACCCCGGGCACGGGCGCGCGCAGGCTCGCCAGCTGGCGCTGGCGCGGGCCCACGGCTTCCCGGCGATCGCCACCTGGCCGATCGTGCAACGCCACCTCGATGCCCTCAACGCCGACGGCATCCACTGGCCGCCCCCGGTGCACGAGGCCGTAGGCAGCGCGCTCGCCGCCGCGCTGCTGCCCCAGTTGCAGGGGTCCGCGCCCATGCCGGGGCTGCCGGACGCCGCCGCCCGGGCGCTCGCTGCCCACGCAGCCGAAGCGGACGAGCGCGTGCCACCCGGCGAGTGACCCCCGGCGGGTGGCCACACGGCGCATGCCCGCCGGACCCCCACCGGGACGCGGGGCGCACCCCCACGCCCAAGCCGCGCAGCTGAACGACCACCTGACGGTCGAAACGCTGCACAACCCAGCCCCGCGCGCACCGCCACACCCAGTCCGCGCAGCCGAACGACCGCCACGCGGTCACAACGCTGCACAACCCAGCCCCGCGCGCACCCCCACACCCAGACCGCGCAGCCGAACGACCGCCACGCGGTCACAACGCTGCACAACCCAGCCCCGCGCGACACCCGAGCCCGGACGATAGGCGGAAGAGCTCAGCCTCAGGCCTCGTCGGCGGCCACGGTGCCCCACCCGTTCATGTTGGGGTGGATGGCGCAGTAGAAGTACCAGTCCTCGGGGAGGTCGTCCCAGGTGAGTTCATCGGAGACGTAGTAGTCGGTGGCGATCCCGGTGATGATCTCCGAGTTGACGAACTCCTCGTCACCGCGGGAGGGGTCGTCGCGATCACCCTCGAGGGTGGTGATCACCACGTTGTGCGGCACACCCGCCTCGTCGTTCTGGTAGACGAAGGAGAGCAGGTCCTCCCCCGGATCCGGGACGACCTCCCACCGGTCGGTCGCCTCGCAGTTCCCGGCCTCGTCGTACAGGCAGAACTCCTGGGAGTTGACCGAGCCGATGACCGGGGCGGCCTCGGGGATCACGAACAGCGGCTCGACGTTGACCATCCGGTCGTCATCGTCGATGCCGGGGATGACCCCTGCGGACAGCAGCGCGCCCACGAGCAGCGGAAGGGCCGCGGCGAACACCACCACCCCGCGGCGCGCCGGGTCCAGCTTGTCCTGGCTGGAGGCGAGGCTGACCGTGAACAGGATCCCTGCAGCGGCCACCGCGGCCAGCATCAACGCGCCGGACTTGGTGTTGAACAGCAGGATGGCAGCCACGGAGCCGACGAACCCACCGATCGCCACGAGCACGGCGATGGGCAGCACGATCGGCATGATCACACGGCTTCGGAAGTCGTCGTTCACGTCCGCCTCACTGGAGCTCGTCGGCCCGCTCCTCGAGCGGGCACCGGTGTCAACCGAGGTGTTCGGGTCCCAACCTCAGATCGTGGGTGCGTGGTCGAGCAGGGTGATGGTCGCCATGAGCGCGTACAGGACCAGCGCGAAGGCCAGACCGGTGTACATCAAGCGGGTGTAGACCGGGGAGTCGAACTTCAGGTGCATGAACCACCCGGCGACGTACAGGAACTTCACCACCATAAGCACCACGAGCAGGGGGATCGCGATGGCCCCGAACTCGAAGAAGTAGGTGGAGACCTCCAACGCCGTCAGGACCGCCAGCACCAGCGCGATGTTGACGTACTGCCGTGGCGTCGGGTGGTTGTCGTGGCCGTGGTCGGTGGCCTGCTCCGGTGACTGCGTGCTGCTCATGTCGGTCTCCTCCGCGTGGACCGTGTCGCTTCGGGGATCCAACGACCCCGGCGTACTCAGTCCAGGACCGCGATCTCCGGGATCAGGTAGACGACGGTGAAGATGACGACCCAGATGATGTCCACGAAGTGCCAGTACAGGCCGATCATCTCGGTCTTGACGTCCTGGTTCGGCTTGATCTTGCCCGTCAGCGACAGGACGTACAGGCTGCCGAGCAACAGGATCCCGACGAACACGTGCAGCCCGTGGAACCCGGTCACGACGTAGAACGAGGTCGCGAAGGGCGAGGTGGAGAGCTCCAGGCCCTCACGGAAGAAGACGTTGAACTCGAAGACCTGGCCACCGAGGAACACCGCGCCCTGCCCGGCGGTGGCCAGGATCCACAGTCGCATCCGCCGCATGTCGCCCTTGGTGTGGGCGTGATGGGCGAGCACCATGGTCAGGGAGCTCATCAGCAGCACGAAGGAGCTGATCGAGGTGAAGGGGATGTCGAAGATCTCCACCCCCGGCCCGCCCGCCGTGGTGTCGAGGTAGAGGAGGAAGGCTGAGACGAACCCGCCGAAGAACAGGAACTCCGAGCCCAGGAAGGTCCACATCCCGAGCTTGCGGTGGTCGATCCCCAGGTTGGTGGACGCGACGTCGGTTGCCATCTCGCTCTCCTCGTACCCCGCCCCGTCCGGGGCGCTCAGCCGGTCGACAACGACCGGCTGCGGTCGTCTCGGACGGTCAGTGGGCGCCGGCCGTGGTGGCTGCGGGGGTCACCTGCTCCGCGTCGTCGGGCTCGTCGTCGTCGCCTTCGGCGAGGGGTTCGATGACCCAGCCGTACATCCCGATGACCAGCCACAACACGCCGATCCCGATCAGCAGGAAGTTGCCGTAGACCAGCCCGTAGCCGAAGGGGAAGAACCCAAGCGTCTGCACCAGGGGCCAGTAGGACGGGTCCGGCATGTGGATGTGTTCATCGTGCTGTGCATCTGCATCGGGGTCCTCAGCGGCGCCCGCGGGCACCGGGATCGCCCGACCGGCGTCATCCTCGGCGTACTTGCGGTGCCAGAACTCGTCCCGGTGGGTGATGGTTGGGATGACGTGGAAGTTCTCGTAGGGCGTCGGCGAGGGGGTGATCCACTCCAGCGTACGTGCGTCCCACGGATCGTCGCCGGAGGCCTCGCCGTTGCGCGTGGAGTTGATCAGGTTGTAGAGGAACACCAGCGCGGAGAAGAACAGCACCACGAAGCCCAGCGAGGACAGCAGGTTGTAGAGCTCCACCGTGGTGCCGAGCTCGCTCGGGAGCACGGCGGTCCGACGTGGCTGTCCGAGCAGGCCCGACATGTGCATCGGCCCGAAGGTGAGGTTGAAGCCGGCCAGCCAGGTCCAGAAGTGCCACTTGCCGAGCTTCTCGTTCATCATCTTGCCGGTGACCTTCGGGAACCAGAAGTAGATCCCGGCGATCAGGCCGAACAGGGCCCCACCGAACAGTACGTAGTGGAAGTGCGCCACGACGTAGTAGGTGTCGTGCTGCTGGGCGTTGTGGGGGACGATCGCGTGGGTGACACCGGACAGCCCGCCGATGGTGAACATCGAGACGAACCCGATGGAGAACAGCATGGGGGTGTTGAAGCGGAGCTTGCCGCCCCACATGGTGAACACCCAGTTGAAGATCTTGATGCCCGTTGGCACCGCGATGAACATCGTCGTCAGGGCGAAGGCGGAACGGGCGACCGGCCCGATCGCCGAGGTGAACATGTGGTGCGCCCACACACCGAAACCGATGAACCCGATCGCGGCACCGGCGAACACCACCGCGGCGTAGCCGAACAGCGGCTTGCGGGAGTTGACCGGCAGGATCTCCGAGATGATCCCCATGGCGGGCAGGATCATGATGT
>SL_7KL_010_BRINEDRAFT_10001050_pt1 | contig 13181 bp, 13 predicted proteins | sample SodLak_010_BRINE_FD_10663 | JGI IMG/M metagenome (IMG submission 10663)
CTTAGAAAAGCACGTCGTGCACCACAATTCTCTAAACGTTAATATTTCTGTAAAAAAGCACGTGCGAACGTGCTTTTTTTATGTCATGATATTGAGACTTACGTCAAAACATACTATAATGAATAAGAGTGTTAAAGGAGGAAATATGATGAAAGAAGTACGTGTGAGATACGCACCAAGTCCAACTGGACATTTGCATATCGGAAACGCAAGAACGGCTTTATTTAATTATTTATTTGCACGCGCAAATAATGGAAAATTTATTGTTCGAATTGAAGATACAGACACAAAAAGAAATGTAGAAACGGGTATAGATTCCCAAATGGCTTATTTACAATGGTTAGGGCTTGATTGGGATGAATCGATTAATAAAGACGGTGGATATGGACCTTATAGACAATTAGAGCGACTTGATATTTATAAGGATTATGCGCAGAAGTTATTAGACGCAGGGCTTGCGTATAAATGTTATTGTACAACTGAAGAATTAGAAGCTGAAAGAGAAGCCTTAAAAGCGAAAGGGTATGACAAACTTCATTACTCAAGAAAGTGTTTGGGAAAACCTGAACAAGATAAACCATACGCGATTCGTTTTAAAGTCCCTGATAATGAAACTTATACGTTTAACGATTTAGTCAAAAACACAGTAACGTTTAAAAGCGAAGATGTAGGGGATTGGGTCATTATGAAAAAAGATGGAATTCCTACCTATAATTTTGCGTGTGCGATAGATGATTATTTAATGAAAATTTCTCATGTCTTAAGGGGAGAAGATCATATAACCAATACGCCAAAACAACTGATGGTGATGGATGGGTTAGGGTTTGAGCGTCCGACTTACGGGCATATGACTTTGATTGTGAATGAAAACAATAAAAAATTATCGAAACGCGATGAATCAATTATCCAGTTCATTGAACAGTATCATGATAAAGGCTTTTTGAGTGAAGCACTGTTTAACTTTATAGCGCTATTAGGATTTTCACCAAATTCTAAAGAAGAGATTTTAAGCAAAGACGAACTGATTAAACTATTCGATGAAAAACGGTTATCAACCTCACCAGCAACGTTTGATCAAGATAAACTTCATTACATTAATAACCGTTATGTTAAAAGCTTAAGCGATGAAGAAACGCTTGATTTATGTATGCCTTATATTAAAAAAGAAGGCATTGGAAAAGGCCAAGAGGATGATTGGTTTATGAGTCTTATTAAAGTCTTTAAAGACCGATTAGTTTATGGGGAACAAATCGTTTCGCTTTATCATGAATTTTTTGATCACCCATTCACCTTAGAAGGGGAGGCCTTACAATTCATTCAACAAGATGGGGTTAAACCTTTAATTGAAACGTTTAAATCGATGATTGAAGCCTTGGAAGAATATACCCCACAAACCATTAAATCAACCATCAAAGCCGCAGGAAAAGAAACCGGCATGAAAGGAAAAATGCTTTTTATGCCAATTAGAATTTCAGTGAGTGGCTCGATGCATGGACCCGACTTGCCTCAAATGATGAATTTGATGGGGAAAACGATGGTCTTAAACAACCTTGGAAAAACGATGGATACGCTCTAATAAGCCAGTAAACACAATATTTCTTAAGAAGAAAAATATTTGCAATTTTCATTTTACCGTTGTATAATGAGCTTATCAAACGAAAAAAGGAGATTTTTATTCACATGACTGGAACAGTAAAATGGTTTAATTCTGAAAAAGGCTACGGCTTTATTACTACTGATGAGGGAAATGACATTTTTGTACATTACAGTGCAATTAAAGAAGAAGGGTTCAAAACTTTAAACGAAGGCGAAAAAGTTGAATTTGAAGTTGTTGAAGGCGATCGCGGACCTCAAGCTTCAAACGTAGAAAAACTTTCATGAATTAACACACAATAGGTGAGAGGGTTAAAACCTCTCACTTTTTTTATGAGCCGTATGATATCGTTTTTTAATGCTTCAGGATTGTGATACAATAAATATGAATTTAAAAGGAAAAGGTGAAGACCATGAAAATATTTAATACGTTAACCAATAAATTAGAGACATTTAAACCCATCCACAGCGATACGGTTAACATGTATGTGTGCGGGCCAACGGTCTATAATTATATCCATATTGGAAACGCACGGCCTGTTATTTTCTTTGATGTCGTAAGACGTTATTTTGAACATAAAGATTACACCGTGAACTTTGTGAGTAACTTCACAGATGTTGATGATAAAGTAATCACAAAAGCATTAGAAGATGAGATGAGTGAATTAGACGTTGCGAATAAATTCATAGAAGCATTTTATGAAGACGCCAAGCGCGTTGGGAGCTCGACTAAATATTTGGCGCCAAGAGTGACAGAATACATGTCTTCTATTATTTCCTATATCGAAAAGCTTATGGAACAAGGCTATGCCTATCAAGTCGATAGCGATGTGTATTTTAGAGTCGGTAAAATAAAAGATTATGGTATTTTATCAGGGAGAAAAGTTGAAGATTTAAAAGAAGGCGCGCGTATTGATGTTAATACTAAAAAAGAAAGNCCCTTAGACTTTACATTATGGAAACAGACCGATCAAGGGATAACTTGGCCATCTCCTTGGGGGGAAGGTAGACCAGGTTGGCACACCGAATGTGTGGCCATGATCAGTGATATATTTGGCGGTAAAATTGATATTCATGGTGGCGGAAGTGAAATTAAATTTCCACACCACGAAAATGAAATTGCACAAAATAAAGCGTTAGAAAATCATAACATTGCGAATTACTGGATGCATAATGGCCAATTAAATATTGATGATAAAAAAATGAGTAAAAGTGAAGGGCGCGTTATTTTGGTTAAAGATTTAGATTATGATTATATGGGATTTAGGTTATTTACCTTATCCACCCATTACCGTAGTCCAATCAATTATACCGATGAAATTTTGATAAATTATGTTAAAGAATGGGAAAAAATGCGTCGTATTTATAAACAAAGTTTTTACCATTTAGATTTAAAAGATGCGTTAGAAGTGAAACCTGAATTCACGCCTGAATTAAAAGGGATTGAACTGAAGTTTATGGACGCTATGGACCATGATTTTAATACAGCAAATGCGATTACTGAACTTCAAAACTTGGTGAAATATACCAATCAAACCATTCGTAAAAAAGATAGTGAAAGCGCCTTAAAAGGGGCTATTGAAACGTTTGACACGTTTTTTAAAATTTTAGGATTAGACCCTGGGGTAACGAAATTATCAGCGCATGATAAAGCGATTTATGTTGCATGGGATGATGCTAGAAAAAACAAAGAGTTTGATAAGGCTGATCGTTTACGTGAAAAACTTTTAGAAAGAGGCATCCTTTAATGCTTCAATATAACGGTCAAACATTAGCGTATATCGGTGATGCAGTCTATGAGCTTCATATTCGTGAAAAATTACTAAGTAGTGGGAAAGTTCACCCTAACGCGATGCATCAAGCCGCGATAGAACATACGAATGCAAGTGGACAATTTCAAGCGTTTAAAAAAATTGAATCTTTGTTGAGTGAAAAAGAAAAAGGGATTGTGATGCGCGGTAGAAATGCGAGCAGTTCTAGAAAACCAGGGAAGGCTGATCTTTCTACTTATAAAATGGCAACTGGTCTTGAAGCGTTAATTGGCTATTTATATTTAGATAAACAAACCACAAGACTCACTGAAATTCTAAACGCTATTTTTTAATAAGGTAAAATTATGTATAGTTTTATCAACCCGACATTACTAAACATCATGATACAATGAGAAAGAAGGGATACCACATGCTAATATACGGGAGCAATCCAGTAGAAGAAGCTTTAAAAGCAAACCGCAAAATCTTTGAGCTTTTTCATGTTAAAGATACCCATGAATCTTTGGTAGGATTTGCGAAAAAACAAGGCATTAAAACAACGGTTTTAGATAAACACGCTATGCGTAAAAAATTTGGTCCGACACATCAAAATATCGCGGCCAATGTTGAAGATTACGCATTTAAGGGATTAAAAGAATCCTTAACCCAATCGGGCAAGAAGCTATATGTAATGCTCGATGGGGTTGAAGATCCTCACAATTTAGGCGCGGTCATTAGAAACGCTGAAGCCTTTAATGCAAGCGGCGTTATCATTCCCAAAAACAGAAGTGCTTCGATTACAAATACGGTCGTCAAAGTCTCTTCAGGCGCCATAGAATACGTTGATTTAATCCAAGTAAGCAATCTTAACCAAGCGATCAAAGTGTTAAAAGAAAACAATGTTTGGGTTGTCGGATTCGAACTGGAAACATCAGATACTTTGGATGATATATTTGTTGATACAGATCTCGCACTAATTTTCGGCAATGAAGGCAAAGGGCTTTCTAGCTTAGTGAAAAAAAACTGCGACTTCCTTGTTAAAATTCCAATGAATGGTCATGTAAACTCCTTAAATATTAGTGCCTCAGCAGCGGTGGCGCTTCACGATATTAAAAAACGTCAAAGGAGCTAATATGATTAACTACCATAACGATTACGAAATCATCAACAGAATCAAAGAAGGAGACGATGAGGCGTATACGCTTATGGTTTTAAAGTATACCCCGCTGATTAAAAAACACATTGCATATTTTAATTTATCGTATGCGTATGAAGATTTATACCAAGAAGCAATTATGTTACTTTATAAGCTTGCGTTAAAGTTTGATCCATCATTTAATAAAACGTATACGCGTTTGTTCGAAATGAGTTTCCAGCGTTATTTAATCACGTATCTTAACACGTTAACGAGACGTAAACATAAAGCAGTTACCTATCAATCGTGTATAGCTGAGCGGACGCGGTGTGTCAAAGAGCCTTCAAGTTATTTCCTTGCGCACTTAGAAGAAATAAGGAAAATCTTGACACCTATAGAGTTTAGTGTTTATACTTTAAGAGAATTAAAAAATTGTGCAATCGATACTATTTGTGAGGAATACAACTTATCCATTAAAACTGTGTACAATGCATTACATCGTGCGAAACGCAAAATACAGTGTTTTTTTGCGTCGGATTAAGTTGACAAATGCCCCACTTTTTGGTAGATTATATATTTGCAAGCAAAGGTGTGATACCATGCGTATAAAAATTCGTCTCATTTGTGAAAAATGCTTATCTAGAAATTACACAACCTATAAACATAAAGATGAACAAGAACGTATGACCATAAAAAAATACTGTAGTCGTTGTAAAGAACATACAATGCACAAAGAAAGTAAATAGGAGCGTTAATTATGGCAAAGAATAAAAAAGAACAACCTGAAGACAAAATTGGAAAAGTTTTCTCGATCTTAAAAAAAGAATATCGTTTTGAAGGATTACTACTTGGTTTCCTTGGGGCGATGGTTTTAGTCCTTGGAATTTATATTTTTGAAGGGCAATTATTAGAAATTCAACTGACTGATTGGTTTATTTTCGCAACTGAATTACGCATTAATATTTTCTCAATCTTTGTCATGGCGATTGGTGCAGTTGCGCTAATCATTTCACTGGCTCCGTTTTTTATTCCTGGAGTTAAAGAAATGCGCCGTGTTGCATGGCCGAGTTTAAACACACTCAAAAACCATTCAGCTAGAGTATTTGGGTTTATGATTTTCCTTTCAGTAATGTTTGTCCTTTATGACCTTGTGTTTTCACCACTCTTCGATTACCTATACGGATTGGGTGCTTAATTTATGAGTTTCCTTGAAGAAAAACAATGGTATATCGTACAGACATATTCTGGACAAGAAAACTCGGTTAAAATTAATCTTGAAAGACGTATTGAAACCATGCAAATGGAAGATAAGATTTTTCAAGTGGTGATTCCAGAAGAAACTGTACTTGAGAAAAAAGCGGATGGAACAACAAAAGAAAAAATCAATAAACTATATCCTGGGTATGTATTTGTAGAAATGATCGTAACCGATGATTCATGGTTCGTTGTTAGAAACACTCCAGGTGTTACAGGATTCTTAGGAAGTAGTGGTGGAGGAACCAAGCCGGTTCCATTGCCGCACGATGAAATTAATCCGATATTAAAACGTGCTGGTGTTATTCAAACGCCTAAAGTTGATATTGAAAAAGGTCAAAAAGTACGCGTTACTGCAGGACCTTTTATGAATCAAGTTGGGACAGTTGAAGCAGTAGATTTTGATAAAGAAATTGTTACTGTTTTAGTAGAAATGTTTGGAAGAGAAACGCCAAAGCAACTTACATTCGATGAAATCGACACAAATGTTTAAATTCTATAAATGATTGACAAGGATTTTTAACTAGTGTATAATAATCAAGCATGTCATAATGACGTGCTTATTTTCATGCTTATTAATTGAGTGGAAGGACATAAGTCCGTTGACCACATCACGAATATAGGGAGGTGTCTATCGTGGCTAAAAAAGATGTAAAGACCGTTGTTAAGTTACAAATTCCTGCCGGAAAAGCGAACCCAGCTCCGCCAGTTGGACCAGCACTTGGTCAAGCGGGTGTAAACATTCAAGAATTTTGTACAAAATTCAATGATCAAACCAAAGAGAAAATGGGGAATATTATTCCAGTAGAAATTACGGTTTTTGAAGACCGTACATTTACGTTTGTAACCAAAACACCACCAGCAGCAGATTTACTAATGAAAGCAGCTGGAGTGAAAAAGGGTGCTGGAAACCCACTAACTGAAAAAGTTGGAAGTATTACTAAAGACCAATTACGTGAAATTGCAGAAACAAAAATGCCTGACTTAAACGCAAATGACGTTGAAGCAGCAATGCGCATTATTGAAGGATCTGCACGTAACATGGGAATCACTGTCAAAGGTTAAGCAACTAGTTGTATATAGCAACTAATTGTGGGAGGAGATTCCGCTAGACCACATTTAGGAGGTAAAATCATGGCTAAAAACGGAAAAAAATATAGCGCTGCGCTTGAAAAAGTAGACCGCACAAAAAGCTATAAAATCCAAGATGCAATCGAATTGTTAAAAGATATTTCATTCGAAGGCTTCGATGCTTCAGTTGAGTTAGCGATTCGCTTAAACGTTAACCCTCGTAAAGCTGAACAAAACTTACGTGGGGCAATTGTATTGCCACACGGTACTGGAAAAAGTAAAAAGGTTTTGGTATTCGCTCAAGGCGATAAAGCAAAAGAAGCTGAAGAAGCAGGTGCTGATTATGTCGGCGATGACGATTTAATCAACAAAGTAATGGATGGGTGGATGGACTTCGATACTGTTGTTGCAACCCCAGATATGATGGCGAAAGTTGGAAAGTTAGGTCGCACATTAGGTCCTAAAGGCCTTATGCCAAACCCAAAAACTGGAACTGTCACGATGGATGTTAAAAAAGCAGTCGAAGAAATCAAAGCAGGTAAAATTGAATACCGCGTTGATAAAGTCGGAAACTTACACATTACCGTTGGTAAACGTTCATTCTCAGATGTAAAACTATTTGAAAATATCAAATCATTTTATGACACTGTTATCAGCTTGCGTCCGCAAACTGTTAAGGGTGGATATGTGAAAAACATTTCTCTTGCTACAACAATGAGCCCTGGTGTCAAAATTGATGCTAGCTCAATTAAATAAACCATAATAACTCATTTGTCAAAGACCTTAGGGACCATTAGGTTTAATTATCCTAAGTAGATGAAAGAAGATTAAAAAACAATCCTCTTTTGTCGACGACAAAAGAGGTTTTCATTTGACCAAACACTGGGAGGTGTAGACGTTGGCTAGAAAAGCTATTGAATTAAAAAAGGAACAAGTTGCTGAGCTTTCAAAAAGAATGCAAGAAGCAAACTCAGTTGTCTTATTAGATTATCTTGGCTTAAGTGTTGATGAAGTGACTGAACTTCGCGCAAAACTTCGTGAAGAAGGATGCGTTATGCAAGTTATGAAAAACAACATCATCAAACGCGCCGCACAAGATGCAGGCTTCAAAGACATGGGTGAATTCGCAACTGGCCCAAACGCTGTTGCTTTCTCTATGGAAGACAGTGTAAGTGCCGCAAAAGTCATCTACGAATTTGCAAAAGACCATAAAAAACTTGAGCTTAAAGTTGGCGTTGTCGATGGAGAATTCATGGACAATGACAAGATTCAAACTATTGCAACTATCCCATCACGCGAAGAATTACTCACAATGTTCGCAGGTGGATTATTAGAACCAATCAAAGATGTTGCAGTTGCACTACAGCTACATGCTGAAAATTTAGAAACCGATAACGGATAATAGGAGGAAATAATCATGGCAAATCTTAAAAATTCAGAAATTATTGAAGCTTTAAAAGAAAAAACATTATTAGAAATCAAAGAACTTGTTGATCTTATGAAAGAAGAATTCGGTGTTGACCCAAGCGCTGTTGCAGTTGCTGCTCCAGGTGCTGGTGCTGAAGACGCTGAACCAAGTGAAGTTACCGTAACATTAACTGACGTTGGCGCTAAGAAAATTGGTGTTATCAAAGTTATTCGCGAAATCACTGGACTTGGACTTAAAGAAGCTAAAGCACTTGTTGATGGGACACCTGCGCCTGTTAAAGAAGACATTAGCCCAGAAGACGCTGAAGAAATCAAGTCTAAACTTGAAGAAGCTGGCGCTTCAGTAGAAGTTAAATAAGACAATAATGAATAAAAAAACCTGAGTGTGAGTCACTCAGGTTTTTCCCTTTTTGTTTAGGTAAAAAATAAAAGGATGTGTTCATTATGTCTCATTATTATACAGAAAAACCAAAAACAGCGTCTAATGAACGGATGCTGAGGTATACATTTAAAGGAAAATCCTTTAAATTTAAAAGTGACCATTCAATATTTTCTAAAAATCATATCGATGAAGCAACCAATCTTTTAATCCAAACCCTTTACGTAGAACCAAATCGCAAAAAAGCATTGGATTTAGGGTGTGGATATGGCATTATTGGAACTGTTTTAGCTTCTTATTATGAGATGGATGTAACGTTAAGTGATGTTAATGAGCGGGCTTTACATTTAGCCAAGCAAAATTTAGCGTTCAATCAAGCAAAGGGGAATGTTATCAAAAGCAATGGATTTGAATCCATTGATCAAACCTTTGACTTAATTGTTACAAACCCTCCAATACGGATTGGCAAAAAGCCATTATATGATATATTTAAACAAGCATACCAACATTTAAATGACGATGGGACCTTATGGTTAGTCATGCATAAAAAGCATGGAGCCTTGTCCGCATTGAAGCATTTTAAGATGTTTTCTGATCCGAAAGTTGTTTTAAAGAAAAGCGGATTTCACATTATTAGTGTTAAAAAGCATTGACGACTTGACAAGATTGTGATAAAATATCAAAATGCGATACAATGCGCTTTTTTGTGTTGTAATCACTTTTTAATAATTAAACGGGGTGGATATTAGTGAATTATTCGATTGTAAAATATGGGCGTAAACGTGAGCGAAGAAACTATTCAAGAGTTAAAGCAAACGTTGAGTTACCAAACTTAATCGAAGTACAAACGAAGTCATTTGACTGGTTTGTAAAAGAAGGGCTTGAAGAGCTATTAAGAGACATTTCACCAATTGATAATCATACAGGTGACTTAGAACTTTACTTTGAGGATATAGAATTTGGTGAGCCTAAGTATGGCATCAAAACGACCAAGGAAAAAGAACTTACTTATGCGAAACCCCTTCGTGTCAACGTTAAACTTGTAAACAAAAATACAGGTGAGATTGTTGAACAGAAACTGTTCATGGGTGATTTTCCATTCATGACACCAAGAGCTTCATTTATCATCAACGGTTCGGAACGTGTGATTGTCTCACAAATCGTTCGAAGTGCTGGTGTATTTTTTAGTGAGGAAATTGATCGTAAAACGTTACGATCAAAATATTTGGGACAAATCATTCCCAATCGTGGGGCTTGGTTAGAATATGAAACAGGCGCCAAAGATATTTTATATGTAAAATTAGATCGTTCTAAGAAAATTCCGCTTACGACATTGCTTCGTGCACTTGGTTTATCTGAAAACGAACAAATCGAAGCCGTATTTGGAAAAAATGAATACATTAGTGAAACCCTTCAAAAAGACACCATTAAAACACCAAGTGATGCGATCTTAGAAGTGTATTCAAAACTCCGCCAAGGAGAAACCGCCACCATTGAAGGGGCGATTAGTTTCTTAGTGAGTCGTTTGTTTGATTCTAAACGGTATGAACTCGCAAAAGTTGGCCGTTTTAAAGTCAACCAAAAACTTGATGTTTTAGCGCACTTAGAAGGCAAAGTCATGGCGCAAAATGTTATTGATAAAGAAACGGGCGAAGTGATTGTTAAAGAAGGGACGGAGATTGATAAAGATGTCTTAAGACTGCTTGATCAAAACCGTCACAATTTCTCACAACCATTGCCAGGGGTTTTAAAAGAAAATATTGAGTTTGATTTCCAAGTTCAAAAAGACATTCTTGATGCCAATCCTTATTTTGATTGGTTAGAAGACGATGAAAAACTGCTTCATATCAAGTATCAAAGATATTGGAGTGCACAAGATTATGCTAAAGAGTATTTAAAACAACAAGGGCATGATCAAAAATCATTTGTTGAAGCCGAAGGCAATGATGCTTACGATACAATGATTCAATCAATTGAAGAGACGCTTAGTAAAGATGAACTCTATTTTGAACTTGCTCACGTTGAAATTTTAGAAGTCGAGCATAATACTAAAGAAGATAAAAATATTAAAGTCCGTGTCATTGGGAATGATTCTAGCGAAACGGCTGAGAATTTAGTGCCTTCTGATATTGTGGCTTCAATGGGGTATTACTTAAATCTTATGGAAAACTTTGGTAGCTTAGATGACATTGATCATTTAGGAAACCGTCGTTTACGTTTAATTGGAGAACTGCTTAAAAACCAATTTAGAATTGGACTTTCTAAGCTGGAGAAAAATGTTAAAGATCGTATGTCCACAAGAGACACTTCAGAAATGAAACCTCAAGGACTTATTAATATTCGTCCTTTAACGTCTTCGCTCAAAGAGTTTTTTGGGTCATCACAGCTTTCACAGTTCATGTCCCAAACGAACCCACTGGATGAATTAACGCATAAGCGCCGTCTCTCGGCACTTGGACCAGGTGGTTTAACGCGGGATCGTGCCGGCTTTGAAGTACGAGATGTGCATTATTCACACTACGGTAGAATTTGTCCGATTGAAACGCCTGAGGGTCAAAATATCGGGTTAATTAACTCGCTTTCATCGTATGTGCGTGTCAATCAATATGGATTTATCGAAACGCCTTATTTGAAAGTTAAACACGTTAAACAAGACGATGGATCACACGAAGTATTCATCACGGATGAACATATATTCTTAACCGCCGACCAAGAAGAACCATACACCATTGGTCAGGCGAATATCAATTTAGACGATGATAAACGTGTCATCGATGACAATGTTGTTGCGCGTCATAGCGGTGAGACCAAAATGCATAACCGCGAAGACATTGATTTAATTGATGTTTCACCTAAACAGATTGTTTCGATTTCCACATCGTCGATTCCTTTCTTAGAGCACGATGATGCAAACCGTGCCTTAATGGGTGCGAACATGCAGCGCCAAGCAATTCCTTTATTACGTCCTGAAGCACCATTTGTAGGAACAGGGATTGAATATAAAGCCGCCCAAGATAGTGGGGCTTGTAAAGTTGCTTTAAATAGTGGTACGGTTGAATACGTTGATGCCAATACCATTATGATTCGAACCGATGAAGGTACTATTGATACGTATGAACTTGAAAAATTTGAACGTTCAAACCAAGGAACATGTTTCAATCAAACCCCAATCGTAGCGATGGGTGAATCGGTTGAAAAAGGCGAAGTCATCACTGATGGACCAGCGATGGACCAAGGAGAACTTGCGGTTGGTAGAAACTTAACCGTTGCCTTTATGACTTGGAATGGATATAACTATGAAGATGCGGTTATCTTAAGCGAAAAACTCGTTAAAGAAGATGCATATACATCGATTCATATTGAAAAATATGAAGCAGAAGCCCGCGATACGAAATTAGGAAGAGAAGAGATTACTCGTGAAATCCCTAACGTCGGTGAAGATGGAAGACGTTTCTTAGACGACCGTGGAATTATCATTCCAGGGGCAGAAGTTGAAGAAGGCGATATCTTAGTTGGTAAAGTAACCCCTAAAGGGCAAACGGACCCAACGCCAGAAGATCGTTTATTACTCGCAATATTCGGTGAAAAATCAAGAGAAGTTAGAGATACCTCACTGCGCGTTCCACATGGTGGGGGCGGTATTGTGCAAAGTGTTAAATACTTCTCAAGCGAAAATGGTGATGAACTTCCACCAGGTGCTAAAGAAATTGTTCGCGTTTATATCGTTCAGAAACGTAAGATTTCTGAAGGGGATAAAATGGCTGGACGTCATGGGAATAAAGGGGTTATCTCGAAAATATTACCAGAAGAAGATATGCCATTTTTACCAGATGGAACTCCAATTGATATAATGTTAAACCCACTTGGTGTACCATCACGTATGAATATCGGACAAGTTTTAGAAATCCATCTTGGTATGGCAGCAAAACGTCTAGGTGAACATATTGCAACGCCAGTATTTGATGGGGTTGAAAATGATGACTTAGAAGCGATTATGAAAGAAGCCGGCATGCAGCCTAATGGGAAAACCCCATTATTCTCAGGTCAAACCGGTGATAAATATGATAACGATGTCTCAGTAGGTGTCATGCATATGATTAAACTTGACCATATGGTTGATGACAAATTACATGCAAGAAGCGTTGGACCTTATACCCTTGTTACCCAACAACCAATGGGTGGTAAAGCACAAAATGGTGGACAGCGTTTTGGTGAGATGGAAGTTTGGGCCCTTGAAGCATATGGGGCAGCTTACTGCTTACAAGAAATGCTTACGGTTAAAAGTGATGACATCATCGGTAGAAATAAAGTCTTCAGAAGCATTGTGGATGGGAAAAGTATTCCAGAACCATCACTCCCTGAATCATTTAGAGTCTTAACCCGTGAATTACAATCTCTTGGTATTACAGTAGAACTGATCAATAGAGAAACGCACCGTAACGAAGCAAACAAGAGTTTAGTAGAAGATTCAGAAGTAGAAGACTATATCGATAAATTCGGCTTTAGTTCCTAAAAGGAAAGGTGATTATATGAGCCAAAAATATTCTCATTATAAAATTCGTCTCGCTTC
>SL_7KL_010_BRINEDRAFT_10001051_pt1 | contig 13176 bp, 18 predicted proteins | sample SodLak_010_BRINE_FD_10663 | JGI IMG/M metagenome (IMG submission 10663)
GGAATACTGGGGAAGTAGGTGGCAGTGTTTGTTAGGAGGGTGTTTGTGGTGGGGTATCAAACAAAGTTTCCCGTAAACGAATGGTAGGACAGTGTTTTTGGTGGGGTATAAATACGGTAGTGCGCGAGGGTGTGTTAAACGTGTTGGTTGAGTTGTGATTGTGTTAATTTTATTTTATTTTATTTTATTTTATTTTACTATTTGTTATAAGAGCTTTTTAATTTTTACTTATTTTTATGAAACTAACTACCTTATTTTTAGAACAAGAAAAGATACTAGTTCCTAGACGGTCCAAAGAGGAACGTCAAAAAAACTACCTGATTGCTACTCAAAAAAAGATTCAACAGTACATTAAAGATGGAAGTAAAGGGGATTTAGATTTAAGTGATACTCCTATTACCTCATTACCGGATAACTTAAAAGTAGGAGGGGGTTTATATTTAAATGATACTCCTATCTCAAAAAAATATACTGAACAGGAGATAAGACAAATGGTACCAAGAGTAGAAGGAGAAATCTTCTTATAACTACATCTCAAATACAACCGGATTATTAACCGGAGAATGTGTCAAATCAACCATACTAGCATTAATAAACGTAGTTGGGAGAGTACTTAGTTGAAATTTTCCATTATTTATATTACCCCTTTCGTTATGAACATGTCCAAAAACATGAACTTTAGGTGCAATCTCCTCATTCTTAAACTTCTTAAATAATGATAGGTCTCCTACATGTCTAGAATATGTACTATCTAGGATATACTTTGGAGGTCCGTGAGTAATTAATAAATCTACATCTGCTGGAATACTTTTCCAATACCTCCCAATCTTGTCTCTGGGAACGTTGAAAGCCCAATTGTGAAATTCTGGAGTATACGGACTGCCGAAAATTTTAATGCCTTCTAGTGTTGTTTCTTCATGCTTTAGAAATGTAATATCTGGATAATCTGCCGGCCTTACTAAACCTGCTTCTAGACTTGTATCATGATTACCTCCAGTAAAGATTTTATAATCAATAGGTAGAGTAGAGTACCACTCTAAGAAGTCTCTTAATTCAGATTCATTTCTTACCGGGTCTCTGGTATTACTACCGTCTCCGGCATGTACGATACCTTGTATATCGGAATATTGATCTAATAAAGTGTAAAGACTAGGAGAAATTTCTCCATGTCTACCATGGGTATCTGATATTGCTATTAGCTTCATATTTTACTTAGTCGTATTACTTTCATATACTGTGAGAGATGTTAGCACACCTGTTAACTTATTACTGATATATACATCAGGTTTGAGAGGGTTTACGGAGGTCATAATACAGTGCTTTAATCTTGTCGTATATCCATGTTAACATACCTAACAGTCCGAAAAAAAGTATTAAAAATATAACGATTACTAAAAAACTGAGAATAGGTCCTAGAATAGGGAGAGATATAATCCAAAACCAGCTAATGTTTATAAGTTCTAGTAGTTTTAAGACCACTAGAGCTACTGTAAGTAATCCAAAAAAACTTATTCCCAAAGTGTTACTATTTTTACTGTCCTTCATAGTATTGTTTATTATAAAGTTTTTGAAATTTCAGTTATTACTTGTCTGGCGGTATTGACAGAGACTTGGAAGAACTCTTTTTTATTATTAACTCTATAATTCTCTAAATACTTATGAACTGCTTTCTCAAGTGCTTGACCATTACCCGTCCTGTGTACAAATTCTATGTTGAAAGGTATAGGTACTCCGGTACTTGAACTAATTTCCTTACTTCGTATACTAGGTTTTTTAGAAGTATAACCAATTTTAAGTAAACCAGGAAGTGCTGGGTTGGAAAGTAGATAAACAAATTCTTTACCTTTGCTTTTGCTTTNTTTTATCTTGTGTTAGTTTTTTACGGTTAAGAAAATACGTAACTTTTTCAAACCCTCTTTCTCTTTTAACAGGATCTGGGTGAGGAGTTAAAGAAAAAAATCTTGCATCCTTTACACTAGAGCCCCCAGTATAATCTTCCTCTACCGTGATGTATCCTTGATCCAAAGCGATTTTATGATCTATTTCAATAAATGTATTCAAACTATCAATTTTATTTAAGTGTAGAATGTATATTGTTTTATATTAGGTAAAAATTAATTAAACTACAACTTTTTATTTTAATTTATTTTTTATATATTTATTAGTATGAAACAAATAGACTACAGTAAAATATCAGACATTTTTGAGAAAGGAGACTTCGAAATTTACTCTAAGGAGAATATACAAAGCCTATTTAATGATAAAAAAGTTATCTTCGGTACTGTTGTACGTAGTATACTAAACTACGAACTTCTTAAACAAAGTCAAAAAAACAAATTCAAAGAACAGTTTGAGAAGATCGAACCTAATATTAAATTTAAATACTACTCTAAGTACTATAGCTTACTAAGTTCAATCGGTAAGGTTGATATTAATCACATTTCTCCTACTATTTCTGATATTGGTTATAAAAAAGTTATACAAAGTCTAAATACTTTATTAGAGTATTTTATTAGTATAGAACTATATGAAAATTGTATACTTATCTACAATTATATCTCTTTCATAGAGGAAATCTATCCATTAGATAGGTAAATAATAGTTGCCTCCCTCCTTTTTTTATTTGATCTTATATGGTATAAGAGGTACCAAGGTACAATAGGTACTAGAAAATAAATAAATAAATAAATAAATAAATAAATAAATAAATATTATATTATATTATATTATATTATATTATATTATCTATTAATTTTAATTAATAAAAATTATATGAGATATCAAAAAGTAGTTGTGAATAGATTAGGTAGTGCTTTAAATAATATTCAACAGATAGAGTATAAAGTAAAGAGAGAAGTAAGTAGAGTAAATGTTTTAGAAGAGTTAAAAGCTTTGAGAGAGGATCTAGAAGATATTCAATCTTTAGCAAATAGGACACAGTAAAATGCTTAAAGCTGAACAGATAGAGAAGAATTGGAAAAAACACGGAACTATAATAAAGACTTTTTTATCTGAAGATAGAGTTGAGAAAGTATTTAGTATGTATGAAACTTTTGGAGATGAAATAGTTATGGCTCCGGCTTCTGGAAAGAAGTCTTTTCATAATGCTTTTCCTGGAGGGTATATAGACCATGTTAATAGAGTAGTAGAATATACTCTTAGGCAAGCTAAATTATGGAAAGAATCCGGAATTTCTTCAAAGTTTACTGAAGAACAAGCCGTCTTTAGTGCACTATTTCATGATTTAGGTAAATTAGGAATCCCAGGATCTCCTAACTATAAGCCTCAGACCGATACTTGGAGAAAGAAGAATTTAGGGGAAGTATATTTAATAAATCCTGATAACGATTTTATGTTAATTCAAGATAGATCCCTCTACCTATTACAGAAATTCTCTATTAAGGTTGATTTAATAGAATACCTCACTATAAAAACACATGACGGTCTCTACGACGAGACTAATAAACCTTACTATATATCATACAACCCAGATTCTAGGTTCAAGACACACCTTCCTCAAATACTTCATAATGCTGATTTATTAGCCACTCGTTACGAACAAGAACATAATTCATAAAAGTATGGAATTTACATTTTCACTTACAACCGGTCTAACTATAGCTTTAATTATATCCTTTGGATTTAATATACTGTTTACTTTTCTTATTAACAGAGCTTTAAAACAAGTTGAAGTTTATGAACAATATGTTATGCGATACCAAGTTATTTTTGAAAAGACTCAGTCAGTTGTTAGAGAAGGAGAGAAAAGAATAACCGAGTTAGATACAACCGAAGCTTTTAAATCAGATGACGAAATTGGATTTTTCTTCGACCAAGTAAAAAACATACAGGATATATTAACTAAATTAACTTTATCAGAAAATGTCTACCAACAACAAGGAGAAGAAAAAGAAAAGTAAAAACTACTTTACAAAGGATACTGAAAATGCTATTATAAAATACAATAATACAGCCGACTCTGAAGTAAAAAAGCAAATATTTGAAGAACATATACACTACCCTTTTTATAAACTTTGTGAAAACATAATACATACATTCAAGCTTCGATATACGGATACAGAAACCATCGAAGATTTAAAACATAAGCTTATATCTATTCTAGTAGAAGATAAGATTCATAAATTTGACCCTACCGTTGGTGCAAAAGCTTACTCTTACTTCGGAACTATAGTTAAAAGATGGTTAATCAATTACAATAATAAAAATTATAAGCAGATTAAAAAACAGGGGACTTGGGACGAATTCAATGATCCTGGTGTACCTCCTTCTATGTTTGTTGAAGACGATGCTATAACTCTTTCTGAATTTTTTAACGAATATATCGAAGAAATGTACAATCANATAGACAACCTTTTTACTAAAGATAGAGATAAAGAAATAGCTGATGCACTATTAACTATTTTTGAAAAGAGAGATGATTTAGAGATCTTTAAGAAAAAAGCAGTTTATCTTTATGTAAAAGAGATTACAGACTGTAAGACAGTGCACTTAACAAAAGTAGTTAAAGTATTAAAGTCTGAGTTTTATAAAAGATTAAGAGAGAAACAAAAACTAGGGTTAATTTTAGAGTACTAAATAGTTACAGAACCTGTATTTATATTAATACATTAACAGTTAATATAACCTCTACAGTAAAATGTCTTACGAAAAAGAAGTATTTGAAGGTAAAACCCTTTCAGGAGTCTTTGAAGAAATTTATAAAAATTCTAAAGATAAGGATTTTAAGATAAATTCTTTAATTGGAGAGCTAACTGGAATGATTGAATCTCCTGGTGATGCTACTTTAATTGTACCTTTAATTAAAGACTATTTAGACGTCAGTGTTAAAAATAACGAACATTTAATAAAGTTGGCAAGTATCGTACAGAGGCTAGAAACATCAGGAAATAAAGATGGAAATGAAGAGTTCGATTGGGAAGATTTACTTGAAGCAGTCGAGGAGTCTAACGAACCTTTGGACAATCCTGAGTTAAAAGATACTAAAGATACCTCATCTACAGATTCACCTAATGAAGATTAATACAAAATACAACAATCCATCTCTAACTCCTTCTTTCTCTGAAAAACTGCAGCCTACCTCACCGGTTCAAGGCAGTGTTAGAAGGTACGGAAGAGTAAAACGGATAGTACTAGAAGAAACTAACCCGGATTACGAAACTTTTGGTAGAACTAACGCACTTTACGGTATTAGGGTGTATCCTCTAGGCTCTCAGCTAGATGAAAACGAAATAGATGAACTACCATTTGCCAAGAACTTCGATCTATCTCTCAGAACTGTTCCACTACTAGGAGAAATTGTAGAAATATTCTCTGCTCCCTCTCAACTCTCTCCTACTAGTACTCAAATTCCTACAAATCTTTACTACTCTAGGATTGTTAACCTATATAACTCTGTAAACAATGGATTTCTACCGGATGCAACACAAACTATAGAAGATCCTGACTTAGGAGAAGAAGTAGAAGAGTTAGATGATTTAGGAATTCTATTTCCTTTCCCTGGAGATACGTTAATTCAAGGTAGAACAGGAGGAAATATCCGGATTTCCGGGTATTCTCACCCAAAAAACGTATACTCTAATGGAGATAACAATGGAAAGTCCTTTATTATACTGTCTACAGAGGATGTACCTAAATCAGAAGAAGTCCCTTCTGCTCGTGTAGAATCCTTAAATAACCCCGGTTCTACAGTGTTTATAGGTACAGATCACAATATTTTCTTAAATTCAACACATAAATTTAAAGAAACATACATAGAGAACCCAGAAATCAGAGATAAGTACAAGCCGATAGAGTTTAATCTGTACAGGGGTAGTCAAATTGGGATGAATACTGGTAGAATTGTCCTTCAAGGTAATGAGGATGGAGTTTTTCTAATTGGTAAAAAAAGTGTTGGTGGAAAAGGAGAGAGTATAAACTTGGAAGGTACTGAGTATATTGGACTTGATGCACCTAAAATTTACATAGGACAGAAGTCGAAAATTAGAGGTAAAAAGGTTAATCAACCTGCAATTAAAGGACAAGAGTTAGTAGATTGGGAAAAAGATCTTTTAAATGAGTTAAGAAGTATTGCTAGGAAATTCTCTACAGTCAGTAACCCACCTCAAGCAGTAGCAGTACTGTCCCAAGTAGGGAACTCTTTATTAGGTAAAATTAACAGTTTAGAAAGTAGATTGGAACGTATCAAATCTAAAAAAGTGTATATAGAGTAATGCCTTACTTAAACATTCCTAATTCTAACTTAGTACCTTCTGTAGGAAAGATAACAGGAAAGTTAGAAGGAACAATAATTACCGGAGTTAATAGTAATATTAACACTATTCGTGAAGAATTTAAAAAAGGTATTCCAGAAGACCCTAGTACATATTTAAGTAGATTAGATAACAACAGCGAACAAGTATCTAAAGTTAAACAGAGGTTACAAAAATTTAAAAATCTAGGACCTACCTTAAGGAGATCTGCCGTAGGTCTAAATAGAACCGTGACAGTATTAAAAAGTTTACCAATTCCCGGCCTTAACCTAACCGGAGGAATTACCACGACTTTTTCTGATACTTTACGTACGGTGAAAGAAGTACAAACTCAATTAGAAGAAGATGCCGACGGTATTGATGTCATTATAACCGACGATAACAGTACGGAAATAATACAAGATACTGAAACATCTATAAATAACTTGAAGATATTGTTACAGCTTGCTCAAGCTTATAACATAGTTTCAAATAACGTAACTACGGTAGACAGAACAGTACTTGAAAACCAGTTTTTTATTGGCTCTACAAAAAGTAATATTAGTTCTGAAATTAAAAAAATACAAGATATATTACAGAAGTATACTACTCTACCTGAACTTAATTTTATTGAATTTGATCAACCTGATCAAACAACTGAACAATTGTTTACCTCTAGAGATGGAAGACAGTTTTCATTAAAGATTGTAGAAATCGAAACAACTGAATCTGGAGTTTTTTTAAGACAGGCAGTAGCTATTGACATTACAACCAGCACCATCGTAACAGAATCTGAATCGACATTCTCTCCAGATAATAGTTTACTCTTCGATGAACTAAAATTTAAAATAAATAACGAACTTTAAAGGTAAACCATATTTATTAATATGAAAGTTAAAGCATTTAAATCTATAATTAAAGAAGCCGTAAAAGAGGCAGTAATAGAAGTACTTTCAGATAACTTAAATAATACTGAAGTACCAAATTCTAACATACCGTCTTCTCCACAGGAACAAGTAACCCCTAAGAAGTTACCTACTGAGAACCCATTACAGGAAGTATTACAAGAAACATACCATACTATGAAAAGTAATCCTAGAGAAGCAGATAATTTTAACGTTCCTGATTTTAATGTTAACTTTACTTCAGAAAAAGCACAAGCGTTTAGCCCTCAACAGCATGTACCTGTTGATACCGGTGTATCAGCTCCTAGTAGTAAATTTGAGCAGGATATGATGAAAAAGACAGCTGCTATTGTAGACCAGATGAAAAAAACAGGTAAACTAAATAAGTAAAAAATGCCTAGACAGTTTAGACAAATTGATCCTTTAGATTTAGATAAAGATCAAGGCGTAGGAATAGCTTTACCTTTTGGAATAAAACCGGTTTTCACTACAACTTTTGAAACTTCAGAAGCTATAAAGAACAACTTAGTGAGTCTACTTTTAACTGAACCTGGTGAAAGATTCTTAAACCCTGATTTAGGAACTCCGTTAAGAAGTATACTTTTCGAAAATTTAACACAAGTAAGACTTCAAACAGTAAAAGAAGTACTTGAAGATAAGATTCAATCTTTCTTCAACAGAGTATTTATTGAAGATTTAACCTTACAAGCTGAAAAAAACTCTCTACTAGTATCTTTAAAATACTCAATAAAAAATACAGGAATACAAGACGAAGTCCTAGTAAATATCGAAGTATAATAAAAGTATGAAAGAAACCCCTGACATAAATTACTTAAATAAAGAGTTTTCTGATATAAGACAGGAACTTATTAACTTTGCAGAAAACTACTTTCCGGACACCTATAAGGATTTCTCCCCGTCTTCTCCTGGAATGATGTTTATAGAGATGGCTGCCTATGTAGGAGATATACTTTCTTTCTATACAGATACTCAGATACAGGAAACATTTTTACAACACGCTAAAAACCCAGCAAATCTATACTCTTTAGCTTACGCCTATGGATACAGGCCCAAATTGACCAGGTCTTCAGAAGTAGAATTAACTGTATCTCAAACAGTAGATGCTGTAGGAGATCCTAAAAAACCTGACTGGTCTCAAGCAGAAATACTTTCTGGTGATCAACAGATAGTAGCTAGTAACGGACAGCAAACACCTTTTAACCTATTTAATTCGGTAGATTTTTCATTTTCTAGTTCTTTTGATCCCACTGAAGTTGAACCTATTGTAGGAGTAAACGAAGAAATAGAAGAGTTTAGACTAATTAAAAAAGTTAAAGCTTTTTCTGGTGAAATAGTTTCTCAAGACATTACTATTGAAGGAGTTGAAAAATTCCGTACAGAAGAAATAGGAGGGGAAGGAATTATAAGAGTTCTTTCAATTAAAGACGACCAAGATAACGAATGGAAAGAAGTTCCATACTTAGGTCAAGAAACATTACCAATTGAAGACACTGTAAAGACTGAAGGTATACGAAAATCCCTACAAGTCACTAAAGTTCCAAAGAGGTTTATTACCAGATTTACTTCTAACCAATCTCTACAAATACAATTTGGAGCAGGGATAAAATCATCTTCAGACCAAGAAAACTTCTTACCCAATCCAGAAAACGTTAATGAAGATAACGAGTTTTTTAAAACTTATGACCCTACCAATTTTGTTTTTACGGATAGTTACGGACTTGCTCCTACTAATTCTGATAGTCCTCTAACAGTTGAATACTTAGTTGGTCAAGGTAGGTTAGATAATATATCAGCTGGAGATATAAATTTAAGTGAAACCGTCAACGGCAGGAGTATTACTATTACTAATGAAGAACCTTCTCAAGGGGGGAGAGGACCAGAATCAGTTGAAGAACTTAGGCAAAATATTTCAAGAGCTTTTAACCAGCAGAATAGAGTCGTAACACTAGAAGATTACGTAGTTAGAGCTGTAGGAATGCCATCTGAATTCGGAACAGTTGAGAAAGCCTTTCCTATTCAGACTAGAACAAACGTTAATACCTCTAGTACGAATACTTCTATAGACCTATACGTCCTTTCTAAAGACATTGAAAATAAATTAGCTCCAGCTAATAATATTCTAAAAGAAAATCTAAAACAGTACCTATCTGAGTTTATCCCTATAACTCAAACAGTTAACATCTTAAACGCTTTTATTATTAATATAGGTGTAGAAGTAGAAATCCTTCCTAGACCAGGGTCAAATCCTAATCAAGTACTTGGAAGAACTATACAGGCTGTTTCTGAATTTTTTGATACAAAGAATAGAAGTATTAACTCCACAATTGATTTAAATAATTTATATACTGTACTAGATAAAGTACAAGGAGTTCAGACTGTAGAGAATATTAACATAATTAACAAAGCTGGAAATATAGACGGTAGACAGTATTCACAAAACTCCTATGATATTACATCTGCTAGAAGAAATAACATTATATTCCCGTCCTTAGATCCTTCTATTTTTGAAGTAAAGTCTCCTGAAGAAGATATTAAAGTTAAACTTTTATCCATATAAATGGCAATTTTTAGAATTCCTTTTAATAAAGCAAGTACTCTTTACAGTGAAAACGAATTGATGAACACTGGCAAAGACGAGATTTTAGAGGTAGGGTCGTACATAACCGGTACTGGAGAAAGAAGTGTTGCTAGATTCTTAATACAGTTTTCTAAAAAAAGATTAGAAGATACGTTTACAGATCTTATAGGAAATGCTCCTTTTTCAGCATCTATGAACATTAAACTTGCTGAAGCATCGGAAATACCTACAGATTTCGAAATAGAAACCTTCCCTGTTGCACAAGAATGGACAAACGGAACTGGAAAATTCAATGACATACCAGTAAACACAACCGGAGTTAGCTGGACATTTAGATCAGGACAAGAAGAAGACCCATGGTTAACTGATAACTTCCCAGCTAATGTCACCGGTTCTTTTACAGTAAGCTCTCAAGGAGGTGGGAACTGGCTAACAGAAATAAATGGTGTACAAGTTGATAGTGTTCAAACGTTTGAATTAGATGATGACTTAGATCTCAATATTGATATTACCGACCTCGTATCCGGCACCTTAGATAATACGTTCAATTACAATGGTTTTATTGTAAAGCTTAAAGACGATATAGACTTTGGTAATAATCTAAATACTAGGTTATGGTATTTTTCTAATGATACTAATTCAATATATAGCCCTTATTTACAACTGTCTTGGGACGATAGCAGCTACACCACTGGGTCTTTATCAGTTATAGACGATGCTTCGGTAACAATCATACCTAAAAATTTAAAACAGACTTATTTTGAAAATTCTAGTGTACATTTAAGACTAGTAGCTAGAAAAGAGTTTCCTGAAAGAACTTTCAGTACCGGATCTCTTTACTTAGAGAATAACGCATTACCGGAAAATAGTTTATGGTCTTTGAAAGATGAAACTACCGGAGAAACGGTTATACCTTTCGACGAAGAAGGTACAAAAATCAGCTGTGATAACAATGGTCCGTTTTTCAACATATATCTGCAAGGACTAGAACCTGAAAAATATTATCGAGTTATTTATAAAGTACCTATTGAAAATGAATACCATATAATTGATAATAGAAATGTATTCCAAGTAACTAAGTATGGAAAGTAAGGAAATAAGTAAAAAAGTACTAGATAGAAAGAAAGTACAAAAAGTACTAAACTTAGACTTTGAGACATTTACAGACCCGGAACCTGAGGTACAGCTTTCAGTAAGTGAATTTTTCAATGAATACGAAAGACTTTTTACTGAAATACCTATAGAAGGAGAAACTGAATCTCACAGGTTTTTAGTCAATAGGAGTAAAGAACTGCTTGATTTTGACACTATTACCGATGATATTGAACCTTTATTACAAGAGATATCATTTTTAAGAAGGCAATTACTTAATGCCAGAACTGAAATAGTTAATTTACAGGTTCAGCTTACAGGTGATGTTCCTGAACCTATTGAAGAACTAGATATAGAACCCGATACAGATATTCCTCAAGACGATGATCCAACACCGCCACCACCACCACCACCACCACCACCATCACCACCATCACCATCACCATCACCACCTTCTAGAGATAGAGAAACTCTTAGATTCCAGGAAACTCTTCAAGTATTATAACACAATTTAAAGTACAGCATTGAGTAGAAAAAACATTGTAATAAAGTTAGAAGAATCCGCAAGAGACAGGTATAACTTTCTCTTACCTGAAGACTCTGCACTTATTCCAGAAGTAAAAACTAAACGGTTCTTTAATAAAAATACGGACAGAATAGAAACCGTAGTTTTTTCATTAGACGGTACCATTTTAAATGTAGAATCTAATAATCCTAGGTTTAAAACTACTCCTGGTGATTCTCTAGATGGTATTGAGCTAAGAGAAGTAAAACTCTTTCCAGAACAAGATGCAGTTAGAAACGGGTTTAACTCCGGTGATGTAGAAGTACTTTATAACTTTTACAGAAACGTATTTACAGATACTAAAGAGGAAATACAGTTTTTTATAAAAGAAGTATCACCTGATAGAACTGAACTAATACTACTTCCTGTGGACCTTCCTTCGGAAGAAATTAACGAAGGAGTACAAAAATACAAATCTGAAAAACAGGGAAATACTTCTTTTCAAGAAATTCTTTTAAGGTTTACTGACTCTAATGTACACAGCATTGTAAACCTAGACTCAATTTTAGTAGACGGAGATATTGGAGTTAAAGTTAAACTGTATGTACCTTTAGATTCTTCTAGGGGACAAAAAGACATAGTTACCTTAGTTGAACCTTTATCTGACGGAGTTATATACCGTATTGAAGAAGAAGTAGAGATTTCAGATACAGAAGAACTTTTAAATGCTATTAAAGGTCCAAATTTTTCAGTTAAATCTTCTGAACCGGATACACCTTCAACCGACTTACTTTCTCTATCTGATCTATTAGCCCAAGAAAATGGAAACACAGAAAACCTACTTTTTCAGAAAATAAGAGAAAATAATGTAAACCTAGGTATTAACTATAACGACCCAGAAGAGTTTATCAACTTTTCATCTTACCGTAACAGACTAGAAATATTTAACAATAAGAAAAAGCTCCTTGACGTAGAGTCAGATGAGAGCAAAAAACAGAAAATTGTTGAAAACTTCGACCATTTTGAAAAGTACCTATTTGAAGAAGAGGTTAATGTAGACGGGTATTTAATAAATCAAGCAGAGACGTACGATAGACAGAATCAGAATCGGTTAATTAACAGTATTCCCAACTTTATTAAAGAAGACCCTAGAAATCAAGCATATCTTTTGTTTGTAGATATGATAGGGAATACGTTTGACAATATATGGATTTATACTAAGGCTTTACAAAACCGGTACAATACAGACAACAGACTTGAAATTGGATTATCAAAGGATTTGATAAAAGAGGCTGTTAAGAGTTTTGGATATAAAATAAATGAAGACAGTACTAGTTTAGACCTACTGTTTAAAAATTACCAACACCAAAAGGAATTTCTTGAAAAAGAGTTTTCAGAAGACCATGAAGATAAACAGATACAAGAAGAAACTTCCAAGCAAGACTATATCCAAGAAGTTTATAAAAGGGTATACCATAATATACCGGTTCTATTAAAAAGTAAAGGTACTGAGAAAGGTATCAAGACTCTTATCAACTGCTTCGGTATTCCAACAGACTTAATTAACATTAAGGTTAATAAACTAACCGGAAAAGTATCAGAGATGGTAACTAATGAGTCTAAAGACCGTATCAATATTGTTTCTGGATCTTCATTAGGAAATACTTTATCGTTAGAATCGAGCATTAAAGAAAACAACAACAGTGTAGACACTACAGAAAATGGATTAGAAATAGGATTTTCACCTTCTTATATCCTCGATAAACAGTTAATAGAAAACAATCCTAACCTTAATTTAGACGACATACTAGGTGATCCTAGATTTAG
>SL_7KL_010_BRINEDRAFT_10001053_pt1 | contig 13170 bp, 14 predicted proteins | sample SodLak_010_BRINE_FD_10663 | JGI IMG/M metagenome (IMG submission 10663)
TCTGTCTAACCGCTCGGCAATAGCGTCTTCAAGTTCTTTAAATGATGGATCGTGCCCATCGGTTAAATTAAACACACCCGATACGTTTTCCAGTTTGGGTATTGCGTATGCGATATCTTCAGCCCACACCATACTTTTTCGGGCTGCTCCTTCTCCAATTCTCAAATATTTACCGGTTTGAATACCTCTGATCATAGCCCCAAGGTTTCCGGGAGCATCCGGACCGGCTACAAGCGGAAGTCGAAGTATGGTTAAGTTTACACTATGTTTATTGGCCCACTTTGTTAAAAATTTCTCTGCCTGAATTTTACTTACCCCGTACGGATCTTCTGCACTCAAGGGAGCATCTTCTGTAATGTCCATTCCATAATCCAATCCATAAACAGAAATTGTGCTGATGAAAATCAAAGCTTTCGGTGGGTTTTCTTCCAAAGACTCAGCCAGGTTTTTGGTCCCCTCCAAGTTTACATCAAAAAAAGCCTTTCTCTCTTCTTCAGTTTTGGGAACCACATGCGCTTTCCCTGCCGCATGAATTACCACATCCCAATCTTCTACGATTTCATCGGGCAGCTTTTCATCGGCCAGGTCACACTGTATATAACTGTGTTCGAACTTACTGTTTTCAGATCTCCCGGTTGTAGTTACATCATAGTTTGTTGACAGATGAGGTAAAATATTTCTCCCCAAAAAACCGGTTGCACCAGTTACTAATAAATGCATAATGATGTTTTAAAAAGAAATTATTAGCTGTAAATCATTTATTTTACAACTCTATTATTCTTTAATTTAGCTTTAAATTCATTTATATGATCAATGATATTATGTTTCGGCTCCCAACCCAATGCTTTGGTTTTATCAGTGTTTATTTCAGCATCCATTCTATTTCCAGGTCTTTCAGGTAACATCTTTATCTCCCCCCCAAACATTTTTGCAATTTCCAAAACACTATAAGAGTCAGGATTACCAATCCCAAACTCATCACCATATCCATTCTCGCCAACTAATATCAATCCATTAATTATATCATATACATGGGTGAAATTCCTTTTTTGAGTACCTGGTTTTACAACAGTCAAAGGCTTACATTTTAACATCTTGTTTTTAAATAAAGCTATTAACGTTGCATATTTCCCTGTAGAAATTTCATTTGGGCCATATGCATTGTAAAAATAGACGATACTATAAGGTATATTAAACCACCTTCCGTAATTTGCAACTAATTCAGTATTGGAAGCTTTTGTCCATGCATAGGGACTTTGACTTCTGCCAAGTCCACCATCTCCAAATTTAGTACTACTTCCAGCATATACAAGTTTTGCACCTTTCTGCCTACAGAATTCTAACACGTTAAATGTACCGACCTTGTTTGAATACCAAACTTTGTTAATATCTTCAAAGCTCTGTTCAACTCTTGAATATTCTCCTAAATGGTATATTATATCAGGACTAAAATCTACATTTTCGTTGATGTCTTTAGTTTCTGCATTTATATAATTGACACCAGGAACATGATTAGTTTTACTTCCTGTTGAATAGTTATCTAGAGACCATACTTCATAATTTTCTTTTCTTTTGAGTTCTTTACACAAATTACTGCCAATAAAACCAGCACCGCCAGTGACCAATACTTTCTTCATAGATTACGTTTTGTTTAAATCAGATTTAAAATCTAACGATTGTTTATAGATTTCTTTCGATATTTGATTGGCAAAACACTATATATAGAGTTCCAAACCAAGTAATATAAGGACACTGGAATTGAAAAAGACTCGACATTCCTAAACAATCTCCAATTCAATCTTAAATATTTTGCTTTATTACTAGAAAATGAATTTGGTGTAACTCTATAATATGCAAGCACCTCAGGTATACAGTGTGCTGTTTTTGAATCCTTTAAAAGAGATAGCCATAAACCATAATCTTCAGCTACACTTTTCTCAGGCATAAAATGTTTCCCTAAATATTTTGTGTCATACATTGCTGTCAATGTACCAATAAAGTTTGACCTCAGCATTGATTTATAATCCAAGATTCCTGGTGGGCGGATAATATCATTGAGTACCTCTCCTTTGTCATTTATTTTTTGATAATATGAATATGTGAAATAAACATCATTCATTTTCATATAATCAATTTGTCTAGCAATTTTATCCGGAAACCAAATATCATCACTATCCAAAAAAGCAATATATCGTCCATCAGCATGCTTAATTGCATTGTTTCTAGTGATAGCAGGACCAGAGTTTTTATTATTTTTAAAAACTTTTATCCGGCTATCTTTCTTACTATATCTTTTTAAAGCTTCAAAAGATTTTACCGTTGAACAGTCGTCAACAATTAGCATTTCCCAATCAGTATAAGATTGGGAAATCACGCTTTCAATTGTATTAGAAATATAATCTTCGCTATTATAATAAGGTGTAATTATTGATACTAGTGAATCCATTTATCAGATTTTATTCCAAGTTTTTAAATACATTCCAATGCTTTTTTCTACATTAAAATTTTCAGCGACAAACTCTTTAGCGGTTACTGAGACTTCTTTTAGAAAAAAGTCAGGTTTCCTGATCGTTTGTGATACATATTTAACTAATGAACTTATATTGTCTTCATCAATAACAAATCCATTAATATCATTCTGAATTAACTCATCAATACCAGGAGTTCTTGTAGTAAAACATATGCACCCTTTATACATAGCTTCTTTAATAACATTCGGCAAGCGCTCCCCTTTAAAGTTAGAAAATAGTAGAAAGATATGAGCCTCTTCAAACAATTTAAATAATTCTTGTTGTTCAATGTGACCATGAAATTTCACTCTATCAACCAAATTTAATTCTTTAACAATATTTTTTAATTGTTTTTTGTACGGCCCATCACCGGCTATGTGTAGTGTTGAATTTGGCCAATTCTTTGTCACCTCTTTGAAAACGTACAATACTTTATCGGTACCTTTTTCTTTTATTAGTCTTGAGGCCGTTATAAAAACAGGTGCTTCAGTTTTAAATTGAAAAGATTTATCATTTTCAGAGTACTTATTGTCTAAAACTATCCCACGGTGTACTACATTAAATTTTTCAACTTCATAATTAAGCTCATTTAAGAGCTCCAAATTATCCTTGGAATGAGTAAATAAATAGTCAGCATTATTGCTAAAAGCTAAACTCCCTGGATAATTTGTTTCTAGATCATGAGATCCCAAAAACATTGAAACATCAATATCTGGTTGGTATTTTTTTATCAAGAAACCAACCATTGCTGGATAATGCCCCCAAAACAAATGAACTACAGCCGGTTTACAAACATTGATGTCTTTATAAATACTGATTGCAGAAGGAATTAATAGAAAGCTTTTCAATAAATGATGAAAGTTACTTATAGAATGATTAAGTATCCAAATTACCAGTGCAAATAACTCTTCTCGAAATTTAAATAGATCTTTAGGGAATTTTAATAGGTCAATAAATTTCAAATTTGAAACTGAACTCGGATCAACCCCCATATTATCAGTTAAAGAAGTGAAATCACGATGCTTAAACCTCATTCCATAAATATCTACATCAAATCCCCTCCTTTTTAATTCATTTACTTCAATAACAGCAAATGTTTCACTCGGGACAGGATACTGCATTGTCACATAAGCAATCTTCATCAATTAAAGACCTTATTTTGTTTATGAAAATAACTCCGAATAACAAAGCCAAATAAGAAATAATATATAAAAGACAGACGCACTTGTTCAGTGAAGTTAGTAGCCAAATATGCTACTGGAATTGTTAGCATCCAAGTAAGTATCCCCAGATGTATCGCATTATTATGGTGAATTTTTTTTATTATTTTCAATAAAAGGCCACAAATTAGAATCAGAGGGGTAAAAAAGAATATGATCAACGAAGTAATTCCATACCTATATAAAAAGTAAGCATATCCAGCCTCGGGATTTTCTAACACAGCTTTTGATGGTCCATTTCCAAATAATAATGAAAAATTACTTTTTTTAGCTTCCTCAATGGCTAAATTCATTAAATCAATTCTGTCTTGACCAGTACTTGCAATCTGAAAATCTCCAAACAATCTTGTTAAAGCTATGAATAAATAATAAAACTGTTCCCAATAAATGCTAAATATATATATCACAAATGCAGATAATACAACTACAGTTAATAGTACTTTAAATAATACCTTATTAATTTTTAATTTTTTTATTCTATCAAAACTTTTATAGGTGAGAAAAAAAGTTATCAAGACAACTGACAAAATTAATAGTATAAAACCAGTCCTTGACTGTGTAAGAATTACCCCCATTGTTGAAACAATCACTCCTGCACCATAAAGTAAACGATGACTAGCCCTCTTGCTAAAAAAGTACATTGAGATATAAATATTGAACATCAATACCATGAAAAAACTATAATCATAGGGATTGATGAAAGGGGTTGACACCCTTCTTGTGTTGACATTATGACTCTTCGTATATAATTCAGGTATTGAGTCAAAAAGACCTGTAAAGTGTAGCACTCCTAAAATTATTACTACAACGAAACTAATGTTGAGTAGTCTATGAAGGTTCTCTAACCTTTTTGGGATATCAAAGTATGCGAGAGAAGAAAAGAATATTAATGTATATAAAACCGGTCTGTGTAATTCATATAGATCACTAAATATAATTGACTCACTAAATGAAGTGGCCAAAGATATATTAAAAAGGTAGAACAAAAACGTTAGTAGTATAGCAACCACATAGTACTTCTCATTTTTGCAATTTATCTTTATAAGATAATTACTATTTATAGATAGATGTATAGTAGTTAAAATTATTATACTACCATTTATTAAAATAGCCCCTGTGCTACCTATAATTGAATAGAATACAGGAAAAAATATTGCAAAGTAAAATATAAAAGAAATATATCTATCTTCACTTGAATAAAGATTAATATTATTTCTGCTTATTGATTTTATATTTTTGATAATAATTTTGCAGCTCTTTTTTCCCATGTGTAGTTTTCCAAAAATTCAGATTTAGAATTTTCTGCAATATTACACATAAGGTTTTTATCATTTTTTAGAATATTGATCTTATCATACCAATCATCAGTACAGTTAGGGGCACACAACAAAGCATTTTTTTTGTGTTTAAAAATTTCTTTTAAGACTGGAATATTTGAAGCTAATATCGGTTTACCAGCAGCCATATATTCAAAAGCCTTTAAGGGAGACGTCCATGCTCCTATATTTTCCTTACTTCCATGTGCCATAACTTTTACTTGATTTGGTAATAACACTATATCAAAAGCTTTTAAGTAAGAATGTGTACGTTCATGGGGTACAAAACCGTGAAATGTTAAATTTTTAATAGAAGAACATTTTTCAGTCCAATAATTGAGATCCTCTTTTAATCCACCCACAATATGGAAGTCAGCCCAATTACATTTTGGAGCAAGTCTTGAGATAATTTCCATCCCTTTTCCTTTGTAGAGATGTCCGACGTAACCAATCTGTAATCTTTCTGTCTTATTTGGTAATTCTACCGCAACAACCCCATCAGGAAAAGGATCAGAACCATCTGGTGCAACTTCAATTTTTTCTTCTTGAATAGAATATTTCTCTATAAAATAATTCTTCAAAGAGTCGGTAATGACGATTAATTTAATAAAATTAGTACAAGCAATTATTTTTTTAAATAAAAACTCTTTTATGAAATCATTTAAATTTACAAACCTATTACCTGATGTTACTACCGGAGAGTGCGCTTCAAAAATTACTCGTACCCCCATCAAAGAAGCAAAATAACAGCCTACTAAATCCCTGCAATACACAAAGTCGGCGTTCATTTTTTTAGCATATCTAGCAGCTAAATATCCATATCTAAATATATTAATTTTATTCTTAGAGAATTGGAATCTTTTTAAATTAATTGAATTTGGAATATTGTAGAACTGATAAACATCCTTCACATTACTTTCTAAATCCCCTAATTTATTATATGCAAGTAAAGTAACATCACAATTATTTGCAGCTAATGCGTTACACATTTTCATCACGTGAATACTATTCGCTGTTCGGGATGGTATCGTAGAATTAGATATATAAACAACTTTCTTCATTTATAAATAATTAAACTTTCCCAACTCATAAATATCTTTTTTAAGATTACAACAGTTGATTTAGAATTTCAGAATTAAAGATTTTTTAAATTATTTAAAGAAATTTCGCTGGTAGGATATCCAAATAATTATCCGAATAGATATCAAATAACTTGGGAATATTTTTTAGTTTTCCCGTAACTAACAATGTACCAATATTCCGAGCTAACCAAGCCCCTGAAACGACTTTTAATTCTGTGGTATCAGTAGGTGCGCACTGATCCTTCCAAACTTGAACAGCAACTTCTTTTTCTTTTGGGCTAAATAATTTTAGAGTATTGCAAAAATCTAATAGAGGTAACCGCCCAATACTTAAAAATTCGTTATCAATACTTACTAGTGAATCATTTTCATGCCTTATAATATTATCTCGTGTCAGGTCAGGATGAGACAATACTGGTTCACCTTGATTCCAATATTCAGATACCATTCTGTCAATATCAGCCGCTTCATTAATACGGCCTACTAAATGAGAAGCCTTCAAAAATCGTGGTCTAAGATAATCAAACCAATAGTCAAAAGACTTTTCAGGTAATTCAGTAAGTTCAGCTTTATGAAACTTAATAAGTAATTGAACAATTTCATCTGGCGAAAAATTGGAAACTGATTTTCCATATATCCATTCTGCAAATAAAAAAGGGCCCGATGTAAAATATACTCCAGGTAAATGATTTTTAATTACATAATGGTTCGATACTGATTTAATAAAAATTGCATGATCAGAATTTTCCGCTTCAAATATTTTAACTTTTCTATTTTCGTGCTCTGCAGTATAAATCAATCGACAAGCACGATTCATGATATGCTTGCCGCTACTCTCACTAAATGGCTTTATATTCTTAAGTTCACCATTGCCAAAAATAACTGAAGAATGTTTATTTTTATTTTTTAAAATTCTCGAAATAAAATTCTTGGTCTTATATTTTATTTTATCAAATATTAATTCGTATTTATTCACTTTTAAAAAATTCCAACCCCTCTTTATTTAAAAAATTTTAATTTAATTAAATATACCTTTCGAATGATTTTAAATAAAAGCATATTAAAATAGGTAGCTTTATCAAGCTCATATTGAATTTCTATTATTTGGCATTTTGCCGTTAAATATTCTAATGTACTCATAGAGCTTTTATATTTTTTTAAAAATGCAGACTTACCAATAATTTTATTTTCGTAATCAGTTAATCGTTCATCATCATGTTGTCCCACAATAGAAATCGCATCAGGAACACAGACAACGTTTTCGTTTTTTTTAAGAAAATCTAAAACCAAAGCCCTATCTTCAGCTGTTTTCAAATTAATATCGAACCCCCCAATCTTTAAGAATTTTTCCCTATTAACTACAGTATTTTGGCCTCCCACACCTGGATTTTTATAATATAGAGCAGGAATAAGATCTTCAGTTTTTTTTACACATTTATAAACTGTCTGCTTGTTATTAATAATTACATCCTTCCGACCTATTAAACAAGCTGGCAATATGCTGGAATCAACTATTGCCTCATATATATTCTTTAAGTAGTGAACATCCCATATGTCATCATCATCAAGAAATGCAACATAAGCAGATGTGGAATGACTCACACCAATATTGCGTGCTTTACTTGCTCCAATTCTTGGTTGTGTCCTAACTAAATTTATATCCCTAAGGTAAGAAGAAAGACTTACAGGTTCTCTTCCATTATCAACTACTATAATATCATCAGGTTTATGACTTTGTTGCTCAACCGATTTTAAAGCATCCATCAACTTATCTGGCCTGTCACACGTCGGTATTACAACTGAAATATTGTTGTTGCTCATCTATAATTCATTCTATACAAATTCAATAATCGAATTTATGGTTAAATTAGTATGCAAATCTTCAATTAACTTTATGTATTTATTAACCTTATGATCCTCAAGGCGTGAATATTGGTCAATTTCTCGATCTATACGGTCTAATGCATACAAAACTTGGAGTTTGGATTCATCAACTTTACTTACATCTTGTAAATAACTCCAATTCATGTCAGTATTAAATATAGCCGCAGTCCAGCTAATATCCTTAAGAGCACATAAATATCTGATTTCAAGATGTATTATATCAATAATAATAGTACTGTCTTCTTTATAAAACCCCCAGTCAATCAACATTAACTTATTTTCTAAAAAAAGAACATTGCCAATATGAAAATCACCATGTGAAGAGCTTTTGGGAAATGGCACATCTTCTATTAGGAGATAAAGCTGATCTAACTTTAACCTAAAATTTTTATCCTTAGATAGGGTATTTAGAAATTTTCTATTAACAAGATCTCTGCCTTCTATGTAATCATTATTTTTTTTTACTAAATTATATCTTTCTCTTAGAAATCTTCGTATATATTTAAAATCTTTTTTATTTGCCGGACGACCTATAGGCATATAAAAACCAAAAGGCATGTAAGCAATTTTTACAACTCTGTCTTCCCATATTGGATCACTTTGAGCTAGAAAATTACCCCTCCATTCTTTTTTCCTTCTAATTTGACCTGGCGGTAAAAATATCTTAAGCATTTTTACCGATAAATTAATAAGAAATGACTTTGGCTTAAAAAGATGTAGTATTTTATTAAATATTATCACTATCTATTTCAAACTGTTGAACAAATTATTTTTAATATTTTTATTTTCACGTAACAAGTTTTGAATATATAATGCGCTTTCAGTAATACCTTTATTTGTAGTATTAATTTTTATTACGTTTTTAGACAGAATGTTATCTGATACTTTTTCCCATTTTTCAAGACCTCTCTTAGCACTTATAATTGATACTTCATTTGGTTTACGATGACTCAATGTAATTGGATCACCATACAACAATATTATCATGTCAGGTTTAGGTAAAATTAGTTTATAAGTGAATTTCATCATGCCCGATTTCAGAAATGGTTATCCAGGAAATCTATCTATAAGAGACAACCTACCGCAATTTTTAAAATATTGTAGAACTCTTCTTAGCAGAAGGTCCAAAGGATAAAGCAGAAACCAATAAATTCTATGAACAAATTTCTTAAAGGTTGAATTTTTATATTTTGCATAAAATGTTTTGAATTGGGGAATTACCCATCCATCATCACCCATCCCATAGTAAGATCTGGCTGTTTTAATTGGCAAAATATTTTCCAGTTCTTTTATCAAAGTGGATTTCCCTACGCCATCTGTACCTAAAAAAAGTATTTTGGGACCACTGTCACAGCTAATAAAATGAAATATTTTTTGAGTATATATTCTAAAAGAAAACTTTTTTCTGAAATATGGGAATAAAAGATTTTTAATTTTATCCGGTATGTTTTCTTTAGTCTCTTGCTCCACTATATATTGCAGCTCTTTAGCAAACTCTTTTTCATTGTCCTTTAACTCATGAAAAAAATCTTCGATATAATTTAGCAAGTTCGATATATGTCTATCCTCAAGTCGTTTTCTCTCCAAAAATCCACAATGTGCTGCATAAAGCAGAATACAATGAAAATTTGAAGGTCTATAAAATTTTCCTGTTTTAACTCGATTTTTACATAATAATTCGTCTTGGGATGAGTAAACCCATAAATTAGATTCTAAATCGTAAAAGCTTACTGAGTACCTTACATCTAATTTGAATAAACCAGTACTTTGCCATAGTAAATAAAAATGGTGATTAGGTAAGTTTGAAAGTTTTTTCCTTCTTGCAAAACCAAGTTTATGAATTGCATCTAAAAATATATTTTTGTCACTCTTCTTAATGAAAATGTCTAATTCTAAATGCTGGTTCGTTTTCCATCCACCTAAAAAATCAGTCATTAACACATATTTGACACCGGCCTCATCCAAACTATTTAAAACTGAGTGTGCAGTTTCTTCTTTCAAATCAGCATCCATTTAAGTAGTAATTTTATTCTCTTCCTTAATTCTATTATAAGGCATTCCTGTTATTTGGGACAAACTTTCATCTAATGTTTGCACATTATAATCCCTCCAAATTCTACATAAAATATATTTATCCCCAAATATATGTCCGCGAAGTGATTTGGGATAATTTTTATAGCCACTTTTTAATTTATATCCAGAATCTGTATCTAAGCCTATACCACTTATAATATAGTCAGCTTTTTCACCCCAATGATAAATAGAAATTAATAATGCGAGCACTCCTGACGAAGGACGAAACTTTTCTAAATTTATATTAGAATTGAAATATGAAAACAAATATTTTTTTATATAAAATAAACCAAATTTAAAACCATAATCAAAAGCATATCTTTTTCCTATTGGTGGCTTTCTACCAATAAACATTTTTAAAATTTTATAAATATCATTTTTTGAATAATAATCAATATTTTCAGTCTTATACCCTTTTTCAGTGAGTCGATTTATATTGTCATTTTCACGTGCATTTAATATAATAGTATTGTTCACATCCCCCATTGATACAATCTCTTGCATTTCATTAAATAATGGTCTTTTCTTATTATCTTTCTTCTTTGATCTTGTAACTGCAGCACCTACGACATGATATTTTAGTGTATCAGTATTAATTTTATCTTGATGATACACACTTGAATTAACAAAATACACTGCATCAGATTTACATAAATAAGAATTTGGTCTTGACCCAAATATTAATATTTTTTTTTTCATTATTTGGATTGGCTGTAAACAATTATAATTTATTAGCTATACATACTTTAATATTAAACTTCCCACTATAGCCACCTAATTCTATACCAAGATCAATTGAGATTTTTTTTATCAGATGTTTTTTCCAGTAGATAATTATGTAATGACTTCAATTGCGCACTATTCAAATTTAATGCATCGAGTAGCGGTGGACCTGGCCAACCAGCATCTTCAAAATCAACTCGATTAAAACGGACGGGATTTTCATATCGTGGTAATACATGAAAGTGTACTTGCTCATCAAACATCATAAGAGCAAGATAATTCACTTTCTGAGGATTAAATGACACTTTTAACAGTGATTCGATGGCATTGTATGCTTTAGCTAAACTTTGTCCCTCCTCTGGTGTAATCATCGATAGTCTTTTACATGGCCGATTCAATGTTAAAACAAGAGAGCCAATAGTAGGTTGTTTAGGTCTTAAGCTGACCAACCAATGATCAACATTAAACAACCTTAAATCATGCAACTTAAATTTATTTACAAAATCAGATTCTAAGTCAATATTCATAAAATATTTATATTTATTTAGTAACTACATTTGTGATTTCTTCAAGAGCTTTACGCAATTTTGTAGAAGAGGTACCCTTGGTATATGGAAAGTATACTATTTCTACACCAATCTTTTTAAATTCTTTTTCATACCTATCCCACCTATCTGTTCCTTTCCAATCACTACCAACAAACATTTTATTAAAATTTAATTCTTTCCAAGCTCCCATTTTATTCATATTTGTTTGAGCAATAACCTCATCTACATACTTTATACTTTCAACTATTTGTAATCTTTCTTCAAATGGTATAAATGCCTGTTTCCCTTTATAAGAAACTAATTCATCAATTGTAACCCCCACTATTAAGTAGTCACATTCCTTTTTTGCTTTTTTTAAAATCTTCAAATGACCAATATGAAACAGGTCAAATACACCAGTTGTGTATCCTATAATTTTATTACTCATTATTCTTTTTGTTTTTGTACCATTGCATTAAAAATGCTAAGTCAGCATCATTAATATATTCTTCTACGTCCTTATATAATCCTATATTCTGTTTTGACCAATTTGGATCAAAATATTTTTGTTTATCAACATGATCCTCCTGCTTTAATCCAAGAAAATCATTTATTAATTTTTTGGATTTATCGTATTCTTGGACCATATCTTCAAAAGAAATAAAAAGTACATCATTTGAATTTAGTTTTTCAGCTGTTTTGTCAGCTGCTTTATACATTGCTTCTGTAATCTTTATTCTTTGGTCAATAGCATCGTTAATACTCCATCCATGTAGATAACCGTGGCCTTGTTTTAGAACTCTATTAATTTTTTTCCTTATTATCTGCTCACCTATTTGATCTCTTGGATCTCTAAAGACAATTATTAACTTAAAAGGCTTAAATACTTCTGGCCAATATTCATCATGTTTATCAAAGTGAATAGGTTGATCAAATATTACTGCGTTAGTTAATCCATTAGAGCTTATGGATGAAATTTTTTCAACCCAAATTCTGCATAATTCTACTTTTGTGTCAATATTGTCAACACTTTTTAATTCTTCTGCAAGTTCCAACAATACTTTGCTCTGATTAGATAGTTGCTGGAAATGTTTAGCATATCTTATTGGATTTTTAAATCTAGATTTAATGATTTTCTTTATAAATGATTTTTTTGAATAGTGCTGCATATAACGCTCCACTGCTTTTTGATGTAAGACTTTAAGAGCATCATTTCTTTCTGCCAATACATCACCAACCATTCCATTAATTCTAAAATCATTAAATTCACCTAATTTTTTGTATCCGGCAGGTGCTATACTTTCTAAACCACCTGGAATTTGATAAACTCCCCTGTACTCTTTCAATAAATCCACCACTGTTCCAGATCCAGACCAATTTAATCCTTTCACCAATACTCTTGTTGTATTACTCATATTTTTTAAAAATAGTTTAAGATTAATTTTACATATTAAATTCTGCCATAAGCCAATCTACTGAATCATCAATATCCAGTGACTCTATTTTAGACATACTGTATTTCTTAACTTTCCTAAAATCCTTAGGCTGCCCTATCTTCAACGACTCAACATTCATCACATATATAGCTCCATTCAACTCCCACACTTTTGGTGCATCTTGCTTGTTAGTAAAACCTCCTTTCTTGGATTTTTCCAAAAATCCTTCCTCATTTTCTTCGTATAAAATAAAGTAAGGATTTGCATCGGTTTCTTTAACCGATACAACCATATCCAAACCATCATGATATAACGCAAGTGCTTCTTTAATATGAGTCACATTTCGGAGCGGAGAGGTTGGCTGTAATAAAATTATGACATCCGCCTCATACCCTTTTT
>SL_7KL_010_BRINEDRAFT_10001055_pt1 | contig 13157 bp, 11 predicted proteins | sample SodLak_010_BRINE_FD_10663 | JGI IMG/M metagenome (IMG submission 10663)
TGATAGTATTGTATTACTCGATCAGTTTGACGGCAAATTGGTGTTTAGAAACCAAACTGAGATTGCTGTTAGCGAATAATACCAATTTGACTATTAAATGTCATTTATAGAGCGAAATTACTTTTTTCATAAATAACGCTGTGAATAATTTGCATAGCTGGGCTACGGAAATTGTGAACAAGGAAATGTATGGAAAAGTGAATGAGCTAAATTACGACACTTGATGGTTAAGTTGGTATAATTTAACGATTTAATTTAAATTAAGAATCGGCTTTGGATTTGAACATCTAAAGCCGATTTCACTTTTTAATTTTGATACGAAAATCTATCGTTCTAAATTCACTCTTTCTCCTTTTGGAAAAGTGACTTTATACGAAAATTTATGTGTCTTTTTAGCTTTTGCATCCAATTGAACTTCCCAAGTTAAAATCCCCGTATCTTTTTCTAATTTAGCACCATCATAAGTTTCATCACTAACCTTGATGTCGCTATTCTGTGAAATAGGTAAGCGATCTTCTAATTTAACTTCAATGTTTGTGTTTTTATTATTTCGAAGGCTAATTTCAAACTCCTTTTCTACAATTTGATTATTTCTAAAAAAGGATTTACTTTTCATTTTGTTGACTTGTTTACGTTCAGCCACAATGTTTTGATCGTTGCCAAGTGAAATCAAAAATTCATCAGCACTTGCATTAGCATCGATAAAAATAACGCCAACATAAGTATCTTCAAAGTATATACTGGCTTCACCTGGTAGCAAATCTAAAGTTTGCCAATCTTTAAGTGTACAAGTCAAATAGACTGTAGGATCTAAAACTGGCGCAACATAGTATTCAAAATCAGCTTCCAAATCTTGTTGATCTAATTTCACTTTTAAGGGTTCTTCATTAGATTGAATACTGTACTTTTTTGGTAATTGAAAACTCATTACGCTTAGTTGCTCAATTTTTTTAACACGTTTATTGGTATTACTGTCTGCTGAAGCCATACCTCTAATACTAACCTTAGTACCTTGAACTTGTTCTTCTAAAGCGGTTTCTGCATCCATATGATCATTTACCGAATAAGTGTTAGCTTCCTTATATTTTTGTGGTGAATAAAAGTTCAAAAAATAGGGAAGTAGTGTTGGCTTTTGTCCACGTTGAGTTGGATCTGCAGTAGATAAGGTAAGATCAACATCTTTCCAATCGTCACCCGTATTTTGATAAATATTGCTTGGTACAAAAAATCAACAGGTGATTTTGTGTTTTTAGCTCTTAACTCATAGCTAGGGTTCCAACCAGCATCATTCACCAAATAAGTGATTTCTAAAGAAACGTTATGTGAAATTTCACTGTTAAGTACTAATTTAATTTGACCTCTAGATTTTCTGTTTCTACCTTCCAGCTTATTGATTTCACGTTGAATACTACCTATTTCTTTCTGGAACTCATCACGTTCTTTTTTAAGTAGATACAATTGATTATTAATTTCTTCTGAACGTTGCCTGTAATAAGCCGCATAGTTTTTCAGTTGAGCTAAACTTGAATTAGCTTCATTTGAATTCAATTTTTTGTTTTGAATCATTACCGATTCTTCAGATTCTAAACCAGAAATACGACTTTCTTTAAGCGAAATTTGATCTTTTAGAAGTTCAATTTGGTTTTTCAAATCTTTCAATTCAGTAGAAACCTTTTGTTGCTGCAAAAAAGTAACATCAAATTGAATGGAGTTGATACTTACTTTATTTAGACCTCTTACTTGAATACTATTGGCATTAATATTGGGAGATAAATCAGTAAATAGGATTTCGTTATTACCCTCTTTTAATTGAATTTTAGCTTGAGCTGAAATTTGTGCACCCGATAAATAAAGGGTTACTTTCTTTGTAATTAATTCGTGATTATTGGCTATAGCCAAACAAGGAATTAAAAATAATAGCAATATTTTTTTCATTGTTTGGAATTAAAGTTCTACGTTAAAATCAATTAAGCCTTGTTCAACAGTAGTATTAATATCTGGAAGGTTAGGTATTTCAACTGGTAAAGGTAAGGAACTTAAATCTTCAAACTCAACATTAATTTCAACTTCACTTTTAATAAGTCCAACTTGGTTAGCAAAATAATGAGTAGCAGAAATGATATCTTGCTCATCAAGTAAGCTAATTGTTAAAAAGCCTTGTCCAGCTGTAACTTCTAAATTTATAATTAAGTCTGCACTAATTACGTCTTCATAAACAACACCATTAACTTCCATAGTATCGTAATGGTTTCTGCTCATACTTGTAACTTCATAATTGATGGAAAGTTCAATGCCATTAAAATCTTGTGAAAAGCTATTTGAATCTGAAAAAATTAATTGATTAGGATTGGCGTTTGCATCAAAAACAACCACTTGACTTAAGTCTAGTTCAAAATCGCCTAATTCAGCTTCAAAACCTAAATCAATGTCTCCATTAAAAAAAAGGGTTTGGTCAATTTTATATAATTCGCCGTTACTTAATACACTTGTTACGCTTGGTGCAAGTGGGTTATCTAAAGTAGAACTTAAGCTAAAGAATTCGGTATTATCTTCAGTATTGTTTTCTTCTACAGAGACCTCTTCGTTAGCGGTTTGTTCATTTCCGTTTGTAGTTGTTTTATTTTCATAATTCCAACTGTTTCCAACTTGGGCTGGTAGGTAATTTTTGGATTGATTATCATTTCCTCCATTGTTGTTGTCATCATCAGAAGAACAGCTCATCATTAAAAACAAACTTAAAAGTCCAAGGGCAAGAATATTTTTTTTCATGTGTTATTTATATTAAAACTTTCAGTTCAAAGTTAATAAAAATTTAAGTATTTGCGTTAATTATTGTTGACAAAAGTAAATAGACCTAACCGTTCCAAGAAAAATGAAATAAGATTTAATCTTTGATTTATTGAATATGATTTTGTTATGCTATTATTGCGATTTTTTTATTGAACCTAGGGGAGGGTGTAATTTCAAAGCTGTCTAAAATTAATTTAAATACACCCTCCACCGAACTTTATTAAATACTGATTTTGAATAAATTAAATTTTGTTGTGAAGTATGCTTACTTTATTGTTTAGTTAAAGCTAATTATTCTCAACTAATAGGCCTTGAATTTAATAATTGAATCATAGTTTTATCTAAAAACAAATTTATTTATATATTTGTCTAAATTTTTTTAAAAATTGTGAGATTCTTCACCATAACATTTTTGTCAGTTTGTATTGTTTCGTGTAGTCCTATATTGGGCTCATATACCAGTGTTTCAAAACCTAGTTTAAGTTCTTCTGCTCCCGTGTATATTTTTACACCAGAGGAAAAATTACCCGACAATGTTCAGGAAATTGGTGGTATGAAATACAATACCCAATTTCTTGTCTCCTGTACGTTTTATAAACAATTTGATAAACTAAAGCTAGAAGCGAGAAAACTAGGGGCAAATATTATTAAAGTTAATAATTTTGGAGATTCATCTGGCGATTGCTTTGATACTTTAGTGACCTTTTACTATATAGAGGAAGATAGAGATTTAAATAATAAAGACGATACTTATAAAGCCCACGCGGATTATGCAAAACTTTTTATTCTACCTTCTACAGTTTTTGAGAAAAAAAAATCAAATAAAAATACTGTTTTTTTAAATGATCAAAAAATAAGACTTACTCAGAGTACTAAGTACCTTGAATATTTAAAACCACAAGATGTTGATTTATATTTAGCTGATGATTATACGATGAACTTTACTGTTGAAGCTGGTAAGAATTACTACATTCAAGTCTATTACAATACCCATAAACAGCAATATGAAATTAAAAAAATAGAGCCTATAGTTGGGCGTTTAAATTTTGAAAATGATTCTAATCAATTCACTAAATTAGAAATAAAATTTCCTTCTGAATTAGAAAGAAATGAGGTTATTGAATTGGAACAGTCTTTTAATTTAATAGCTGAAAAAAGTAATTCTACAAATTTAATAGTTTCAAAAAAAAAAATAACAGATTTAGAAAAAGAAGATTTTAACTCTTTTGATTTTTATGTAAAGTCAGGATTAACTTATCGTTTAGGAAGAATTCCTTCAGGAACTCCACCAGATCTTAGAAATATCACGGAAGAATTCAAGACAGGACTTTTTGTTGAAGTGAATGCTAGCTATTTTTTTGATGCTACTAATGGAATTGGGTTTACCTTTAGTAATTCTAGTTCCTCAACTACTCAAAATATTTTTTCATCCTTTAATACCAGATTAAATACATCAGCTTTAAGCGGTAATGCTAAAGCCGAATTACAAGTTAACTATTATGGTGTAAACTATACAAGTAGGTATCGTTTAAATGAAAAGTCAAAAGACTTGTTGACTTTTCATATTGGCCTTGGCCTTCTAGAATCAAGCGAATCATATAGTTTTGCTAGTGGAAGATTGAGTTTTAAGAGTACTGCAGTTGCTTTAAATTCAGCTGTAAACTACGACTTTCAGTTAATGGATAACTTTTACCTTGGTTTAAATTTAGGCTTAGTTTTATCAAGTTCGAATAAAGCAAGTGTAAGTAATGGTCTTAGAACAGAAACTATAGAATTGGAAGATTCGTTAAGTCTAAGTAGAATAGATTTAGGAGTAGGGCTTAGATATACCTTTTAAAAACAAAAATTTTAAATGATTGAAAAACACATAAAACTTAATATTCACAATTAAATATCACTCACATGAAGAAAAGAAGTTTATCAATTTTTATTAGTTTACTATTACTTTCAGTAATAACCTCAAGTTGCGCAACAATAATTGGAGGGAGAAATTATAATGCAAAAGTTAAAGTGCTTGAACATCCAGATGCCAAAATTGAATACGAAGGAGACGTTAGGGGAGTAGGTCAAGCTTCCTTTAAAGCAGCAAGGGGAAAAGCAAATGATTTCTCTGTGACTATATCCAAAGAAGGTTGTGATTCACAAACTATTCACTTTAACGGAAGAAAATTTAGAGGTTGGGCTTTTGTTGGCACTTTAGGATGGACAGGAATTTCTTCTTCTGGAATTCCTTTACCATGGGGTATTGCCGTTGATGGCATTACAGAAGCATGGTGGAAACCAGACATAAATGAAATAGGCGTTTCAAAACAAGACTACAACCACTATATTTATGAAGTCAATTATACAGGCTGTGATAATCCAAATACTGAAGAAACAAAAGAACAAGATAAAAATATAGGCTCAAAAGCAGAACGCCTTAGAGAATTAAAAAAGCTATTGGATGAAGGAGTTATAACCAAGAAGGAATTTGAGATCGAAAAAAACAAGATATTAAACGAAAATTAAAAAACTCCGATTGATAGCTAACCGATATGGGGTAGGTAGGAATTTAATAAGCTGACTAAGTATTGTTTGTTAAACAATACTTGAGAAACTGAATTTTTTCTACCTATTCCATTTATTCAATTAAATTATTTTCACCCAAAACATCTTTTAAGAATTTTAGGACTCTTTATTTCTTCCTAATTTCAAGTTTCTTATAATTTCTCTAAAAAGCTATTGCTTCCTAGGTATTAACTATGCTGAATGACTAGATTAATTTCATAACATTAAGGTCACATATAAAATACTCAAATAATCTAATTTTACCGACTTAAATTAGATATAACTTTATGAAGTCATTTTTTTTAGGAATTTCAATTTTATTTTTGACTTTCTCTTGTCAACAACAGTCAAATGAAAGCAAGCAAAGCAATCAAGAAGTTCAACAAAGTTCAGTAATCAAAATTGAAGATTACCAAAAGCTTAAAAATTTTGCTTCAGGTTCTGGAATGGCCTACTATAATGATTATTTTTATATAGTTGGTGATGATGACCCTTATTTAGCCAAACTCAATAAGGAAGGAGAAATTCTTGAGCGATTTCAACTCTGGGACACTGCCAATGTTCAAAACGGACGAATTAATAAAAAGGTAAAACCTGATTTTGAAGCAATCAGTCTTTTTCCTTATCAACAAGACACTCTACTGCTCATTTTTGGTTCAGGCTCTAATTCGCCAAAAAGAGATGTAATTCTTTCGTTTAATCCTAAAAATAAAGCAATTGATACTTTGCAAGGAAAAGATTTTTTCTCCTGGTTTAAAACTACCGCAAATTTAACCAATAAAGAAATAAACCTAGAAGGAGCCGCTTACCACAAAGGCATTTTATACCTACTTAATAGACACAACAATGTCATGTATAGTCTTCCAGAAGCAGGATTTGGTAGTTTTATAGAAAATCAATCTACTAAGGATTTAAGCATGAACTCTCATCACTTTGAGCTTCCATTTTACAAGAAAGATACTGCGCGTTTTTCTGGAGCAAGTATAATCGCTGAAAAAAATCAAATTTTGTTTTCTGCTTCTATTGAAACTACCGATAATTGGCAGGATGATGGTAAAATTTTAGGAAGTTTTATGGGGAAAATCGACTTCACTAAACTCGACCAAAAAAAGCCTTTCTGCGCTCCAGTTTTTGTAGATGACACTACTCGATTTAAAGGGAAAATAGAAGCTCTTCATGGCTTAAATGAAGAAGAAGAACTCAAAATTTACTTTATTACCGACGACGATGATGGAACAACAGGTTGGGGCCACTTAAAACTATAAATACTCAAGAAAACAACTAAATTTTATTTATAGTAGTAGGTGTTTTTTTATACTTTTTAAATTTAAGATTCTTACTTTTTTTTATTTTTAATAAATTTTGTTTTGTATAAAGTGCTTTTTGTTGCATATTATGCATAATGAACTTTTATAAAGACTAAAAATTGATTTTACTTCAAAATTAGATATTAAAAAACAATATGTATATTGTGCTAAATTAATATATTTATGCTAAAATAATATATATGAAATATTGTCCTCAATGTCAATCCGATAAAATTGTGAAAAGTGGTATTGTAAACGACCGTCAACGTTATAAGTGTAAGTCGTGCAATTATTATTTCACCGTTAATAAATTAGGAAAAAAAATAGATCAATACTACGTTACTAAAGCTCTTCAATTGTACTTAGAAGGCTTAACTTATCGTGAAATAGAACGAATTATTGGCGTTTCTCATGTAAGTGTAATGAACTGGGTGAAAAAGTATAACATTCATAAAGTAGAAAATCAGGACTATCATCCAACTTATAAAATACTAGGACAATCTGAGTTAAGTAGTTTCTTTTCAAAGACTGAAAACACCAAAGGAGCAGGAATGATTGTTACCGAACTGGGCGACAAATACATGGTGATTAAGTGGGAGAGATTTAAAGAGTAACTATATAAGTTAGCAGATATATATATTCTATTTTTATTAACAAAGCTTTCTTCTGAAGTTTGAAATAAGTTTTTTGCAAAAAACAATTAGTCGTTTTTAAAACTTATTACAAAATGGATATAAAAATTAAGATACTCGCAATTCTCTTATTTGGAGGATTTTTTACAAGCTTTGGTCAGGGTTCACCATACTACAAGGGTGGATTTAAAATTAAATTTGATGACCGTGATGAAAAATATGTGCGCATTATTACATGGGCACAGACTCAAGCCAATTATGACGACTCCAGAGAACCTTCAGAGCAAGATGTGGATCCAACTGATGTTTCTTTTCAATTAAGAAGAGCACGCCTTTTAGTATATGGTCAAATTGTAGAAGATTTTCTAATCATGACTCATATCGGAATTAACAGCTTAAACGCCTATAATATGGAAGCCGTTGGGGCAGATGGAACACCACAGCTGTTTATGCACGATGCTTGGGCACAGTACAATATAACTAAAGGTCATGTAGTGGGTGCTGGTCTTCATTATTGGAATGGTTTATCACGCCTTAATTCTCAAGGAACACTCAACTTTATGACCCTTGACAACAACCGTGCTTCATGGGCAACTCTAGGTTTATCCGATCAATTTGCACGACACATTGGAATTTTTGCCAAAGGAAATTTTGGACGATTACAATACAACGTTTCAATTAATGAAGCCATCGCAAATGGACTAGATGACAGGGAGGTTTCTGCAGAAAATGCAGTCTATAGAGGTACAAATTTATTAGGAACAGCCAACGCTGGAAAAACTTATTCGGGATACTTTGCTTACAATTTACTTAATATGGAATCCAACTTTCTTCCTTATAAAGTTGGGTCTTATTTAGGTACGCAAGAATTACTCAATATTGGTGCAGGATTTTTCCACCATCCTGACGGAGCTGTAATTTTAAGTGAGGATGGCGAGCTTCAAGGCGAAAATGTCAATCTTTTTGCCTTAGATGTATTTTATGATGTCCCACTTGGATTAAACGGTTCTTCAATAACTGCCTACGCAAAATATCAATACAATGATTATGGAACCGATTACCAACTTGGTCCTTATTCTAGCGGAAACATGTTATACGGGCATGCAGGCTACTTGCTTCCAGGAAGCTTTGAAAATACCAGATTCCAACCATATGCTTCATATAATTACACAACCATAGATGCTATGGATGATAATAGAACTATTCTAGGAATAGGTGGAAATGCCTACCTAAATGGTCATAATTCTAAACTTACTTTAGAATACCAAAGAGAGAATTTCAACGGACAAACTTTTAACCGAGTGAGTCTTCAAGCAATGATTTATTTATAAAATTCAAAAACAATGAAGAATAAAGACAAAAATGCAGTGGCTTATTGGAAAGAAAACGTCAAGTATCTTTTCATCTTATTAAGTATTTGGTTCTTGGTTTCCTATGGAGCTGGAATCTTATTTAAAGATTTTCTAAATCAATTTAGCTTAGGTGGTTTTAAGCTTGGCTTTTGGTTTGCACAACAAGGTTCAATTTATGTATTCGTCATACTGATTTTCGTTTACGTTAGAATCATGAATAAGTTAGATAAAAAATACGGATACGACGAATAAAAACAACAACTATGGATGCTCAAATTTTAACATATATTATTGTAGGTGCAACTTTTGCCCTTTACATTGGAATTGCTATCTGGTCTCGTGCTGGATCAACCAAAGATTTTTACGTAGCTGGTGGTGGCGTTGGCCCCATTGCAAACGGAATGGCTACTGCCGCCGATTGGATGTCGGCCGCTTCTTTCATCTCCATGGCTGGAGTAATTGCCTTTATGGGCTACGACGGCTCTACTTATTTAATGGGTTGGACAGGTGGATACGTGTTGCTAGCTTTAATGCTTGCGCCTTACCTTAGAAAATTTGGTAAGTTTACCGTACCTGATTTTATTGGTGATCGGTATTATTCTAAAACCGCTAGAGGAGTTGCTGTTTTCTGTGCGCTTATTGTTTCCTTTACTTATGTAGCAGGACAAATGCGTGGAGTAGGAGTTGTTTTTTCTCGTTTTTTAGAGGTTGAAATTAACACAGGTGTGTATATTGGAATGGTGATTGTTTTATTTTATGCTGTTCTTGGCGGAATGAAAGGAATTACATACACTCAAGTTGCCCAATACTGTGTTCTAATTTTTGCTTTTATGGTTCCTGCCATATTTATTTCTATCCAATTAACTGGGAATCCAGTTCCTATGTTAGGAATGGGAGATACTCTAGTTAATGAGCCTGATGTCTATCTGTTAGATCGAATTGATGGCTTAAGTGATGAACTTGGTTTTAGTAAATACACCGATGGGTCTAAAAGTATGATTGACGTAATTGCAATTACTTTAGCACTTATGGTGGGTACTGCTGGATTACCTCACGTTATTGTTCGCTTCTTCACGGTTAAGCGTGTTAAAGATGCTAGAAAGTCTGCCGGTTTTGCTCTACTATTTATTGCTATTTTATACATTACAGCCCCAGCAGTTGCTGTATTTTCAAAAGTAAATTTAATTGAAACGGTTAGTGAAAAACCTTATGAAGAAATGCCAGAATGGTTTACCAACTGGGAAAGCTTAGGTTTAATAGGTTGGGTTGATAAAAATGGAGATGGTAAAATTCAATATTTAGGTCCTGACAACAATGGGGGAGTGGCTATTGATGGAAAAACTCCTGAGTTTAGTGAAGGCGTTGGCCGAAGCGGAGAGCGCATTGTAACCAATCCATCTGAAAACCAAAATGAACTTTACGTAGATAATGATATTATGGTAATGGCTAATCCTGAAATAGCTGATTTGCCTAACTGGGTAATTGCTCTTGTTGCCGCTGGTTGTTTAGCAGCGGCGCTTTCTACAGCTGCAGGATTATTATTAGTGATTTCATCTGCAGTTTCGCATGATTTGATAAAGAAAATGATCAAACCTGATATTTCAGAAAAAGGAGAACTGATTGCTGCAAGACTTTCTGCAGTTGGAGCGGTTGTTATTGCTGGTTATTTTGGTATTAACCCCCCAGGCTTTGTGGCCGCCGTTGTAGCACTTGCCTTTGGTTTAGCGGCAGCCTCTTTCTTCCCCGCTATTGTGCTCGGAATTTTTTACAAAAAAATGAACAAAGAAGGAGCTGTTGCTGGTATGTTAACAGGAGTCTTATTGATGTTGTTTTACATGGCCAAATTTAAATTTGATGCCTTTGGAGGTGGAGGAGAAGCCGATTGGTGGTTTGGTGTATCTCCCGAAGGATTTGGCTCAGTGGCAATGGTAGCCAACTTTGTTGTAGCTATTGTGGTTTGTCAGTTTACTAAAGAGACCCCGCAGGAGGTTCAGGATATTGTAGAAAACATCAGAATACCAAGCGGTGCTGGTGAAGCTACAGGTCATTAATAAATTTAAAAAATACCTAAGGTAAACGATTTTAATGTGTTTGCCTTAGGTCATTTTTATTGAATAATGTATTTTTAAAGAAATTTAGAACAATGAAGAAAAGACACCAGCAAAAATTAATTATTTTAGGAATTGGTTTAATCTTCTTGTTTAACTTTCCATTTATAGCTACTTACAATTGTGAGCAAGCTATTTTTGGTTTTCCAATGTTTTACTTTTTTGTTTCTATAATTTGGCTTATCAGCATTATAATTTCTTATTTGGTTTTAAAAAAGTATTTTGATTAATGAGTAAATTAGCACTCATATTAATTATTCTAGCTTATCTGGGAGTTCTTTTTCTCATTGCTTATTGGGCGGAGAAAAATCATACTTCTAAATGGGTAAATCATCCAGCGGTTTATGCATTATCGCTTGCGGTTTACTGTTCTGCGTGGACGTATTACGGAAGCGTGGGAATGGCAGCCAGGTCTGGAGTAGAATTTCTCACCATTTACATAGGTCCCATTATTGCCGCACCACTCTGGATTTTCCTTATGCGAAAAATTATTCAGCTATCTAAATTGTACAATATTTCAAGTATAGCCGATTTTATTTCGCTTCGCTATGGGAACAATCGTTCTCTTGGAGCTATAGTAACTTTGGTTTGTGCCGCAAGTATAATTCCTTATATCTCACTTCAGTTGAAAGCTATTTCAGAAACTTTTGAAATTGTGACTACATCAACCATGGGTATTGAGGGAAGCTCTGCGTTAACCGATTCTACTTTTTACATCGCTATAATCTTAGCTATTTTTGCTTCGTTCTTCGGAACGTTAAGCTTAGACGCTTCAAAAAACAGAAAAGGAGTAATGTTTTCAGTAGCATTTGAGTCGCTTTTAAAGCTTATCTTCTTCTTGATTATAGGTGTTTATGTTAGCTTTTACCTGTTTGATGGAACAACTGATCTATACGCGAAAGCTTCCACAGAAATTGATCTTCAAAAGTTAAGTACCATTAACACAGATCACGGAGGAATTAATTGGTACTTTACCATTGTTCTTTCTTTTCTAGCTATATTTTTACTTCCAAGACAGTTTCAAACCTCAGTTGTAGAATACACCAACAGAAAACAACTCAAAACTGCTATCTGGCTATTTCCTCTCTACCTTTTGTTATTCAATGTATTTGTGATTTTCATTGCTTTGGGAGGTCTTCTTCTTCTAGGAGATGAGGTAAATGCCGATTATTTTACCTTGTTAATTCCTATGAGCTTTGGACATAATTGGTTGTCTATTTTAGTTTTTTTAGGAGGACTTTCAGCAGTTATTTCAATGGTGGTGGTTTCAACTTTAGCACTCTCTACCATGCTGAGTAACAACCTCATTATTCCTTATGGATTCATCAAAACTTTTTCAGAAAATAAATCTTCGCAAAACGAAAAAACCATAAAGACCATTAGAAGAATAAGTGTTTTTGTGTTGATAATTTTAGCTTACTTATTGTATTCTTCGTTTAATCCTGAAATTTCACTGTTTTCTATTGGCTTAATTTCGTTCTTAATTATCGCTCAATTAGCGCCTAGTTTTTTTATTGGAATGTTCTGGAATAGAGGTTCTTCCGTGGGTGCCAAATACGGTCTTCTAGCTGGATGCTTTGTTGTGATTTACACTTACTTAGCTCCTTTTTTTGCAGAAAACATCTTTGACTATTCTTCTTTTGTAAGCCAGGGGCCAATGCAACTTAATGCCTTAAAACCTTATGCCTTATTTGGGGTAGATTTTTTAAATCCAGTGAATCATTCTTTGTATTGGAGTCTTTTTGTAAATCTTAGTTTTTACTTGATTCTTTCTATTGCTAAAAAAGGTGATTACCGGGAAAGAAATTACGGCGAAATGTTTGTGAACAGCGAAGAGGTGGCTCAAATGAAAGAAACGGCTTACGTTTGGAAAGGCGAAGCTTATGTAGAAGATATTCAGAATATTTTAGTCAAATTTATAGGCGATGATCGCGCTCAAAAAGCTATTCGGATTTTTAGGAAACGCTACCAAGTAGATCCTAATGAACGCCTTGCCGATGGAAGGTTTATTAACTTTGCTGAAAAACTTCTTACGGGGGCTGTTGGAAGTGCTTCAGCAAAAATTTTAATCGGCAATGTAGCAAAAGAGAAACCGGTCTCCTTAATTGAAGTACTGAAGATTTTGGAAGAAAATAAAGAAGCGATTTCTGAAAGTAAAACGCTTCAAGAAAAATCGAAACAGCTTTTAAAATTAACTAACGAATTGAAAATTGTTAACGAAGAACTTAAAATTCAAGACCAACTAAAAGACGATTTTCTAGATACTGTTGCACACGAATTGAAAACTCCTATTACTTCCATAAAAGCAAGTTGTGAGGTGCTTTTGGATGATGAAGATATGCCTGCCGAAATGCAAGAACAATTCCTTAATAACATCAACCATGACACAGACCGACTTACCATTTTAATTAATGATATTTT
>SL_7KL_010_BRINEDRAFT_10001056_pt1 | contig 13150 bp, 12 predicted proteins | sample SodLak_010_BRINE_FD_10663 | JGI IMG/M metagenome (IMG submission 10663)
TTATTTCAAATTTATTAGATCAATATTCATAATTTATTCCCTACTATTTCTCGCAAAGGCGCAAAGACGCGAAGACTGAAATATCCAAACCTTTTCATCTGATGCTTTTAGGTTCGTTATTTGATACTTGTTATTCATTCCCAACTATTTCTCGTAAGGGCGCAAAGACGCGAAGACTGAAACATCTAAACCTTTTCATCTGATGCTTCTAGATTCGTTATTCCTTAGCTTCCCCAACTACATCGTTCAGGTGGGTTAAGCTCTCACTTCTCCGAATTTCCTTTTCCGCCAAAAAATCAATAATCCTCCAAAAACAAATAAAAAAACTAACGGACTAATGAGGTTGAATAAGGCCCAAGTGTAATTTCCTTCAGCTAATACTTCTTCATTAATGGGGGTTAAGACTATGGGTTTGTTTCTTAGCTTCAACAAGGCTTGATCACCTAATAAATAATTAACAGCATTCATTAAGAACGGCTTATTACCGTAGGTCTCGCCTGTAAAGGGATTAAAACCTAATTCTTCGGGCTGGTTTCGGGTGACTCTGTTTTTAATAACATCGCCATCACTAATTAGAATTTGTTGTGTCGGTGTACTTTGGTCAAGGTGATTTGGGTTATTGAATGGAAGAACGCGGTTTTTGTAAAGCGATTTAAATTCACCTTCCAACAGTACTGCTAATGCTTGATGAGGCTTTGTATAAGTTGATAAATCGGGTTCTTTTTCAATGGCGTCTAAACTAATTTCTTTGGGAACTCCCTCCAATTTAGTCAATTTTGAAGAACTTAATAATACCGTTTTTTGAATGGGATTATTGAGTAATTCAATAGGATTAGCAAAATCAAATTGAACCCGTTCAATACTTGCTGTTATAGGGTGATTTTTTGTTGGAGCGGCTAAGGGTTTGTACATCCAAGGAAAAGGATTAAACTGAGTTTGACTACCACTTCCTTGTGCTAAAACAATGGGGGCAGAGTAGAGGTCGTTGACCAATTGGGGATTTACTCTCACTCCGTAGGTAAAGAAAAAATCATATAAGTTCAATTCTTTAGGGAAAGCCAATGTTGATCCTGTTTTCTTTAAGCTGTCTTGCGCGGCGGTAACTTGTTCAACTAACCATAAAGCCTTTCCTCCTTGCATCAGGTATTGGTCTAATACGTACTTTTCCTTTTCAGTATATTTTTGCTCTGGTTTAGCATCAATAATTAAATCGAATTCCTTTAATTGCTTGAGCGATTCTTCAGGTTGAGTTGCTATATTTTCTAGGGTAAAAGGTGCTATCAAGTAGTAATCGCGTAGGCTTCTAAAGAAATCTGCTATATAAACATCACTTAATTGACCTTTTCCTTTTAATACAGCAATTTTTTGACTTCGTTCTTGAACTGATTTGCGCAGTGCATCACTAAATGCATATTCTAAATGCTGAATAGAGGTTTTAATCATTTCTTGCGTAGAAGCATTGATTTTCTTTTTAAATAAGGGCACAGCTATTTTTTTTCCCTTGAAATTTACTTCTGCCCATGGAAATATAATGGTTTCAGTTACTTTTCCTCGTTCAGCAATGTTTACACGTTCTGGAGTCATTCCAGATTGGTAAAATTCTTTAGCTACTTCATTGAGATCTTGGTTTTTACTTACTGGATTTTCAAACTGAAAACGAATATTTGAATTTTGTGCTTTGTATTCTTCAAGCATATAACGCGTTTCCAATTGAAGTTGCTTAAATTCTGAAGGAATTTCACCAGTTAAAAAAACCTTGATATTAAGCGGTTGGTCAACTTGATTGAGTAACTCAAAACTTGCTTCTGAAATACTGTAACGTTGGTCTTTGGTGAAATCAAAACGTGTAAAAGAGGTAGAAGCTAATACATTAACTAAAATAAAACCCACAATTAAGAGAAAAAAGTAAGCTGTTTTTTTATTCATTTTGAATTCTGTTTTGTGCTTGCATTAGTGCAATTTAGTTTTTCAATTTTTCAATTTTATAATGGGTAAAAAATAAGAATAAAACAGTTAACGAAAGCATGAAAGTTACATTTCTGCTATCAATTACGCCTCTAGAAAAGCTAGCGTAGTGGTAGTGTAAACTCACATAATCTAAACTGTAAATAGTTGAGCCAAATAAATTCCAATTGCTTATGCCGTGAAATGCATAAAAGAAAAACACACAAATTACTACTCCAATTAAAAAACTTATAATTTGGTTGTTGCTTAAACTGGAAGCAAATACAGCAATTGAACTGTAGCAACTAAGTAGCAAAACTAAACCTAGATAGGCGGTTGCAATTGCTCCGTAATCAATTAAATCAGCGTTTTCTGCTATTTGGGAAAGACTGAATACATAAAACAAACTGGGGATTAAAGCAAAAATTCCAACTAACCAAGTACCTAAAAATTTTCCTAAAATGAACTGCCAAGTACTAATGGGTTGTGTAAAAATAAGCTCTATTGTGCCTCGTCTAATTTCTTCTGAAATACTTTTCATGCCAATGGCTGGAACAATGAGTACAAACAACCATGCAGCAAGTTCAAAGAAAAGAACCAGTTGCGCGTAACCTGATTGGAATATGTTGAAATCATTATTAATCCACCACAGAAAAAGAGCGTTTAGTAAAAGAAAAACACCAATTATAATATAACCCAATGGGTTAGTGAAAAAACTTTGTAGCTCTTTGTAAAAAATAGCTTTCATTGCTTGATGTATTGGGTTATACGTAAAATCATTAATCCTTGTAACTCAATTTTGTTGATGCAATTATGTATAAAATGAATAAAAATAAAGCACCTTCTTAGTGAGCAGGTCAAACTATTTTGCAATTATACTCAAAATTTAGGGAATTACATAGGCAAGTGGTTTCTAGTTGAACCCTTATAAAGACGAAAATGTGGATAATTATCACAAAGTAAGAATCAATAAGAACATTCAGTTACAAAGCATTTTTTGCGGTATAGTTTAAGCTATCGCGATAAGAAACAACCTAGTAAATGAACGTTCTTATTAAAAGAAATAGATTATTCAGTATAAAAAAGCAATGTACTTAGCTTTTTTATATCCGTTATTTCAATTGATAAATGGTATTAGACTTATTTGTACGGCATCCATATTTCTAACAAAGCCTTACCATCAGTTTGTCTGCCAGTATGGTTCCAAAGTCCATCAGATATTTTTAAGTCGAATTTTAATGTGCGACCAACATTATTGGGGTTTTTAGAAAAAAACTCAATATTTTCCATATATTTAGCAGTATCCTTAGTGTTAGAACCTCCATTGGAGCCCACAAAATATTTTGATTCTGTTTTAGTCCAAGTGCCTCCACTTGATCCAACAAATTCTCCTGTTTGTTTATTAAAAGCTAAAACTTGATAATACTTATCTGTTAGCATTTTGATGGTTTTTCTAGGAGCGTACTCTATAACTCTCCAGTCTTCATCACCTTCATCTTGTTTCTTGTGGATTCTCCAGCATTTGGCCATTTCTTTGTGGTTTGCTGTGTCTATACGTTTCCATATTTCAAACTTAGAAGAATCTTTCATACTAGTTAGTTTGATTTTGTCTTCCTCAAGATGTAAAAATCGAAATACCCTGGAAGTGTTTGATAAACTAGGATCTTCAGAATCAATTTCAATAAACATTTGTATTCTAAAATTCTCTATTAAATAAGTACCACCGCCAGCTCTAATGAAATCACCAGTATCTTGATCGTATTCGCTAAATGTATAAAACTGATCGCTAAAAAGCTGAATAACATGTTCTTCAACCTTTTCGCCATTCACCTCTTCTAACTTCCAAGCACCGTTTAAGTTGTTCCCATAGCTATAGCTATAAAAAAGTAAAATTGATAAAACAAAAACTATTTTTTTCATGACTAATTTTTTTTAAATAATATCAAATAATATACCATCTCAATTTCAATGTACTTTTCAACTTTAAATTTAATCAAATTTTAATAAATTTAAGGTATTCTAAGGTATTCTAAGGTATTTATGGGTTTGCAAAGATATTCTCCATTTAGGGTTTTCCATAATATAGTCCACAATTAAAGGCATCATTTTTTCTCTAACACTCCATTCTGGTTGCAAGTAAAGGATAGCCTTTTGATTAGTAAGTTTTGCTTGTTCTTCAGCAAATTTAAAATCGTGTTTATTATAAATAATCACTTTTAACTCATCTGCTTGATTATAAGCTTCTTGTGTGGGTAGTTTGTTTTTTTTGGGCGAAAGACAAATCCAATCCCAATTTCCTGTAAGACTATAGGCACCAGAGGTTTCAATATGAATTTTCATATTTTCATTCCTAAACCCTTTGGTGAGTGGAGCCATGTCCCATGTTAATGGTTCACCTCCTGTAACAACTACTGTATCTGACCAATGAGCTGCTTTTTTTACAATTTCTGAGGTTCTAGTAGGAGGATGTTTTTCTGGATCCCAACTTTCTTTTACATCACACCAATGACAGCCGACATCACAACCGCCAATTCGAACAAAATAGGCGGCTGTACCTGTATGGTGTCCTTCACCTTGTATTGTGTAAAAATCTTCCATTAATGGAAGCATTTCACCTTTATTTACTAATTCTTTAATTTCTTCTAAATTCATAGCTTGCAAAGATAGGGAATTATAAAATGAAAGTTTTTAAAATAAACAGAAGTTGTAGTAAATTAACCTATAATCATGCCTGCAATGGTTGCTGATAACAATGAAGCAAAGGTTCCACCAATGAGCGCTTTCATTCCGAATTCTGATAATAATTTACGCTTACCTGGTGCAAGAGAGCCTATACCTCCAATTTGAATACCTATAGAAGCAAAATTAGCAAAGCCACAAAGCATATACGTTGCCATGATGACCGATTTTTGGTAGTTAAGGCTAAGTAAATTAGCTGGATTTTTGAGTTCGGCAAGTTGGATATATCCTACAAATTCGCTAGCGGCTAGTTTGATTCCTAATAATTGCCCCATGAGCATTACATCTTCTTTAGGTACACCAATTAGCCACATTACAGGAGCAAAAATGAAGCCTAAAATTGATTCTAAAGAGAAGCTAGAATAAGGCGAGTTGGCATCAATAACAGAATTGAGTCCAACTAGTCCTCCAAAACTTTCTAGTGAATAATTGATTAAAGCTATAAAAGCAATAAAGACTAAAAGCATTGCACCAACATTGGCCGCAAGGCGAAGTCCTTCTGTGGTTCCGTTAGAAATGGCATCCAAGATATTTGATCCAATTTTGTCTTGTGAAACGGCTGCTGTACGCTCAATTTTTTCCTGTTGTGGATAGAGAATTTTAGAAACTACAATTGCACCAGGCGCAGCCATTACTGAAGCGGCTAATAAATGTCTTGCAAACTCTAAGCGTTTAGCGGGGTCTCCATCACCTAAAAATCCAATATAAGCAGCTAAAACACCACCAGCTACGGTTGCCATTCCGCCAATCATGACCAATAAAATTTCTGATTTGGTCATTTTTTCTAAATAAGCCTTAATCATTAGTGGAGATTCGGTTTGTCCTAGGAAAATATTTCCTGCCACACTCAAGCCTTCTGCACCAGAAATATTCATTAATTTAGTGAGGACCCAAGCCATGCCTTTTACTACAATTTGAATTACTCCTAGATAAAATAGGAGGGAGGTTAATGCAGAAAAGAATATAATAGTAGGCAAAATTTGAAACAGAAAAATAAACCCGTAGCTTTCAACATTCATTAAATCTCCCAATAAAAACTCGCTTCCCTCTGCTGTAAAATCAAGAATTTTTACAAAAATCTTACCTACAAATTCAAAAATAGCTTGTACAAAAGGTACTTTTAAGACGCCTATTGCTAAAATTAATTGAGCAGTTAGTCCAACACCAACAGTTTTCCAGTTGATAGCTCTACGGTTGGCGCTAAATAAAAAGGACAATAAAATAATACTAAAAATTCCGATGACACCTCTGTAAAACCCTTCAAAAGTAAAATTTTGATTCGGAATCATCTTTTTACTAGTAGAGGCTTCTTTAAGTTGTTTTGTAATTACACTGTCCTCAATTCTAATAAGCTTAATTTCAGATGTATGACTAGTTAATTTTAAGTTATTTGCTGTTATTTGTTGAATTTCAAATACCAAAGTATCATTTTGATGTGCTAGATAAAGCGAATCATTTTTTACAAAATAGCTTAGATATTCACTTTTTTGAATATTCTCTTTGTTGTTTGTATTTATTTTTAACTGTGAATCTTTAAATTTTAATACAGATTCAGAGTTAAACAAAGAGTTGAGTTCTTTATTAGAAGGGGTAATGTCAGAAAGTTCGTAGCTTCCTTCAAGTGGTTGTGCGTAAGAAAGAATCCCAATTAACAGAGACAAGGAAAGTAGAATCTTTTTCATCTCGTTATTAACGTTTGGAAATTTCGTCTCGAATGTGAGCTGCTTTTTCGTAATCTTCTTTTTTTACTGCCTCTTCAAGCATTTCTTTAAGTTGTTTGAGCGGTACTTTACTGTAACTGGTATCTTGATCTGAGTCTCCTCCCGTTGTTTTTTGCTCAGTTGATAGTTTAGCATCAAACATTCCTGCAGCACTCTTAGGGGTTAATTGAACACCAGCTTTGTCAATAATATTTTTATAGGTAAATATTGGCGCATCAAATCGTAAGGCTAAAGCTATGGCATCACTTGTTCTAGCGTCAATGATTTCTTCAATTTTGTCACGCTCACAAATTAAACTGGAATAAAAAATTCCATCTACCAACTTGTGAATAATCACTTGTTTAATAGTGATGGAAAAATGTTCAGAAAAAGTTTTGAATAAATCGTGGGTTAGAGGCCTTGGGGGTTTAATTTCTTTTTCTAAAGCAATGGCTATAGATTGTGCTTCAAACGCTCCAATAACAATAGGTAATTGTCTTTTACCATTAATTTCACTTAACAAAAGGGCATAAGCTCCATTTTGTGTTTGACTGTATGAAATTCCTTTTATATTTAATCTTACTAAGCTCATAATTGCAAAAATAAAAAAGCGGTCTAAATATCAAAGATAAATCTTGTGGCATTTTAGACCGCAATTTTAGTTTGCTAATATACGAACTTTTAGGCATTGTTAGCCTTAAATTCTTTAAGCTTTTCTGTTAGTTTTGGAATTACCTCAAATGCGTCACCTACAATTCCGTAATCAGCGGCTTTAAAAAACGGAGCTTCAGGATCATTATTAATAACTACCTTAGTTTTTGAAGCGTTAATTCCTGCCAGGTGTTGTATAGCTCCTGAAATACCAATAGCAATGTATAAGTTAGTTGCTACGGGTTTCCCTGTTTGACCAACGTGCTCACCATGAGGTCTCCAACCCATATCACTTACAGGTTTAGAACATGCTGTTGCGGCATTTAAAACACTTGCTAAGTCTTCTACTAGGTGCCAGTTTTCAGGTCCTTTTAAGCCTCTACCGCCAGAAATAACAACTTCAGCATCAGCAATACTAACTTTATCTGTGTTTTTATCAACCGACTGAACTTCAACTTTAAAGCGCTCATCTGTTAGTGAAACTTCAAAATCAACAACTTCAGTTTCTACTTGATTTTCGTGTACACCATAAGAATTGTTAGAAAGTCCAATTATTTTAACTTCAGTGTTAATGCTAGTTTCGTTGAAAGCCTTGTTTGTGAACGCAGTCCTTTTTACACTAAAACCATCTTCCATAGCAGGAACATCTACAACGTTTGAGGCGTATCCTGCATCAAGGTCAACAGCTAAAAGAGGAGCTAAAAACTTGGCATTTGCACTTTGGCTTACCACTATAATTTTTGCCTCTTCTTGTTTAGAGGCTTCAGCTAGTGCGTGAGCATATGCATCTGCATTGAATTTAGCTAATTTATCATTTTTAAGGTGTAATACTTTTGATACCCCATATTTTCCTAACTCTTCAGGATTTTCTGCATTTACTGCAATAGCGGTTACTTGACTGCCTTTTTTTTCGGCAATGGCTTTTGCATAAGAAGCAACCTCAAAAGAAGCTTTCTTAAATTTTCCGTTTTCTGTTTCTGTATATACTAAAATAGACATCTCTTATTTTTTTTAAATTGCTTTTGCTTCGTTGTGTAATAAATCAATTAATTCGTCAATGTTTTCTGCATCAACTAACTTTACCTCACCTTTAGGAGCGGGTTTAGAGAATTTTTTTGCTTCGGTTGCGTATTGAGTGTCTAAAGGTTCAACCACGTTTAACGGTTTTTTCCTAGCCATCATAATTCCACGCATATTAGGAATTTTTAAGTCAGACTCTTCAACTAAACCTTTTTGACCTCCAATCACTAAAGGTAATTCTGTTTTTAAAGTTTCTTTACCCCCATCAATTTCTCTAACAGCTGTAGCAGTATTTCCTTCAATTTCAAGGCTTACACAGGTATTGATAAAGCCATAACCTAAAATTTTAGCCATCATTCCAGGAACCATTCCGCCGTTGTAATCAATTGATTCTCTACCTGCAATAATTAAATCGTACTCACCGTCTTTAGCGACTTTAGAAAGCTCTTTAGCAACTTGATAGCCATCTAGCGGAGTTGCATCAATTCGTATAGCATTATCTGCTCCAATGGCTAAGGCTTTTCTAATTGTAGGCTCAGTGTCTTTTAATCCTACTGTTGCAACATCTACAGAGGCTCCTTGTTTTTCTTTAAACCACATCGCTCTCGTTAATCCAAATTCGTCGTTAGGATTAATGATGAATTGAACACCATTCGTGTCAAATTTTGAATCATTTTCTGTAAAATTGATTTTTGATGTAGTGTCAGGAACGTGACTTATACAAACTAATATTTTCATTTTATCATTTTTAGATTTACATGATGCGAATATAATAAGAATCTTCGAATTTTATTATGCGTGCATAGTAAAATTTTATTAAAATTTATTTTCTATAAAAATAAGCTTAATTTGATTTTAAAAGCAAGTAATAATAACTTATTTTTGCTGTTTGTGAAATTTAAATCATAAGCATGAGGACAATACAATTTAGAGAAGCTGTTTGCGAAGCAATGAGCGAAGAAATGCGACAAGATGAGTCTGTTTATTTAATGGGTGAGGAGGTTGCTGAATATAACGGAGCCTACAAAGCTTCTAAAGGAATGCTAGACGAGTTTGGTCCAGAAAGAGTTATTGATACACCTATAGCAGAACTTGGTTTTGCGGGTATTGGTGTGGGTTCTGCAATGAATGGTAACCGACCTATTATTGAATTTATGACCTTTAATTTCTCTTTGGTGGGCATTGACCAAATAATAAATAATGCTGCTAAAATGCGACAAATGTCTGGTGGGCAATTTAATATACCTATTGTTTTTAGAGGACCAACTGCATCTGCAGGTCAGTTAGGAGCAACGCATTCTCAAGCTTTTGAAAGCTGGTATGCCAATACTCCAGGTCTAAAAGTAGTTGTGCCTTCTAATCCTTATGATGCCAAAGGCCTACTTAAATCGGCTATTAGAGATAATGATCCTGTTATTTTTATGGAAAGTGAGCAAATGTATGGTGATAAGGGTGAAGTTCCTGAAGAAGAATATACTATTCCATTAGGAAAAGCTGATATTAAACGCGAAGGAGAAGATGTTACAATTGTTTCTTTTGGAAAAATTATAAAAGAGGCTTACAAAGCCGCTGAGATTTTAGCTGAAGAGCATAATGTTTCTGTAGAAATCATTGACCTAAGAACAGTACGCCCTTTGGATTATGATATGATTATTGAGTCTATAAAGAAAACAAATAGAATGGTTATTCTTGAAGAAGCTTGGCCGTTTGGAAACGTTTCAACTGAAATAACCTACCGCGTGCAACAAGATGCATTTGATTTTCTTGACGCTCCTATTGTTAAAATAAATACGGCAGATACTCCTGCACCTTACTCACCAGTTTTGTTAAAAGAGTGGTTGCCTAATCACGAAAATGTGATTAAAGCTGTGAAAAAAGTAATGTACTTGGATTAATTCTAAGTTGGTAATTTATAATTAAAAAAGGTGTTTTGAAAGTTTCAAAACACCTTTTTTATGGATTAAATTCTTGCTTATTTTTCGTTTTGGTCATATACTTTTACCAATTCTACTTGAAAGAATAATGGAGTATTTGGGGGTATTGGTCCTCTTCCTGCTTCGCCATAAGCTAAGTTAGAAGGAATTAATAAATCTGCTTTTTCTCCTTCTTTTAAAATAAGTAAAGCTTCATCCCACCCAGGAATAACAAATCCTCTTGCTACTTCAAATTCTATAGGTTTATCTCTATCTAAAGAAGAATCGAACTTATTTCCATCTAAAAACATGCCTGTGTAATGCACGGCTATTTTTTGACCTTTATCCGCTTGTTTTCCATCAGGATTTTCTTCGGTAATTTTATATCTTAAACCGGTTTTAGTTTCTTCAAAGCCCTCAGACATTTCGTCAAACATTTTTTCTTTTTCTGCTTTTTCAGCTTTTATATTGGCTTCATGATCTTCAATGCCTTGGGTTAAAGCTTCAAAAGCCTTAAAGTTTTTAGCTTCTTTCCCTTTTCTTATAATGTCAATACTTTCAATTTTTACCTCTTCAGTAGGACGGTCTTGCGCTGCAGTTTCTGTTTTACCTATTTGATCCACTACATCCTGACCCTCAACTACTTTTCCAAACACAGTATGACCACCGTCTAAGTGAGGAGTTTCTTTTAGTGTGATAAAAAACTGACTCCCATTAGTGTTAGGTCCTGCATTGGCCATTGATAAAATTCCTTTACTGCTGTGTTTTAAGTCAGGGTGAATTTCATCTGGAAACTTATAACCAGGCCCCCCTTGACCAGTTCCATCAGGATCACCACCTTGAATCATGAAGTCTTTAATTACACGGTGGAAAATAACACCGTCATAAAAATTATTCCCTTCAAATTTTTCATCAACCATAGTATTGTTTCCTTCAGCAAGACTTACAAAGTTTCCTACGGTCATAGGGGTCTTGTCATGGTGCAACTGAATTAAAATTTCACCTTGATTGGTGTTCATTTTTGCATATAGTCCATCTTCTAAATCTGGATACTCGTCGCAAGAAGTTACAAAAATAGCAATTAGTGCTAGGTAGATTAAATTAACTTTTTTCATTGTTTAAAATTTAAATTAAATTTATTTTTGATTTATTTCTAGTAATTCAACTTTGGCTGTTATTGGTGTGTTTGAGGGTATCTTTTCTCGATCACCTGTGGTTCCAAAGGCTTTAAAAGATTGAAATATAAAATATACCTTTTCTCTTTCTTTCATTAATTTTAAACCTTGTCTTAAGCCTGAAAAAATAACTTCCTCATCAATAAAATATTCTTTTGTTCCTAGGTCTTCTTGAGAGTATATTTCATTGCCCATTAAATCTGAAATATTGTACCTAAACACAACTTGATCTCCTTTTTTTGGGGTGATGTTGTCTGTGTTATTTTTAGTTAAGTAAGCATACCAAAATCCATTGTCACTTTGGTTGTATTGTAAAGTGTCATTTTCTATGATAGCTAAGATAGCTTCTTTTTCTTTTTTTGCAATTTTTTTATTTCTTTCAGAAGATTCTTTCATATAAGAGCCGGACTGTTGGCTAATTGGTTTTCTTGGTTCTTCGGGTGTTTGACAAGAAATTAGGTTGAAACCTATTAAAGCAAACATAAGTATGATTTTTTTCATTTTTTCTTTCTTATGAGTTAAAGACTAAGCTTATATTCAAATTATTAAATTAAATATTCTTTTCTGAAGGTAGGGTAGATAAGAACTTTTTAATAGTATCCTTTAAATTTAATTCACTTCTACCTCCTGCGGCATTTTTATGACCACCTCCACTAAAGTATTTTCTAGCATATTGATTAACATCAAAATCTCCTTTAGATCGAAATGATATTTTAATTATGCGTTCTTCTTTGTTTTCAATAAATATAACAGCAAAATCAACATTTTTTACTGATAAACCGTAATTAACAAAACCTTCTGTATCTCCTTTTTGAAAATTGTGATGATCAAGTTCATCTTGGCTTAAACTGATATAAGCGGTATTGTACTCTTCAACTACTTTTAAATTTGCTAAAGCGGTGCCTAATAATTGCAATTTACTAAACGAATTTGTATCGAAGGTGTTTTGATGAATTGAAGCATTATTTGCTCCTAAGTCAATTAAATTACCAATGATTTGATGTGTTCTGCTACTAGTTAAAGGGTATCTGAATGAACCTGTATCTGTCATTATACCAGTATATAAGCAAGTAGCAATTGAAGCATTTATTAAGCTTTTGTTCCAAGTCTCTAATACTTCATAAACCAGCTCACAAGTTGATCCAATTGCTGGGTAACTAAGAACAAGTTTTGCAAAATTGGCTGGTTGTTGATGATGGTCTATCATTATAAAATCAGCTTCAGCTTTTTCTAACTGATTTTGCATATCTCCAACTCTTGTTAAATCGTTGTAATCCAAACTAAAAATTAAGTCGCTAGATTCAATCCAATTTTTTGATGCTTTATTTAAAGAGTCAAAAAAAAGAATTTCATCTTGATGGGGTAGCCAATCAAAAAAACTCGGGTATTTATTAGGCAAAACAATTTTAACTTGTGGATGTATTTGTTGAATAAAAAGGTATAGTGCTAATGAAGACCCAACGGCATCTCCATCTGGATTTCTGTGAGAGGTAATACAAATTTGATTTGCATTTTTAACACGCTCAATAATCTTTAAAATTTCTTCTTTCATATGGACAAAACTACAAATAAATTAGGGTTTATTACTTTGTCTTAATTCTTTTTTAATGGAATGCAGTGTATGTGCTTTAATGCTCTAAAAATTTTAATTTTAATGCAATTTTTTTAGTGCTAATAAGTCATCTGTAGATTCAAATTTTTAAAACAGTGTTGAATAAAGTCTATTTTAGCTAGTCACAGCATGATGATTATTATTAATTATATGGATTGATGAAGCACTCACAAATAATTATCTACAAATGTAAAAACGCTATAGCCTAATTTCGATTTTAATCACAAAGTCAAAATCAATTAGGATATTCAGTGACAAGGCAATTTTTTGAAGGATAGCCTTAGCTATCGTGATGAAAATTAACGCAGTAAATGGATGTTCTTATTGAATAAAATAGAGTAATCAGTTTTAAACAGCAATCTACTTTACTTTTTTACTCCGCAATATCCAGCTATT
>SL_7KL_010_BRINEDRAFT_10001057_pt1 | contig 13150 bp, 5 predicted proteins | sample SodLak_010_BRINE_FD_10663 | JGI IMG/M metagenome (IMG submission 10663)
TATTGGTCAATTTTAGCGTTTTACAGACTCTCAATAGAACCGATCACTCACATAACTATGTATTTCACTGGTAGGAAGTTCTGATGTGGCTGGCCCACTTCTTACATAAAATAGTTCTGAGTTGTTTTTTTTCAGATAAGCCGGAATAACACTCTTTTTACAGTCAATTCGTACGATTTTCTTGGAGTCGTACTCTTCAAATCGAAATTTAATAAATCGCATGTGTTGAACACCGATTCGATCTTTAATAATATTTGTCAAGTGAAGTCCGTATTTATCATCATTTGGAAATCCATCCTTCTCTATACCAAAAATATCACCATCATCCTGGACTCCAATTAGCAGTGTTCCTCCATCTGTATTTAGAAAAGCTGCAATTGTCTTTAATACAGAATGTTCCATCTCCTTATCGATTCTTTCTGCATACACATGCCAGCGTAGTGTAGATTTAAATTCAACTTTTTCTGACTCTCCTGCTTCTAATATTTTTTCTGTTGATTGTATCTCCTCAATATCATCATCACTCTTTTCCATTAGTAGCTGGTTCATAAACACGTTTATAGAATCAGCTATAAGTTTTCTCCTCTCTTCAAGAAATTCTTCGTATCGATCCAGCCTCCATAACTCTTTGTCCATAGGAATCATGAAGCATTCCAAATTTCCAGGATTGTTTTCCTGCACAATTGGCAAATATTCGGTAGGCTTTTTATAGAAAATGTCCATGTTCCCACTCTTTGTAAGAGGAACACGGTTAGCAATTTCATTTACGCGCTTATTATCCATCAGATTTTTTCCTGGATCATATCCGCCCTCAGTTGTGAGTATAGACCATGGAAAGATGTGGTGACGTTCAATGCTATACTTCTGACCGATCGGTTTTGAAAGGCTTAATCCGTTGGACCAATCAACACCTCCTTTCGACCGTATAAGAATACAACTCATGTTATAGAATGGATGACCAACCCCTCGTGCATCCAAATTTTGGGGATTTACTTTCGGGTCTCCCTGATCTTCTTTTAGTATAGCTATTAAATCATCCAACGGCGTATCCGAACTCAGGCAACCAAGATCTTTTTCCAATTTTTGATCCACACTTCCACTGTACCTTGATTGGTAGAGGGCTGCATACATCCAGTACAATAACTTTCGCAGATTCCTGTCATCCTGGAATTTCAACTCATTTTGAGCCAGGTATCCAATCATGGGAATTAACACATTATATGTCCTTAAATCATCCGTGCTATAAATATAAGCCCGATCTCGAAGTACATTGATCAGATAGTCCAACAACACATTCAATGCTTTCCAGCCGGATTTCAACTCCTCTTCAGTGTTATCGTGGAGAATTTTATACTCCGCTCTACCATTGATTACCGCATTCATTGATCGAATCAGAAAGGTCAGATCAAAAGAAAATCCATGTGCGTCCAGCTCTTTTAATTTCTTCTTAAATACTCTTCGGGTATCAGCCCAGTGGCTGCACATATGGGCCAATGCAATATCTGCTTCACCCAGTGGTGTTCCGTTACTGTTGACCCGGTCAAATACAGTTAAGGCGTGCTTGAGGTTTGAATCTTCTTTCACATAGATCAAAGAATGATTTTTTTGATTTAGTGAGACTAAATCTCCAAAGTTCTCATTTAATTGATCATAAACCTCAAATCTATCTTTCTCATCTGCAATTTCAGTTGCAATCTCTTTTAAATTAATTTTATTACCAGAAAAACAATCATTTACACTTACCCATCTTGGGTTGTTCTCCATTTCCATGGCTTTGTAATACCCAAGTGCTCTTGTTTCAAGGTTGAAGTACAAATTCCGGGGATCTTTCCCATCTTCAATGTCTTTTTCAGAATAGTATGGTGGGATTTCTCCCTTTATAAGCAGATATAAAGCTGTCAACCTCTGCTGTCCGTCCAGGAGGACTTCCACACGTCCATCCGGTTCAAAATCCGGCATGTTTTTTAATGCTGGAACTTCCTTGGTTTTCCAGAGTAGCAGAGAACCTATAGGGTATTCTTTCAATAATGAGTCAACAAGCTCTAAAGTTTGTTTCCGTTTCCAAGTAAACTCTCGCTGAAATTCAGGAAGTACAATTTCTTTGTTTTCTATTTTGGTTAATAATGTAGCTGTTGTTTCCATTATAGAATGCTTAAATTGTAAGGACGTAAATAAAAGTTTTCCTGAATACACACAATGATTTAGACCATTAATTTCAGTTTATTCTAATCTAATTTGCTTTACCAACTCATTGTTGAAACTATAGAATAAATCTGTTAACCCCCATCAGCTGGTATTTCTTCTTCTAATGCAACTAGACCTTCTTTAAAATTTTTAAGAATAATTTTCCGGTACTTTTTCTTTCGTTTGTTACTTATTGGGCGAGACCTTCTACGACCATCTTCTTCGATTACCTCGACATGAATAAATTCATTTCTTTGCTGATAAATAGTATCAAAAGCAGAGCCGATTATTTTATAATTATCTTCTTTCTCAGTCAAATGATAATATTTCTCTCTTTCTACTCCTAAACCATGCACCTTTGGAATGTTTTCTCCTAAAACATCTTGTATTAGTTTCAGTATAAAAATATCAAAACATTTCAAAGCAGAATCTGTCCAGCTTTTTACTTTTAAACCAAATAAGTGACTTTTCTTGAATGCAAGTTCAAGACAGTCTTTAGCATAGTCATCTGAGTGTCGGTATTCAGTCTGTAAAAATTTTTCAAAATTTTTATCTGAATTCATTTCAGCCAAATCAGAAAAAAGGTGGTAAACGTATTTTCCATCCAAATCTTCTAAAGTCTGGACAAACGAAGAGTTTAGATAGGTTCTGTAATAGTTTACGGAAGGCCTTTTACTTTCAATTTTTTTATTAAACTGTTTTTTTCTATCTGAAAACTTCATATCCCCATTTGATTTAAGAATTGAATAGCATCAAAATCTTCACCTGAATGATTCCGTTTAAAATCAGTCATAAGCAATTTTAAGTAATCACTATCTTCACTTTTTAATTGTCGGTTTAATGTGGATATAAATTGCCTATTTTTTGAATGTGCGAAGCATAACCTATAAAGGGATATTTTTGCAAGAATTGAACTTTCTCCTTTTATCTTCTGAAAGTAAACCTGACGAAGCTCCTTGTCAGAGAAAGTCTGTGTGAATGACAGATTCTGTATTAAGTAGTACCTTACCCACTCATATTTATTGAAATCATTTTCCAATAGCTTTAAAAACTCTTCTTTTAATATCTCATTATTCTTGTAGTGTGATAATGTTTTTCCAAAATAATTAGCACGCCAGAAAAATCTCCTATATGCAAAGAGCCAGAATTTCAGTAATTCACTATTTGGCGTTAGAGATGGGATCAGTTCTGTTAACGCATAAAATGCGATACCGTATTGGGCACTTAGTTTAATAAAATCTATATCATCAACTTCTTCTTTCAACCTCAATTCATCTAAATTATCACGAGGATTTTCAAAAAGATGAGGTAATTCATTCTCAACTTCTTCAATACTATTTTTCCAAAATCGTATAATTTCTTCATCATCAGTTAAGACTTCAATTGTTTGAGGTATAAAATTTATATCCAGATTTGCATCCTGCTCGCTTAAACCTATGATTTCTTTTTCGACATCACGTATATCATTTTTAGTGTCATTATTTTGTTTTTGTTCTTCTTCATTGTCAGAATTATCATTGCTTTCCCCTTTATTACTAATTTTTATTTTATCACTAAGCCTGATAATTAATTCCGGATCAATATCATACAGGGCAAAACTTTGTACTCGTTTTACCTCCTTTTCTACTTCAGCTTTTTTTTCCTCACCAATCTTTTCAATTCCGGTTTTCTTTGTATTTATAGAAAGTGCATTACCCTTAGTATATTTATCTATAACTAATAAAGCATCGAGTAGCTCAACCTCGTCGTATCCAAATATCTTTATATCATCCATGTACCTATAATACTTGTAGCCGTGGCCAATTAGCGAAGCGTCTAATTCATGTAGAAGGAGATTAGCAAAGAAATAAGATGGAGCCGGACCTTGGGGAATTCCTACCCCGGGAGTATGACTATCTTTTGTGCCAGACCAAATGTCAAGACAGTCACCAAGTATATCCAGCACTTCATCTTCTACCCCGTACTTTTCTGAAAGCTGAGATAAAAGATTATAGTGTGGTATAGAATCAAAAAAACCAGTTATATCTGTTTCAAACTTGTACTTGGCTCCATCCTCGTTTATACTATGTGCTACTGAGTTGACAAATCTTCTGTACAATCCTCGCCAATACTTAAAAAAGAATAAATTTGGTTCTTCCTGATCAAGTAATGCTTCCCCCTTTGCTACATCTTCTGTGACAACACTGCCAAAAACAAAGTCAAAGTTCTCAGTTAATAACGAATAATGTTCTTCAGCGATCTTATTCGCAATTGCCTGATAAACAATAGCATCATCAATAAATAAAAGTGTTTTGGTTCTTAATGTTTTTGAAGCTTTTGGTACATAAAATTTCAAACCCCGTTCGGCCTCATATTCTCCATTTTTCAATTTTTTGTAAAGCTTGTCCAGATTACTATCCAGATTGCTCTTAAACGCTTTTAGACCTATGACATCCTTTATAGTTCTATCCGACCAACAATTAACTCGGTATAAAGCCAGCTTTAATGCATTCTGATTAAAATATTTTTCTAGAACATCCATTACAGTAAGTAATTCTTGATATCAGCAATCAAATCATCAAAAGATTTCGACTTGAATAATAATTGGTCTTTCGAGGCTTCTATTCGCTCTTTTTCTAGTAATATTGCCCGTAATTTAGACGTAGTATTAACTCTAGTTTTTATCTCATTAAATAATAAATAGTCAGTATATCCCTGCTTCATAACATTGCCAACCTGTTTGCAAAATAACAGATTGGATCTCACGTATTCTTTTGTGATGTCATTTTCATTTGGCCTCTCGATAAAGCTAATGGCATAATTGGTTTGATTTTCCATCGCCCTTTTTGCCTGACTTGGAGCAAATCTAAAATCTCGGTCTGAAGATGCCGCATAAGATTTCAATTCCAAGAAATAACTCCGGTCATTATGTTCATTTTGAAAAACCAGATCAAAATCCCCCCAACCTTGCCTGCTACTTGTCACGTCTATTAAATCAGTACTAATTGCATCTTTAACAGCTTCTTCTACTTTTTCACCTACACGTAAAAGAAATTTCATGTTCTGGACCTCATCACGTATTCTTTGAGCCTGGTGAAGCAATTTATCGGTGGATCCAATTTCTTCGATTACATCTAACAGATCATTAATCTTGTTTTTAGGAATTTTCGATCTTGAAATCTTACTTAGTAGCGCTTTGCTTTCTTGATCTCCTAGAAGTTTAATATCATCTATACCAAGTGAAGAATTACTTACAGTGAGTTTAAAAAATATTTCACTGGATTTATTCCTTACCTGACTTAAATATCTCTCAGCAAGTTGATCGTTTTTTTCTATCCAATCTATTACGTCAAACAATTGATCTTTGACTTTATCCAGGTGCTCTCCATCTGGTTCAACTGCATCACTTTTTATGACTTCGCTCACCAGCTCCTGAATCTTCGACCCTAATTCTTCAAATTTTATTGTTTTTTCTATAGGAATTGTGATATCTGGATGAATAATACGTTGCCTCCAATCTTCTGAAGGGTCAAGCTCTTTCAAGATTTCGAGCAAATTATTATCTAAAGGCGTCTCTTCCGTACCATAATTATGAAGATCCTGTTCTTCACAAAACTCCCCATAATGATTTGGGATTATTACTGAATCTTCAATTTCACTTTTAAAATCTGATTTATTGTGAATGGTATATAGATAAGTATCAAGCCACTCTATTGTGCTTTTCTCATTCAGTGTTAAATGTTCCGATAAACCGGATATAGTGCCTATTGATTCTAATTTTTTATGGATTAATTCTATGATATGACGAAGGGATACTTCAAAACGAAACCCAAGTGTAGTGTCAACTCTTATTATATCATCTTTAAATTTTAATAGATCTTTTCCAAACTGGAATATATGTGCCCTAAAGTCAGAGAGGGAGATATCTTCTTGGTAGTTCCGAAGTATATTTACCAAAATTTCCAGTGCATTTTCTTTTTCGAGAAAGTGCTTATCCTCGTTTATGCATTTATTAATTTCTTTTGAAAGGTCTGATAATCCCCTTTTATCGATATTTTGATCCTTTAAACTTATCTCTCTGTGAATCAGAAATTGCCTCCAATCGTCCGAAATTATTGCAATTTGATCCAAAAATTCATCTGGAATAGGTTCCAAATTGTCCTCAAGGTAAAGGTCATTCAGGTTTTTGAATTCCCCATTCTGATTTGGAATAATAGGTACTCTGGCAAATACTTCTGATTTATTTTCATCCACAATAAACTTATAAACTCGATTCAGCCAGTGTACTACATTTCCCTCAGCTTCAATTATCTTGCTCAGGTTATCTATTGTCTTAGATTCAACAATATCGTCAATTAGATCATCCAGTTCATAACGAACTGGGTGTCCCCAGGAATCCATTTCTTCCTTGGGCCCGGTATATCGTATCCAGTCAATAATCTGATCTCTTTTAGGAACTCGCTCCTTACCTTTTAGCTCTCTTACCAATTCATAGAACCTTGTTTTAGACCCATTACTATCCCCAAAATTTGGAATGATAGCATTTTTAAGCTTTAGATTATATTGTCCATCAGTTTCAACCAAATATTGATCTAATAGGAAACTTCGATGTTTGCTCTGTAGGTTATGGATCCAGTTTTTAGAGAACTCCTCATCCCACTTTTCATCCGGTAAGCGAGATTGGGCCATCACAAAACGATTTTTTGCTTTTTTCTGTATTAAATACTCGATTAAGTTTCGAGAAGCAAAGAAAGCATCCTCAATATATTCCCTATTTTTTGCAGCTTCAGGGTTCTCGGTACTGTGTAAATGTAATCCGGCCCGATCTTCTGTTGGATTAAACAAATTTCCGTTCAGATAAAAGGGAAAATAAAATTTATCAGAGCCAATAAGTGGAAAATCCCTAAAAACCCGAGGTGAATCTTTAATGTAGGGAACAAGCTCGTAACCCGAAGAATCTTTAATTTCGGCAGTAACTGAGACTTCATTCAATTTATACTTAATAAAGAATAAAGTTTCCTTATCTAAATTTAAATTATGAACGCCTACCTTATAGGTCTCAAAATCATTTTCCTCATTGATTTTATTACATTCATAGATATCTTTAATCCCTGTAATTTTGTTTACAATTTCTACCCGTTTAATTTTAGGGATATTCGTTAGGGTAAGGGGAAGCGTATTGATCAGATCTTTGATTCCATTCTTTGCTGCTCTTTTCTTCTCCTCAGAGGTAAGATTGTAAGTAAAAACCGTATCGTGATCTGATTCCTTTCTGTCCAAATTATAACCAGAAACTACAGGAAATTTGGAACTGTCTTCAATATCCAGAATGTGGTTAAGTGCTTCTTCAATTTTTGGTAGCATATCTTCCGAACTTTCTCCTGAACGGTCCAGCTGGAGATCAAACTTACGATAAACTCCACTATGCTTAACAAAGCCACTGACATCAATGATGTTTGAAAGCAGATGAGTAACAATAAAACCAGACCCGAACTTACCGGTTACTTGCTCATCATCGTTCACGGAATTTTTAGAGCTAACCTGCTGAATCAATGATATAATGTCATGGAGTGTAAATGGATCTCCATTATGTTTGAACAACAATTTGTCTTCATAAAGAACAACCTGAATAGAAATCTGGCCAAATTTTTTATTGGGAACATCTTTTGCATTCTGCATCAGTTCCCAGATCCAGCGCTTTGAAGACATTGAGGGATTATTCTGGACATTACTTAAAGTCCGTCGAATTTTATCTGCAGAGTTCTTAAGATTGTTCCTGTATATAATATCTTTTGGGTCTTCCCAATCAAGCTCGTTATCAATACCCCTTTGATCTATAGATCTATTCATTATTTATTCTGATTCAACTTTATTACAAATTTAGGTCTTCTTTTAAAGTATTACCCCTCCAAAATTGGCTTCAATATATCCGGGCTTTTTTCGGGAAAACTGTTGATGCGTTTGCAAACTTTATTCTCCGGATCTGACCAACAAGCATGAAGTTGCTCTATGATTTTTATTTTTTCTTTATCATCTAAATCATCAAAATTTTTACTTTGCATAAATTTTTGAAAATCTCTTTCTACATATTTTAAAACATCTATAGATCGATTCATCATATGTTCTTCGAAATAAAGATCAAAAACTATTGAATCAAGAATCTCATAAAAAACCGGTACATACAAGCCATCATGCTTTGAATTCAAATAGACCAAAAAATTGACTAAAGTCACATAAGATTTTTGAGAATTGGTATACTTTATTGGGAGTTTCCTAAGTAATTTTATTTTGATCTGCGCAAAAACTTTTCCAGCTTCCGCCGTAGTAGCGCGATAGTAATAACTCATCAAAGACGAATTCAAAATACTTAATACAAATTCAATCTGGTAATCTGCATTAGTCACTGCTGTACCATGAAGTGTGTTTGAATAGTAATAATTCTGTTTATCAATTGTCCCAATTATAGTATCAGCAGTTTGTCTAGTTAGAATTTTATTTCTCTCAAATATTTCTGGAACTCTCATTCTTAACCCTCCACCGTCTCTTTCACTTTCAAATTTTTTCATTAGTTGAATATCATAATGAACCCAATCGTTAGTGTACTCTAGATTATATTTGTTGACATTTTTTCCAAAAAGTAGAGGTTTGCAATTTGAATTAATTTTCTCCTTTAAAAAAAGCTTGTCAGGTATCTTACTTTGTATTATACCATCCTTAGTGTCTGAAATGTTACCTAATTTTGTTGAACCTTCTTTTATCGCTTTAATAATCTTATAAGTTGCTGGAGAGTAATTGAGGTCAAATTGTTTGTTTGGCGACTTTACAAAATAATCTAAAGGTATCTGGATTGGAGTGACTTCATTTAGATTTTGTACACTGACGTTTGGATTTCCATATGTGCTGCTCTCTTGATTATTTTCGTTTTTATAAATTAAAATAACGGAATCAACAACTGCGCTATCAAATACTGAATCATCGAATGATGTAATATTCAATAAAGATTGTACATGAATCAACCAATTTCGAATCTCCACAGTTTGGGTATTAAGTAGTATCCTATCAGGAACAATCAATGAAGTAATTCCACTTCTAGTTGTATATTTTTTAGAGTTTTCAATAAAGAAATAAAATAGATTAAACCTCCCTGTCGCAAATTTATAATGAGACTTGTAATAGGGTTTATCTGAATTTGGTATATCTTTTATTTGTACATATGGAGGATTACCTATTAAAACATCAAAACCATCAGTTATATCAAACATCCATTCTGGATTAAAAAACGAGGATGATGCATTCTGATCATAAGGGTCCCAACTTGCTAATTTATCCGCTGCATCATTGGGCCAGCCAGTCTGTTTAAGTTCTTCCGCAATTTCATTCCGCAAACGCTCGTCTATTTGTCGATATTTATATTTGGTATCCGTTGTACGGGCGCTGAATAGCTTGCTGCGCACTTGCTTCAGTTCCGCTTCCAGTTTTTTGATCTTGTCCGTTTCGTATAAGCTGGTTTGGTTGCTGTTGTCTTTTATATCAATCAGCGTATTAGCTGTCACAAACTTGGTCTCCAGGTTGGGCAGCGGTCGAACACCAAAATTATCGCTCTTGTAATCTCCCACTTTCTGTTCCACAACCAGTGAGATAAAAAACCGAAGTTTAGAAATTTGAGTAGCCACCGGTTGTATATCAACACCGTAAATACAGTTTTCAATTAGGAACAGCTTACGGGCATAATCCGGGGCATTCATGCGTTCGTCAAAAGCCTCATTTATTTCCTGTAATCGTTGTCCGCGTTCTTCTTTATCCTCAATTTCAGAAATGGCTCGGTCTGCTTCTTTACTTGCTTTCTCTTTTTGTACTTCTTTCCAAACCTCATTGTCAGTATCCAGCTTTTGCAGAATATGCACCATCTTCTGCAAGATCCCCATCGGGAATGCCCCGGATCCACAGGCGGGGTCCAGAATAGTGCAATTACTCAGCGCCGTAATGATATTTCGGTGAAGTTTTTCATTACCTTCAAATGGCACGGTCTCTTCATAAGAAGTAAGTTGGTGCAATTTTTCATCCAACTCTTCTTCAGAAACACCCCAGTCTTCAATGGCATTTTTCAGGTAAGCAATTAGGCTTTCATCAACCATGTAGTTTACAATCTCCCGAGGGGTGTAAAACGAACCAGTTTGCTTACGGGCAGTGGTTTTGGTTTCCGGGTTGTAACTGGCCAACAGGTTTTCGAATACCTTCCCCAGCAGTTCCGGATCTAAAGCTACATCCTCTTCAATAGGGGTGTTTTCTGTAATAGTAAACTTATACGAGTTAAAGATATTCAACAGGCCCCGTACAGCAGCTTCTTTATACTTTTTACTTTTCAGTCCATAGTCTTCACTTAAATCAACCTCTTCTTCCACACCAAAAAAAAGGAAGTCTGGTACAATGAGTTTGTGTTCGTTTGGTAGATTGTCACTGAATCCATCTACCCAAACTCTATCTTCTTTATCTTCTTTAGCTCCTCTCTCATCCAGACATTCGAATAGACCACCATTGAGAAATGGAACTTTACTGTTTACCAGGTTAAGGAAATTTTCTTTTTCCTTAAAGTATTGCTCATAACGCATCAAATAAGTGACTCCAAAGTGTACACCCCGGGTAGTACTTCGAAAACCACGTTTTCGATCATCAGAAGATGATGCTTCAATTGGGCAGTTCAGTGTAGCAAAAAAGAGGTTTTGCAAAATCGCTTTATAGTAAATACTCTCTTTATTTGCCTCTTTAAACATTCCAGTCTCATGGTATGGAGTGATCTCTTTAAGAATATCCTGTTGGAGAGTTTTTAGATCGAACAGCTCTTCAGGTATTAACCCTTTCTCTTTAATAAACCAAACGAACAATAAACGGGTCAGCAACCGAATTACATTCGTTGCCCGGTGCTCCTGAAGCATATCGTCTAGCTCCTTATCCTGCTCGTAGGCGTCTTCAGCGGTAGGTTCATCCGGAAAACGGACATGTTTGATCGCCCAAAAATACCAATTAGAAAGATCCTGGTAGAATTTCTTATTTAGTTCACTGGTATCAAGTACCTCCTTCCAGTATTTATAGAGACCGTCAAAACTCTCAACTTTTTTTGTTCCAGATGTTGGAACCACCAAATCCTTTAGAATTCTTAGATGTCCGGCATGGGGTTTATCGAGGTCAATATCCCTCAATAGCGAAACCTTTCGAACTTTTTCACCCACTCGCCACTCCTGCTTGTATGCTACACGGTCAGCCAGCATGAGGCTGATCTTATTTCCATAGCGAGCTAAAACCAACGCCGGTACTCGTTGAGAAAACCGGTTTAATGTTCGGTTAATTTCAGTCAGATTGGAACGGGTAGGGTTAAACCCATCATTCAAATCCACTGCAAAAATCAGAATCCCGGGGTACTCCTCGTCAGATTGTTCAACATCTTCCAAATCTTCCTGGAGGTCGCTCCTCTCTTGCTTTGCAATTTCTTTTTTAAAATTATCATCATCCAGTAGCCCAATGTAATAGGTTTTATCAACATGGCTCCAAACCTCTTCCACTTTTTTACTTTTGATACCGAAAGTTTCAAACTGACTTTCCAGATCAATGGGCATTTTGGACTTCGTTTGAAGCTGCAAGCCCATGGTATCCCGAAAAAATGTAAGCGTAGCGTTAAAAAGATCGTCTTTCTTAAAAAGTCTTAAATCCATGATGTGATAATAGGTTTATTTAGAAAGTGTGAGCCAGCAGATAAGGTCAAAATTGTTTGAGTTGAAATGATCTTCGGCAAAATCTTCTTTACGTTTTTGGCTTTTTCGTTCTTTTTTGGGTTTATCAAATAAATTACCCTTTAAAATATCTTCGAGACTGTCTTCGGTATCTTTTACCGCATGTTTTTTAAGAAAGTTATCTACCAGATTGGAGTAATAATTCAGTGTTTCCTCTTCCCCGTTCTCAACTTCCGGAGGAACAATACGTTCATTTTTTTTGTGCTGTCGCAGGAAACTTAAAATATCCTGCCGGTTTATAAGAACCATCGGCTCGTCAGGTGCTGCATAAAACAAGTGATGTTCACTGTACACATGTTCCGGGTTATTAGGATTACGCTTGGGATACCCCAGCAATCCGATCATACCTTCTTTGGGATTCTCAAAAAGATCATCTTTGATCTTGAAACCTGAAAAAATTCCATTTGGCATGCCTTCATACTTCTCCTTGTTCTGCAATAACACGCTAAGTAATTCCTGGCGGAACTGTTCAAGCGAAAGGTCATCCAGGCCAAACGTATCTTCTTCGCTCTCCACATCTTCCCAGGATGTTTGTAGCTGGCGAAGCATCTTCTCTGTTTGTTGATCGATCAGCGGATTGTCTTTCACAGTTTGCTCCACTGCTTCCGAAGTTTCCACAATTTCTGCCCCCCCGAGAATCATTAGGGCCATTCTCTTTTCAACACGGCCTTTTAAATCCAGAAGTGATTCGTAGTTTTCGGCCGGCCAGAAATTCACTCCCATGATGGTCTCATTCGGTGAGCCAATTCGGTCAATACGACCAAAGCGTTGCACAAGCCGAACGGGATTCCAATGAATATCGTAATTCACCACACAATCACAATCTTGGAGGTTTTGGCCCTCACTCAGGCAATCCGTTGCAATCAGTATATTGACCGGTTCTCCCAGCTTTTTATATACATCCGGGCGATGCACTTTCATGAGTTGCTTCCAACTCTTATAATCAGGTATTTCCTCAATACCCTCCTTCACATATAGATCATTCCAGTGACGTTCTTTATAAAGTTTGGTATAAGGGGCAAAATAATCCAATAACGGCTCAAAACGTGTAAAGCTTAGTCCTGTATTTGACTTCGCTTCCGAACCGGTAACCAGTCCAACTCCCGCAAACTCATTTTTAAGCTGATCAAATAAATAAGTAGCTGTATCGGTGTAAGTCGTAAAAATAACCAGTTTTTTATTGGGCTGTTCTTGCTTATCGG
>SL_7KL_010_BRINEDRAFT_10001059_pt1 | contig 13122 bp, 18 predicted proteins | sample SodLak_010_BRINE_FD_10663 | JGI IMG/M metagenome (IMG submission 10663)
GAGCCGCTTGACGTTGACCCTGAGGACCTTATTGACTTCGAGAAGTCGGTTCTTAATCAGGTACCATACGGCAAGCAGGGCGAGTTCGTTCGCCAGATTGAAGAGCGTGTGGCCAATAAGCAGGCACAGAGCGAGTCTGAAGACGCTTCAGAAGACGATGACGACGATGATGATGTCTGGTAGAATGTAAATAACGGACAGTTGGCAGGGGCCGGGTGACCGGCCCCTGCTGCTGTTAGGAGGTGATTATGGAGGTCTGGCAGTGCGAGTACACAAGGACAGTTAGAGGTGATTGCGAGCAACAAAAGGCGCGGGGCGATAGATATTGCTACTATCACCAAAAGGTCACTAATGGCCTTATCGAAGCAGACGAAACAGCCTCTCTCTACGATATGCCAACAATATCTTTCATGGACTAACAGTAATAGCAGAAAGGAGGAGGTATGAGCAACAGGGTTGAACTCCACGCACACAGCCATTATTCACTGATGGATGGGCTTAACACGCCGCAGGAGATGGTTGAAGTCGCTAAGGAATTCGGAATGCCTGCGATGGCACTAACCGACCACGGAACACTATCCGGTCACCGTGCATTGCAACAGGCGTGTCGAGACTCCGGGGTCAAGCCCATTCTTGGTGTTGAGGCTTATATCAGCGCCACCGACAGGTTTGACCGTAGAACGAAGGCAAGCCGTGCAGACGGCACACAGATTTACAATCACATTATATTGATTGCGAAGGACGAGTTTGGGCTACGCAACCTGAACAATATGTCACGAGAGGCATGGGAAAGTGGTTATTACCACAAGCCTCGTATTGATTGGGAACTGCTCGACACGTATGGTGACGGAGTCATCGTTCTTTCAGGGTGCATGAATGGTCTTATCCCAAAGGCGTTTGAGCGGGGGGACGAAGAAGAGGCCATTAACCTTGCACGCAAGTATAAGGACCGGTTCGGAGAAGACTTCTATCTAGAAGTACAGTCACACAACCCTCCAGAACTAAACAATGCACTCTGGAATCTATCACGGCAGAGCGGCATTAAAACTGTTGCAACAACAGACTGCCACTTCACCCGGCCGGAATTGCGATGGGTTGAAGAGGCGATGCTTATCCTCTCTACAAGTCCAAAGATGGCTAAGGGCGTAAGCTACAGCGATGCAAAGAAGGCCAAGAACATCTTCGACCGACTTCGTATGCTTTACCCAGAGCGACCAATCTCGTTCGAGGAAATCGATGTATTCCTCATGTCACGCGAGGAACAGGAAGAAGCTTTTGCGAAGACGACAACACCAGAGCAGTACATGTCGGACATCGACACCACTCTGGAAATATCAGACAAGGTTGGTGACTATGAGCTTGTAGAGAAGCGGGACTTCCTGCCACGAATCGATGAGAACCCCGACAGAACACTTCGCCGGAAGGTCAAGGAGGGATTGCAGTCGAAGGGTCTATTCGACAAGCCTGAGTACAAGGCTCGGGCGGAAGAAGAGCTAGAGACGCTTTCAAGCAAGAACTTCGCCCCGTATTTCCTTATCGTTGAAGATATTGTCACATGGGCGAGAAATAACAACATTATGGTTGGCCCCGGCAGAGGCTCTGCCGCAGGCTCGCTGGTGTGCTACGCACTTGGAATCACACAGGTTGACCCCATTGAGCATGACTTGCTGTTCTTTCGGTTTATCGATGCCGGTTCTGCTGAATACGAATATCCGTTTGACAGATGAGAAGTCATTGTGTATACTAGAAAAATGAATACCACTGACATTTCTGAGAGGTACATCAGGGGCGAGTCTACTGTCGAGATTGGGCGCTCACTTGGGTTGTCACCGTCTACCGTTGCATCACGATTGGTCAGGTCAGGGGTTCGACTTAGGAGCAACAAGGACAATTCTCGTAAATACACTCTTGACCACACGTATTTTTCGAACATAGACTCTCCACGCAAGTCCTACTGGCTTGGATTCATGTATGCAGATGGGTATGTGAGCGCTCCGAATAAAGTAGGCATGGCTCTTTCGGTTGTGGATGAGCAACATATCGTAGAGTTTTCCAGTGACATAAAATCAAACTACCCGATACGCAGGTATTTTTCATCAGGGTACTCAGAGTCTGAATACTCTAGATTGTTGGTCACTTCTGACAGAATGTTTTCGGACCTCGTCGGATTGGGTTGTGTTGAGAAAAAGACTGGCGCAGATATTGTTCCGCCCGAAAACCTAACATACGAGAGAGATTTTATCCGTGGATATGTAGACGGTGATGGTTCTATAAAAGTTGCCAAGGGTTCTAGGTCTGGCTACAGGCTATCCGTTTGTGGTCCCAAAAGCATGTTGGAATGGGTATCTCAAAGAATGCCTCGTCCGGCAAAGATATACCAGAGCAAGAGCATTTTCGAGTCAAATATGCACTCGGACAATATCAAGTACCTGTATCAAGACGGTGATTTTGGATTGAGTAGAAAGGTTGAGCGTGCTAGGTTATGCGTATGAGTCTAGAGAAAGTTTCAAGGAGCTAAAGGCCCTTGTTGATTCTTCCAAGCGCTCAGTGCCAAGTAAGGATTGGGTTCTTGATGAGCTTTTCGCCATAGGTTCCCTGGGGCTGGAAGCTAAGTTTCTTGATGACGTCAACAACGGTTGTCGCTTCGAGCATAACGATGGCAATAGTTCGATTGGTTACTTGATTGGGNTGACGGATATCCCNCCGNAAGGTCCACCCAGGGGTAGAATCAGNAGNGGNAGGGAAGATATTGTTGACATCGATATCGACTTCACCAAGTCACGCAGGGGGGACGTAAAGGAGTACATCCAAAAAAAGTACGGCCACGTCGCTAGCATCACTAACTTCAACTACTTTAAGGACAAAGGTGTCATCAGGGACGCTGCTCGTGTTTATGGCGTGCCTATTAGTGACGTGAACAAGGCACTGAAGCAGGTTGAGAAGTGGGACGATTTCCTTACTACCTCCGCAACAGACACCATGAAGTTTCGTGGGCAATACCCAGAGGTAATCGAGCTAGCAGAGAACCTGCGGGGTAGAATTCGGTCGGTAGGAATGCACGCTGCCGGTGTTGTCACATCTAATGTCCCCATTGAGGACTTTGCCCCGTTCGAGACACGCTCAGACCCTAACGACAAGGTTTCTGGGCGCGTGCCTGTTGTTGCATGGGACATGGGCCAGTGCGAAGACGCGGGGCTGATTAAACTAGACATTCTCGGCCTTGTAGGTCTTGATATTATGCAGGACACTACTGACAACATCGAAGGGTTGAACGCAATTCTCCAGTCAGTACAGGACGACGCAGGTGTCTCTTTAGACCAACTACCACTTGATGACCCAAAGGTGTATAAGGAGTTTGCAAGAGGGAACACGCAAGGTATCTTTCAGGCAGACGGACCGACAAATAGAAGCTTTCTTATGAAGATTAAGCCCACAGAGTTCGAGGACTTGGTAGCAGCCACCTCGCTGGCAAGGCCGGGGGCTATGAATACTGTCGGAGAGGTCTTCCTAAATAGAAAGCATGGAAAAGAGCCTGTTTCCTACGTACACCCCATGATGGAAGAATTCCTAAATGGCACGTATGGTACAATCGTATATCAGGAGCAGGTGATGCTGACGGCAGTGCGCCTCGGAGGAATGTCCTGGAGTGATGCCAATCACTTGCGCCGTATCATCGGAAAAAAGAAGGATGCCGCTGAGTTCAAGCAGTACAAGGAACGCTTTATGGAGGGTGCGTTGCAGCATATCTCCCAAGAGCAGGCCGACAAGCTCTGGAGCGATTTCGAGGCCCACGCTGGATACTCGTTCAATCGCAGTCACGCTGTAGCCTACACGTTGATTACATACTGGATGATGTACCTAAAGACGTACTATCCGCTTCAATTCATGAACGCCTTGTTGAAGCATGAGGGTGACAAGGACAAGCGTGTCGAGATATTTATCGAGATGCGTAGGCTTGGGCTGAAAGTAAAGCTTCCCCACATAAACATCTCTGGAGAGTACTCCGAAGTACATGGCGACCACATTCGTCTCGGACTAACTGATATCAAGTACATCAGCGAGAAGGTATTTCACGTTATCGACAAACAGAGGCCGTTTAGTAGTTACGCAGAGCTAACTGAGGCGAAGCTAAAAAAGGGCTCTGGAATCAACTCCCGTGTTGTCAGTGCTATGAACAAGGTTGGTGCAGCCAGCTTTCCTGATAACCCGAAGAGTGGCAGCGAGCCCGAAAACTTCTACGAATACCTGCGTATTCCAAAGTTCAAGTCTGGGGGTATCCCCGAGGATGTTGCAGACAAGATTACGCCGCTGGAAGCATATACTGAGTCAGACACCGCTGTACTGAAGGCGATGGTCACCAAAACACGGAGGGGGAAGAGCAGTAAAGGAAAGGAATGGGTAATCGTTGACATGGTTGACGAGTCGGGCTCAGCAGGAGTATTTGGAGACCCTGGCAATACGCAAGAGGAGGGTCAGATGTACGTCATGTTGGTATCCTCTAACAGAATCATGAAGTCGATTCCGGTAGACGAGTTTGTTACTGACAGCGACGACCCGTTCGTGCAGTTCATGTATGGCAAGACACCGGACATCGGCGTGGGGTATATGTATGTACTGGCGCTGGAGAAGCGTTTTACAGCCAAGAAACAGATGATGGCAACTGTTGTAGGTGCTAATAGCAAGGGAGAGATGCGAGGGATGCTGGTGTTTCCCCGCGCGTTCTCGAAGCACGCAGGGCTAATCAAGGAAGGGGCTGTACTCAAGGCCAAAGTATCAACGCTTGACGATGGAACGAAGTCACTTAATTCAGTTAGTCACTAAAAGGAGATAAAGGTGCAAGCAAATGAATATCAGGAATGGACAAGGACAGTTGCAATCTACCCTGACGACCAGTCGCTAACCTATACGATTCTCGGGCTTGTGTCTGAGGCGGGCGAGGTCGCTGACAAGTGGAAGAAGGGTATTCGTGACAAGAATCTCGATGTGGATGGTCTAATCAGCGAGGTTGCTGATGTGGCCTGGTACCTGGCAAGGGTGTCAGATGAGCTTGGTGTGGACTTTGAGTCACTGTTCCAGATGAATAGAGACAAGCTTATGAGTAGAAAGTTGCGGGGAACAATTAGCGGCAGCGGTGACTACCGATAAAGGAGTAGGTATGGAAGAGACGGAGAAAGGAAACAACCAGCACCTCCAGGACGTGCTGTCACGCCTTGAGAAGCGTTCTAAAAATCATATGCAGTTCGGCAGCCAGGTAGATATTGAAAGGCTTGAGACGCCCTCTCTGTCGCTTACAAGGGCAATGAGCGGTGGTTGGGCGATGGGCCGGATGGGTCTTATCTGGGGTCCTAAGGCAGCAGGAAAGTCAACATTCCTTTTACAACAGATTGCTATTGCACAGCAACAGGGAAAGGTGTGCGCATACCTGGACTCTGAGAAGGGCTTCGACAAGGTTTGGGCAGCGTCTAACAAGGTTAATAACGACGAGCTTATCTATATGCGCTCTGGGACAGTCACGGACATGGTCAACAATGCTGTTGACCTTATGGACGCGGGTGTGGATGTAATCGTTGTTGACAGCCTTTCGTTCATGATGCCTAGCACGTTCATCGATGACAACGGAGACCTGAAAGACTTTCAGAAGACAGGGGCTATTGGTGGCATGGCGCGGTCCCTGTCCCCCGCGCTTTCGCAGCTTACGTACGCCAACACTAACGAGACGCTGATGCTTTTCGTATCACAGGTGAGGATGGCACAGAAGGGCTCTATGTACTGGGGTGCTGCCCCGATGGGAGGCAAGGCTGTTGACCATGCAATGTCTCAGTCAATCAAGCTGTTCGCGTCGGAAGGCAAGGACGCACTTATTACGGGAGAAGTTACTTCAGGCGACAGAATCTACCAAAAGCCTATCGGAAGAAAGGTTGTCTGGACTGTAGATAAGGACCGTGTTGGCGCGGGGCTCGGAAGCACAGGCGAGTACACGCTTTACTTTGATGGAGATAACATCGGTGTAGACCGCTACGCTGAATTGCTGGGGATTGCTGTTGAGCACGGGGTCATCAGGAAAGCAGGAGCCTGGTTCTCATATAACGGGGAAAATATCGGACAGGGGGAGCTAAAGACTGCTGCTCGACTCAGAGAGGATGAACAGCTATACTCCGATGTAAAGGATGAGCTAGATGCCCTCTAATGACTTTCTCGACAGCATATCTGAGTCATCAAGGCCAGAACCCAATGCAACAGGCTCCTTTGATTGCCAGGTGTGCTACGAGCCAGTGGACGAGGCTCATTACGACAGGCAGGCAATGACACTAAAGTGGTGGTGCCAAGACGGCCATGAGTCGGTAATAAAGGAAATAGAACTTTAATTGACTTGGGGTACTGGTCATAGTACAATCTTTGTACTATGAAAACATGCAGCAAGTGTCGAGAGACTAAGCCTTTGGAAGATTTTGGTAAGAATAAATCACGTCCAGACGGTAAGAACCCATGGTGCAAGGTTTGTAACTCTGCGTCCGCAAAGCGGTACTACCACAAGAATCCCGAGCGAATGAAAGAGCGTCGCCGGGAGTGGTACCAAGACAATATCGAGCGCGAAAGAGCTAAGGCCAAGGATAGGTATTGGGCAGACCCCGAGGCTAGCAGAGAGAAAAATAAGAAATGGAAGTCTGAGAATAGCGAAAAAGTCAAGGCCTACCAGCGAGAGTATGTCAGGTCAAATTTAGACGCTTTTCGCTGTTACAATCAGAACCGTAGAGCTAGGCTAGAGGGCAATGGGGGTAGCCATACAGCGGAGCAGTGGCAGTTGCTGTGTGAATCCTTTGGTAATGTATGTTTGTGCTGCAAAGAGGAAAAGCCTTTGACTGTAGACCATGTAGTACCTATATCTAAAGGTGGAACGAACGACATATGGAACTTGCAGCCATTGTGCAGGGGTTGTAATAGTTCCAGGGGGACTCAGATTATTGATTATCGACAGGAGATAGAGCTATGAGTGAGCCATCAGAGGCCAAGCGTGACGGTGCCCGCTTACAGAAAAACTCGGGGAGGGGTCACTACCAAAAGGCAGATGCTAAGAAGGGTGACCTCTCCATCGACTATAAAGAGCATGAGAAGTCGTTTAGCCTTTCTAAAAAGGTCTGGGCAAAAGTTTGTAGTGATGCACTGCGCAACGGCCTTGACTACAACCCCGTCCTGAAGATTATCCTCGGAGCGGCGGGGGAGAGAAAGGTCCGCCTTGCAGTCATAGAATGGTCCTACTTCGAGTACCTAAAAGACTGCGAGCAGCAAATACAAACAGAATAGGAGGCGGTAGAATTGACAGACTCGCCAAATTCCTCTATAATTGCACTAACAAAAGAGCTTTTGTGGATTTCAGAGAAACTTCAAGATAAACAGCTAGAAGAGGCACTTACATACGTAGTAAAGATGGCTGAGAAGCCAGACATCCCGGTAAGCGCAGTAGTACCAACCATTGTGAAACTCTCTGCGCTTTCTGCAAGGTTCTCTTTTGCAGCCACATACTACAAAACATACGGAAACACCGGTACGGGCGAGGCAGGTAAAGAGGGTCGGTATAAGAAGGACATGTACTACACCGCAGCAGACGCCATCCCTCGGCTTGTTGATGCCCTCAAATACGTGGTCCGTGTGAATGAAATCAGGTGAATATGGATAAGATTGTAAAGAATCTTGCGCACAAGAAGTTTCATGGACCGATAGACGTAGACAAGTTGACAAAGATTATTGAGGATGCTTACGAAACCTACAACGGAACACGTCACAGGCAGAAGAAGTCGTTCGCCCCCTCAAAGATTGGGTTCGGAGAGGGCAAATGTCCTCGATATTGGTATATCGCATTTGACGGTGCCGACTTTGATGAGTCAAACCCCCCGCAGAACATTGCGAACATGAAGACGGGTATTCTGTCTCACGATAGAATTGGAGAACTTCTGCGGCGCTCGTCACTCGATATCGAAGGGCTTGAGGTTGAGATTGTCAATGAAGACCCGCCCATCTTTGGGTATATCGACGGAATCATCAATAGGGCAGATGAACAGGTTATTGCAGAGATTAAAACGACAAGGACCGAGGCATTTCGAGCACGACAGGCAAAGATGTCCTCCCCCGGACTATCATCTCATACAGCTTCTCATCTATATGTACCTGAAGGAAACAAACTCCGGGTTCTTCCTTTATGAAGACAAGAACTCACACGAACTGCTGATAATCCCAGTCTATATGGACGAGGACAACAAGCAGTACGTCGAAGAGGTTTTTGATTGGATGAGGACCGTGAGAAAGTCCTGGTCGGACAGAGTCCTTCCAAAAAACCCTTATCGCTCCAATTCAAAGGTATGCAAGTCATGTCCAGTCAGGGATACGTGTTTCGACCCTGATAAGTATGGAGAAGGGGATGTTTTTATTGAGCCACTTAGACTCAAGTAATTGCGATTACTGCGGCGAGGGGTTCACAAAGAAAACCTATAATCAAAGGTACTGTTCGCCGGAATGCTGCCGACTCTCTACAAATGAGAGAATCATGCAGCGTTACTATGAGAAGCGGGGCAATCGCCGGGGGGCAGAAAGATACTGCAACGAAAAAGGCTGTAATACAAAGCTATCTCGTTACAATGACGACAAGAAATGCTCGATACACTCGGGACAGAAAGATATATCGACCAAAGACTTGTTTCGGGAATTGGGGCTCTGATGGACGTACAGAAACTAAAAAAGGATAAACGGGAAGTCACTCGCGTACTTGGCGTTGATGGCTCGTCAACATCTATGGCCTTCTGCCTGATGACACTTGAGGACGGAGAGTGGGGTCCAAAAATCTGGGGGAAGATGGATGTTACCGGAAAAGACGTATTTGAGCGGTGTGGCGACGTTAATAGCAAGCTTTACGGACTGATGAAACTCCTTAGGCCCGACCATGTTGCAGTAGAGTCTGTTATCTATGTTAACAACCGTTCGGTTGTCATCCAGTTAGCCAAGATTGTTGGCGCTATGCTTGGCGTTGTTGTTGCTACAGGTCAGTCTGCGTCAGAGGTTCCTCCTGTTACCTGGATGAACTACATAGGAAACCCAACAAGGGACTCGGATGAAGTTAAGCAAGGGCTAAAGAAAGAGTTTCCAGGGAAAACGAAGTCGTGGTACAAGAATGAGCTTCGCAACCGAAGGAAGCAAAGAACGATGCGGTGGGTCAGGGACACCTATGGACTCGATGTTGATGATGACGACGTAAGTGACGCCTTTGGTATATGTTACTACGCGGTTAACAATCTGGAGGAAAGGTAGTTTATGTTTATAGGAACACGCATCACCACAATGGGCGTCACAGGACAAAGGCCGAAGTCGCTGGGCCTAGATAACTTTGACCCCAGGGAACTCATATGGAAGGACGCAGAGCGCTACATCACAACTATGATTATTCGACACCTCCTAAAAGATTGGTTTCAGGCGGCGCTCTTGGTTTTGACATGGTTGCTGCGAAAGCAGCGATAGACGCGGGCATAGAGCTTAGCCTACTTATGCCTTTCGAGGGTTATGACCGCTGGCCTCAAAAAGATAGAAAGCGATTGCAGTGGCTCAGGAAGCAAGCAACAGAGGAGCGCTTTGTCTGTGAGCCAGGCTACGCTCCTTGGAAGTACCAGAAAAGGAACGAAGCTATCGTCAATGAATCAGATTTTATCTGTGCATTCCATGATGGTTCCAGTGGTGGCACCAAGAATTGTATAGATGCAGCAGAACGCGCGGGTGTGGGATACTATTCGTATACTCCTAGAAAGAACCTTATAAAGGTATACCCATGATTAAGCCGTACACAAACAGAACGTGGATGTACAACAAGTTCGTTACGAAAGGCATGTCTGCCGCCGAGATTGCGAAGGAATGCAATACAAGCGAGATGACTATCGACAGGTGGCTTGACAAGCACGGCCTCAAGAGGAACAAGAGGAGTTGGAGTCGTTCAAGAAAATAGTCACCCAAGAAAATATTTATGCGGGACAGGTTTGACTATTTCTGGAAAAAAGTATAAGATAGACAAAGAATGTGGAGGANTAAATGCCAAGGTATANCTTCAATTGTNATGCGTGTCATGTATCTCTAGAACTTAAGAGAAGTGTTGAGTCTAGGAATGACAAGCAGGAATGTTCAGCGTGTGGCGGGTATATGAGAAGAGAGATTTCCATCCCCGCCCGTGTATGGGCTCCAAGCAGGTCCATGTAATGTCTGTAAAGTCTGCAATTACAGAGATTGAAAGTATCTCAGATGACTTTGAGCAGACGAAAGCACGTCTTAACCAGTTTATTTTAAGTTTGTCTGGAGACGTGGTTTATGAAGGGAGCGAATCAAAATCTCAACAATAGTTGAAAGAATGGACGCGGCCGAGAATGTAGGGAGGATGTACCTAAAGGGTATGGATGTCAGGCAGATTGCCAAAGAGCTTAACCTCCCAAGAAAAGAAGTCAACGCGGCCCTTGAAGACTTCCGTGGAATCCTTCGTCGCAGTGCTGAGTCCGCTGTAGACGTACGTGACCGCGTTATGGACATCATCTTCGAGTCCGATGAGTCGTTTAGAATGATTATCGATGAGGGGTGGAAGACCGCGCAGCAGGCAGACTCTGCTGGACAGATTAACTCAAAGGTCAACGCGCTGAAGCTTATCGAGTCAAGCACCAAGAATCGTGCAGACATGCTGCAAAAGGCCGGGGTGTCACAAGACTCTGAGATTGTTGAACAAATCAATCAAACAGAGGAAAGACAGGAAGTACTTATCAAGCTTCTAAAAGAGATTCGCAGTGAATACCCAGAGGTAGCAGAGCTTATCACTCGAAGGCTGAACAAGATTCAAACTGAAGTAGAGCCTATCGCTATCGAGTCGGCCAGGGATGAGTGAGTTTACAGACTTCCTACAGGTACTTGAGAACGACGAGTTCGATGAAAAGCCTGTACCTCTAGATGAGTTCCTTTACAGTGAGGACTACCTGGGGCTACCCCCTTTGTCTGAACAGCAGACCAAGCTCCTAGAGGCCATGACACAGATTTACAGGTTCGATACACTAGTAGATTTGTGGGGGGAGGAAGAGGCCGAGAGGCTATGGGCCTCAACAAAGCAGGAAATCATCTTTATGTTGGGGAAAGGGTGCCACGCCCCCAGCACACCTGTTTACTCTCCGTCAAGTGGTAAGTGGGAGCGCCTAGACTCACGCAAAAGTGATGGCGTTGCCCTTTCTGACGACCATAAAGTCCATTACTCGACGGAAGCATTTGTCGAGGGGTATGGTGAAATGGTTCGGGTTAAAACTTCAATGGGGCTTGAGGAAGATGTTTACGTGGGCCACAAATACTTGTCATCAAGGCGCTCTGATTTCTACAAGAGGGGCGAGCGTGGGTTTAATCCTGAATATATGCGCGTGGACGAGCTTGTACCGGGTGATAGGATTGCTGTAGCAATAGGATTTGACGTAGAGAGCCCGAAGAACATACCTACTGAGCACGCAGAGCTTATTGGATACTGGCTAAGAGACGGAATGACGCCAGCAGACCACAATCATGTAATGAACGTAGATTTCTGCGCGGACGAAGAGGAGTCTATCGCTCGGTACGAACAGCTTTGTGCGTTTATTGGCGACAAACCCAAAAAATATCATCACAAGACGAAAAACCTCGTGCTTTTTAGACACGAAGCCCCCTCAAACGCGATTAAGATTGCCAAAAAGTATGGTTTGTGGGGAGCGCAGGCGAAAACAAAGAAAATCCCTGATGCTGTATGGGGTTCCTCCAACGATGTTCTTTCTGCTTGCATATCACGACTCTGGCGGTCCGACGGCTGCGTTTATCACAAAACCAGTCGGCCTGGGGTTGGGCGGGTTACCACCGAACTTTCCTCTGTTTCTAAGCAGCTTGCCGTAGATGTACAGAGGGCTTTGATTAGACTGGGCGTACCATCCACAATCAGGTTTGGGAGGCCCAAGTCTAATTTTGATAATGCTTCTGAGGCTGGATACGTCACCGTCAGTGGGAATGAAAATATCGATAGGTTCGCGGATACCATTGAAATTCTTGACAACAAGAGCATAAACAATTTGCACGAGGAAAGTCGTACTTGGAAGAGAATAGAGGGCAACCACTATTACGACAAGATTGTTTCTATTGAGCCCCTGGGGGAAGACTATTACTGGACGTTCAGCGTCCCCGATACAGGCAACTATGTTGGAAATGGGATGATTTCTGCCCAGAGCGGTAAAGACTTTGTTACGTCCGTGGGTTTCGCGCGTGTTGCCTACCTACTGCTGTGCCTGAAGGACCCTGCGGCATACTTTGGAAAGCCGCCTGGAGACACCATCGCGATGCTAAACGTTGCTATCAACGCTAAGCAGGCAAAGAATGTGTTCTTTCGGTACTTTAAGCAGCGCATCAAGCTGTGTTCGTGGTTCGACGGTAAGTACGACACAACACAGGACAGCATAACGTTCGACAAGAACATCGAGGCGCACTCGGGGCACTCGGAGAGAGAGGCTTGGGAGGGCTACAACTTTATCGTTGTCGTCCTTGACGAGATTTCGGGATTTGCCACAGAGGCAGAGTCTATGACCGACGGCGGGGGAAGAGAAAAAACAGCAGACGCAATCTACCGCATGTATCGTGCATCAGTATCCTCAAGATTTCCAAAGTATGGAAAACTCCTTCTTCTTTCATTCCCTCGTTACAAGAACGATTACATTCAGACAAGATATAATGCTGCTGTAGCAGAGAAGCATGTCGTCAATAGAGAGCATAAGTTCAAGATTCACGAAGACCTCCCGGATGGCATTGAGAGTAATGAGTTTAAGATTACGTGGGAGCAAGATGAAATTATCTCTTACACGGAGGATGGTGTTTACGCGCTGAAGCGCCCAACGTGGGAGGTAAACCCAACAATCAACATCAATGACCTCAAGGGTGACTTCTTGCGCAACAAAGAGGACGCGCTAAGCCGTTTCGCGTGTATGCCTCCCGAATCCATAGACTCATTCTTCAAGGACCGCTCAAAGATTGAAGAGGCTTTTCCCTCAACCGCCCCAGGGCCTTTCCGTGAGGACTGGTCATGGCGTAAGGAGTTTAAGCCAGACAAGGAAA
>SL_7KL_010_BRINEDRAFT_10001061_pt1 | contig 13105 bp, 12 predicted proteins | sample SodLak_010_BRINE_FD_10663 | JGI IMG/M metagenome (IMG submission 10663)
AATAAGGTTCCTTTTTTTCATATAGTCTATTATTCACTGGTGTTTCTATGTGAGAAACATTTTCATCTTTTTGAATTATAAATTTTATTTTGCAGTTTGATTTTTTACAATGATTTCTAATTAGTTTAATCAATTCGCTTTTATTTTTATTTTTATAGTTGTCAATATTAAAATCTTTACACTTCTCTATAAGTTCATTCTTTGTTAATTTGCTAAGTTCCATAATAGAATAGAACAAAGTTATCTTACTAAAAATACTAGTAAAATTATTTAAATCAATTTTATATTATTTCATACTACTTTTATCTAACACGCTACTCCTGAAAATAACGAAAGAAAATCTAAATATGGTAGGTGTAAAAATAAGTATTATCTATATCGTCTTCCCTTATATAATTGTGGATTTCTTCTCACTCTACTTTCTTTTTGTTTATTAACTATTGTTTTCATGTCAAACTTAAATTGTTCTAGTCTGGGTTTAGGTTTTTCTATTTTTAATATAATATCTTTATGGTCTTGTGGTATAACCCAATGTTTAAAGTCAATATAATAAAAAGAAGAGTCACTAGATAAAGGTCTAATAGAGTATTCTATATTTTTAATATCTTTATAAAAAGAAGTATCATGAAATGCTTTTGTTTTAAATACAATTTTTTGGTCTATTTGTCTATGAAATCCGTGATTAACACTTAACATAGAAGGGTGGGATATTGGATAAAACTGGTCATAATTAATATTTAAATTATGATTTAACACTCTGCTCTGAATAATATTATCTTCATATCCCCAACCCCATATATTAGGAAATCCTCCAATTTGTTCAAAGTTTCTTCCTTGAATAGAGAAAATACCACCTAAAGCAAACTTGAAACCATAGAAGTGTTTTACTATATTAGAAGTTGTTTCATATGAAATCATATCTTTTTTCGATGGCATTGTATCTATATCATTGAATACAAAAGTAATGTCTTTGTATTTAGTTGGAAATAATTGTTGAGATATTATAAAACCTAAATTTTTCATTGCACCCCTATTAAAAGGGCGGTCATCTTGTTGATTACATATAAAGAATATAATTTCATCCTTCTTATAGTCTTCTAGAATATAAGGCATAAATCTAGAAAATAAACTTAAATGAGCTTCTCTATTTCTAAAAGGAATAATAAAAATTAATTTTACATTCGAATAAGTAGCCTGAATTTCTTGTTTTATATTATCATTGTTCATATAATTTTATATATTATTTATATAAAATTATTGAATAGAATACTTTTCTTTAATTTTCGTAGGAATTAATATATCTTTCATCCTTTCAATTTTCTTATAACATTTATTTATAGTTACTTCACTTACTTCACTTACCATACGAACATCTTTTTTACTTACATTTAATTTACAATAATGTGATATAAAGTATACGATACCACACGCTACAGAGTGAGGTGTATTTTCTGGAATTAAATTATTTTTTTCTATTCTCAAAGCAATAAATAAACATAATTTTGTAAGTTCACTATTAATATTTAATTTACTACAATATCGTTCTATAAAAGCAGTCGGTTTAGTTTGACACATTATTGTTTTATCTTCAACATCCATATCTTTTTCAAGTTTATTAAGAATAATTAATGCATTTTTACAACCTTTTGTAGCACTTGTATTGTCTAAATAGAATATTGATGCAATTTCTTTGGGTGTTCTTGGATTTTTATTCATTCTACAAGATATATAGATAGAAGCAGCAATAATACCATCTCTATTAAGGGAACGAAATGTTTTTTCTTCTGATATTTTTTTATACATACGGAGTGCATCATCAATAATTAATTTAGGAATTCCTTTATGATTTGCCATAATTTTAATTCGTTCAAACTCATCATATTGAGATTTTTCTTTATATGGCATAGATTGCCATTCTGTATATCTTCTTATTTTTCTCATTTCATAACTACTTTTGCCATTGCAAATTACTTTACAACCAAAGGATGATTCTTTTAATAATGGATTAGTTGGCATTCCACATCTAGTAGGGTCACTATTTTGATTATCATTTGCACCATAATATCTCCATTCTGCTGTTTCATCTAAAGAATCATAATAAATAACACCACATATATTACTTGAACATACTAAATAACCTTCATCTCCAACAAATAAAGCTGAATTACATAAGTCACAATTCTCACGTTTTTGAATAGTATCATTGTCTTGATTCGTTTTTTCATTTGTATTCAATTTATCATTTTCAAAAATACACCATATTTTCTTTAAATCTCTATTTTCTTTATTTTTTTTAGTTTTATTAACAATTTTATCACTTGATAGTTTTATTTTAGTAGAACGATTGTGTAATTCAGAGTTCATTCTTATGTTTATTATTATGAAAAATATATATTTTATTTCAATTTTTTAAACATATAATATATATAATGAAGAAAACTATAAAAAAAGAAAGAGAGAAAAAGGGCATAAAAAGAAATATACAAAAAAAGAAGGGAACAAGAAAGAGACAAAAAGGAGGAAAGAGATTCAGTCATGGTAGAAATAATCGTAAATCTTGGTTATATAATTATTTTAGTGGAAACTCAATACGTTTATAATATTTCATAAAATTGATATAGAAATATTATAAAGATAAACATATACAATAATAATGATTATTCAAGAACCTGATAAGTTTCGTGAAAATATTATTCATAAAATTAATTCTATTGTGAATGATATTCGAAAATCAAAAAATATAGAAAAAAGTATATTTAATTATTCAATACGTGAATCAACATATAAAAAAGTTGTCAAGAAATGGGATAATGAATATTTTGTTATGATTTATATGGATAAGTTTAGAATGATATGGTTTAATCTTAAAAATAAAAATAGCAATTTTCTTAATAAAATATTAAATAAAGAGATAGAATGTAAAAATGTAGGTTTTTTAACACATCAAGAATTGTTTCCTGAACATTGGGTAGAACTACTTGATGCTAAAATGAAAAGAGATAAAAATAAGTATGAAGATGATACTAGAATTGCAACAAGTGAGTTTAAATGTAGAAAATGTAATCAAAGAATGTGTACATACTATCAATTACAAACGAGATCAGCAGATGAACCCATTACTACATTTGTCCAGTGTTTAAATTGTAACAATAGATGGAAATGTTAATTTAATAATCAAGTAATTCTAAATCCTCTATACTCCAATATTCTTTTTTTCCATTTGGTAGAGGTCTTACAATAATATATGGAAGTATTTTAGATTCTAGTTCTTTTTCTGCTATGATATAACCATCAATAATCTCTTTATCTACTTCTATTAATGGTTCTGCACCATTATTTATTTGTTTTGCTCTTAATCCAAGAACTTTAGCTTTCTCATATTTTGTCAATATAGGAATACTTTTATGTAAGGGGTCTACAACATTTCCAAACTTATCTCTTACTACTTTTGATAACACATTTATTTCATCGTAATTGTTTTGTAAAATATCAGGATGATTCTCTAGAATATAATTATGTTTCATATTTTCATTAAACTTTATTAAATAACTTTCATCATCCTCATCATCCTCATCATCCTCATCATCCTCTTCCTCATCTTCTCCCACTACTTCATCTTCTTCTAACACATCCATTAATTCTTTATCTTCTTCCATTTCTTCACTTTCATTATCCTCTTCTTCTAGTGTTAAATCTTCATCTTCTTCTTCAGAAACTCCAAAAAGTTCATCTTCATCGTATTCTAAACTCATTCTTATATGAATAGAATATATATTATTCTTAAATCTAATTCAATTTTTTAATTTATATCTTTTGTTTCCCATAATGTATCACAATGAGAACATAAATATATATACTTAAGATTACTTTCATCATATCTTAGATAAATAACTTCACTTTTTACATTCTTATTTTCATCATTTGATGGACATACACTATTTGGACATTTGATATTATATACTCTTGGAAGTGTAGGGTCTAATTTAGTATATTCATTTACTAAATGTGTATATGTTTTTTTATGATTATGAACTATTGTTTTTGATACTGAAATATCTGTATTTGTAATATTATCATTTTCATGACCACAACGACGACAATAATAAATTAGTTTATTTTCATCCGTATCTGAAATACGAATGTAATACATATTTTCACATTCACTACAAAAATGCATATTCCTTATTATATAGTATAATTACAAATTAGTTTTAATTTATAATTATTCAATTTTTTTATATATATCAAGAATACTCTTTTTTAGAGAAAAGTAGTCTGTATATACTTTAAAGTTATATACACTACAATAGAGTGTTTCTATAGTACTATTCTTATCAACATTTTCAATTATACTATCTTTATTTTTTAATAAATGCTTATTTATAATATTATCAAAAATTAATCTTTCATAAATTTCTTTTCTGTTATACATCTCAATAATTCCATATTTTATATTGCTATAATGAATACATTTATTGTATATCTCAATCTCTCGATGATGTTTCTCTTCTGTTATACCAGGTTCTCCAAATAAAGGCTCATTATTTAGAATGGAAATCATAGTCAACAATAAAGAACGAATACATTGACATGATGTCCAACCTTCACCAAACCAGTTATTTAATATAGATAAACATACTTTACCACTACGATATAGGTTTGGATTTATTCTCACATTCTCTTGATAAGAAGTTATTTTTATTTTTGGTGGACTATGAGGATAATTATTGGGAAATACTAGTTCAAAAAAATAAACACCATCTTGGTATAATGTATCCTTGGGTCCTATTAACATTGCGTGACCTTTCATCATATCATTTTCATTATGTTTGTAATAAATACCATTTTCTATAAGAGGATTTTTATAAATATCAGCAACATCTTTTAACAATCTTTTTAGTGTAGTTTTTGATGCCATAACAAAATGTATATATATACTTTTAATATTATTATCTATATAATTATAATATCTGTTATGTATTGGAATATTCAACATTGAAAACACAATATTAAAAGTATAAACTAAATAAAATTGAGATAAAAAAATAATGTAATATATTATTAACAATCATGGAATACAAGAATCTAGAACAATTCTTGAGAGACCATAGAACAACATCTAAAGACAATATTACTCATACCCGAATTGGTAACAAAAAGGATGTATTTCCTGGTAAATATAACATTACAGAGGATAAGTTACAACTATTTTACAAGTTGTATCACAATCATGTATTTGTAAAGAAAACACCTGAATACCTAACAGAAGTTCAATTACGAAGCGAACGTTCACCAATATTAATTGATTTTGATTTCAGGTATGATGTAAGTGTTAAAGAGAGAAAACATACTGAAGAACACATTATAGATTTAATCCACTTATATATCGATAAAATCCGTGAAATTGTGTGTTTTGATGATGAAGTGAATATACCGATTTATGTAATGGAAAAAGATAATGTAAATATGAAAAATGATGTTACAAAAGATGGAATACACATGATTATTAAGTTATCAATGTCGAATAAAGTTCAAGAAGTATTGCGTGAGAAAGTTCTTAGTGAGATTGGTGATGTATTAGATGATTTAAATTTGAAGAATAAATATGAAGATGTATTAGATGAGGGTATTACAAAGGGACATACAAATTGGCAAATGTATGGTTCTAAAAAACCTGATAATGAAGCATACAAACTAAAGTATCATTTTGAGGCCATTATTAATAAAGAAGATATTGAACTTTCTAAATGTGTTATTGATAATGATATTCATTTAATTACATCATTAATGGCAAGAACAAAGCCTGATTTGTGTTTTGAATTAAAAGATGAAATTAAAGAAATGTTAAAAAATAGAGAGAAAGGTAAAACGAAGAAAAGTAAAAATCTAAAACTAAGAGTAGTAAAGAATAAAAAAATAGAAAGAGATAATATTACTCAAATTAGAGATATTGAAAATATCATAGAAGATATATTCCAAAACTTGTCTGTAGAAGATTATATGCTTAAAGAAACACATCGTTATTTAATGTCTTTACCGATAGAATATTCAGATAATTATCATAAATGGATACAATGTGGTATGGCATTAAAACATTGTGATGATCGTCTTTATTACTCGTGGTTATTATTTAGTAGTAAATCAAAGAAATTCAACATTGATGAACTAGATTATTTTGAAAATTTATGGAGTAATTTTGGTAATACATCATCTTCTAGAACATTAACAGAACGTTCAATCATGTATTGGTCAAAAAAAGAGAACCCAACAGAATATTATGAAATTCGTAAAGAAACTATAGATTACTATATTCAGCTTACAATCGATACTGCCACAGAATGGGATATTGCTCATGTGTTATATCAACTCTTTAAAGATGAGTTTCGTTGTGCAAGTTTAAAAAATAATATTTGGTATCAGTTTAAGAACCATCGTTGGAATGAAATAGATAAAGGTTCTTCCTTACGTTATAACATTTCTAGAACTCTTTCAAATATATATTCAGAGAAATCCCGTGAGTACATAAGTATTTGTAATAATGAGGATTTAGAAGATGAAATGGTTGAAAAATATCGTCAATTATCAATCAAGTATAATGAGATTGCGTGTAAACTAAAAAGAACTACTTTTAAACAAAATATTATGAAAGAGGCTGCGGAGATATTTTATGAAAAGGACCAGCGTTTTATGAAGTTATTAGATACAAATCGTTATTTACTATGTTTTACAAATGGTGTATGGGACTTTGAAAACAAAGTATTTAGAAATGGGTATCCTGAAGATTATCTCTCTCTTTGCACTAATATACCATACTATAAAATCGATAAGGATTCTGAAGAAGATAGAAGAATTATTAGTGAAATAAATGATTTTATGTATAAGTTGTTTCCAAATAGTGAATTGAGAAGATATATGTGGGATCATTTGAGTTCAACACTTATTGGAACAAATAAAAATCAAACATTTAATATTTATAATGGTTGTGGTAGTAATGGTAAATCTAAGCTAGTAAATATCATGGAAAATGTATTAGGTGATTATAAAGGTGTTGTTCCAATTACATTAGTAACACAAAAGAGAACAGGTGTTGGTAGTGTTACACCCGAAGTTGCTGCCCTTAAAGGAATACGTTATGCAGTCATGAGTGAACCTTCCAAATCGGAACGTTTAAATGATGGATTAATGAAACAATTAACTGGTGAAGACCCTATTGAAGCAAGAGCTTTATATAAAGACCCAATAACATTTATACCTCAATTTAAATTGGTAGTATGTACAAATAATTTATTTGATATTAAAAGTAATGACGATGGTACTTGGCGTCGTATTCGTCTATGTGAGTTTATGTCAAAGTTCGTAGAGAACCCAAGAAATCAAGATGACATTCAAGAAAAAAATTATTATGAGTTCAAGATTGATAAAGAACTTGATAAAAAGATAGAAGAATGGAAACTTATCTTTATGTCTTTATTGGTAGATAAAGCAATTCAAAATAATGGTGATGTAAGGGATTGTGATATTATTCTCTCTGCAAGTAATGAATATCGTCAAGGTCAAGATTATTTGTTGGAGTTCTTTAATGAGAAAATTCAACGTACAGATACTTCTACACGAGGTCTCAAGAAGCACGAAGTGTATACAGAGTTTAAATCTTGGTATCAGAGTGTGATAGGTAAGTCACCTCCTAAAAGTAGTGAGTTATATGATTTCTTAAATAAAAAATTAGGAAAACATAAGCCAAATAAAGGATGGGTTGGATATACCATTAATTACAGCAATGAAGATTATGAAGAAGATGATATAATCGAAAATTAGGTATTATATAGTGGAGCTATGATATATCTACTAAATGGAAAGATAGCAAATAAAATTAACCCACCCGCAAAATATTGATAAATTCTTTTTTTATATTTTTCAGATAGAAAAAGTATTACAATAAATAACAACAATAAAAACCAATTTATATACCTCAAAATAGAATATAGATTATAATAAAACATTATTCTATCATTTGTATAATAAGTTTCACGATTAGTAATATTTTCACTATTTTTAAGATATTTAATTTTTCTTCTCATCTCTTGATTTTCTTTTTTATATTTTAAAATTAATTCTTTTATCCGTTCATCATCCTTATATAATGTTTTTAATGTATTAATATTTTTATTTAATTCTTGTTTTTTATTATTAAAATCCTCTTGTTTACTAGTTATAAATCTAGATAGTCTCTCTTCATTACGTTGGTCTATTATATCTCTATATCCCCTTTCTGAATGTCTTGCTATTAAAAAGTTTCTCTCTGCTATTCTATATTCAAGAGGTGCATCTTGTTTTCTATCTCTAGCATCTATATATGCTTGGTGTAATCCTCTTAAATTAGTACGCTCTTGACATTCTGTATCACATTCTAACACATTACTATCATTAATTTCATCAATGACATTGCTTACATCAGCCAAAACATTATCGAAATCTGGAGGAAAATCAAGATTATCTGCTCTTGTTGTAGTTGTTTGACTATTGAATGGCATATTGTTCTTATATAATAACTAGAAATTATAATCTTGCTACTACTGGCATATTTACATTTGAAACACTCATATTATTTGGTGTTGATGTTAGTCTATCATGTAATTTATTTAACATAACCTTTGCATTACTATCTGAAGAGTCTATTCTATTATCTGGACAAACACTACTTTGATCAAAGATGCTACTAAACTCATCATCATTATTTGGATCACCCATATTATTAATAGCATTCTTATCATAATAGAAATTATATTTACTATAATCGAACTCATTTCGTTGACTTAAATCATAAATATTTGCTGATACATTGATAATAAGAAGCACAATAATAATAATGATTGATATTGTTGCTACATTTCCAGGGATAATATTCTGTTGTAACAAGAGAGAAACAATAAAAATAAGAACAAAACCCATGGCAATACGTCTTAAGATATGAATATGTGCTCTATAACGTTCGCTTTCCCATTTTCCCAATTCAACTAAACGCCGTTTATTCAATTTATTTTTTTCAAGTCTATCCACATTTAAACGTGTCTTATTCAATTCATCTTCAACTATATCTGCTAAAGCCATTTGGTTTGCAATACTTTCTCTCTTTGTATTTAAAAATTCTTGATTTGATTTGTATAAATTACCTAATTGTTGGAATAAGTTTTCACGAATACTAGACACTTCTCTAATTTTTTGTGTCATAGAAACTATTAATGATTGTTCTGTTGTTTTTTCTAATTCTGCTAATAACTCCATTTCAAGTTCTTGTAGTCTTCTAATATCATTTAATAAAGTTTGATGTTGTTCCAAAATGTTAGACATTATATAATATATTAATAAAATAAAACATCCTATTGTCTTTTTATAGCATATATTCCACCACCAATGGCTAAAATTATCAATATCCAAATCACATAACTTGTATAATTCATACTACGCTCTTCAATATAATGTTCTGCCATAGCATCTAAAGTAGTTGCCTTTTGTTCATAGTCTCTAAATTTACGAACAAGCTCTTCGAACTCTTCTAAATCTTTATTTATATCTTCTGTATTATCGAAATCATCGAACGAGATATTCGAATTAAATCCCTCCATAAGATCCATTACTTTAGGAAATTCAGATAATTCAGCGTTTTCACTTCTTATTCTATTAATTTCACCTTGAATATTTTTAGATTCTCTCATTAAATGTTTTCTTCTCTCTTCGAGTTCTTTTCTTAGTCCTTGATTTAACTTTTCTAATCCACATAATGAGTTTGGTTTCATATTCTCTCCTTTAATAAATGAATTAAATATATTCCATTGTGTATCTGTAATATCTGTTGGACACGAGCCTGTATTATTATCTACATTATTATTTGGATACATTCGTAATTTATTGTCCATTGTAACATATCCAGTTCCTGATTGAAGCTCGTCATCCATAATATGTGAATAAACTGCGTTTGTATTACGCTGTCCGTAGACATTATTATCTAGACGTCTTTTGCAGTTATTACTTCTTCCATACCTTGCAACATCTTCATTATTGGTTACGTAACAATCTCCCTTTCCTAATAATGTTAATTCACGACGCCGTTTTACATCTCTCTCACCTTGTATTGCCATTATATCTTGTAGTCTAAATTGAAGAGTATCTATACTTCCTGAATTTAAAAGAACACGTAATGTAATTGTTTGATTACCTACCAAATTACTTACATCAAAAGTGTGACTGCTTGAAATTGAATTTCTTGTATAATTTATATTTCCTATTCTTACGTTAACTATTGTAGACGGATTTGACCTTTGTAAATTCCATCTAAATTGTATTCTATCTATAAAAGTCATATCTATTGGATTTGACTGGTAGATTACATCAATATTTGTAGCACGACGCGTTACTCTTTTACTTCTTCTCCATCGTCGTTTTATTTTAACTCTCCACGACCTTCCTATTCCATTTATTACTAGACCATACTGATTAGTTCGTGTAATTACACCATTTTGCAATGTTCTTCGTATTGCTCTAAAATTAATTCTATTAATTTGTCGTGAAAATAATACATTTGTTCGAGCACCCCTACGCATATTTCTAAGTAAAGCATACTGGTTTCCTCTTACATTTGCAATACCAACACAATCATTTCTAGAATTACATTGTTGTATTGCATTATTTTCATTCAATAATGCTGTAGATAATAAGGCAGAAGGATGTAAAATGTACCTTCTATTGTCATACTCATTTAATAATTTTGGTTCATAATTTTGAAGTGCATAATGTTTAAATCCACCAATATTTGAAACTACACTACATTGTTCTTTTGTCATTTTTCCTAAGTTTCTATTAATAACTCTATTTCTTATATTTTCATTAAAACATCCTTCATATTTATCATCGTGTTGAAGAGAGATAAAATAAGAACCATTTTCATTTAACTCACCACGTGAAAGTTGACTGCGTATTGTAGAAGAGAGAACACCAGTTCTTCTATCTTTATGTCTATCAAAAATAGAACTAGTAACTCGCCCATCTAATTGATAGTCATTCGCAATAATTCTTATGTTAGATATAATAATTCCACATCCTCCTGAAGAAGCATTTGAAATATCTATCTTTAACATCGTGTTTCTTCTTTTATCATCAAATAATGGAACTTGAATCCTACTTTTATTTCTAGATAATCTATGATTTCTAAGAACTACTTTAGGTCTTCCACCATAATACGATGTAATGGTTATTCTCTCTATTCCACATTTAGATTGAACGTCTAGAAGAACATTTTCTTTTTCAATATTACCCACACGGATATTTTTGCCCTCAAATCCACATGGTTCTGTTGGTGTCATTTTTGGACCTGGTATTAATGCTAGTTGAGAGAGTGATGATTCATTTACTCTATTTATTGTATTACTACAACTAAAATGTTTACTATTCCATTGATTACCCCATTCTCTTGCAACACCATACTGGTTCACATAATATCTAGTTCCATTCGATAACTGGATGTTTTTTCCTGAAAAAGGACTATTTTTAGCATTTACATATTTAAGTGTATTATTTCTATACTGATTAAACTTCTCATTAAATTCTTCAATATTTTTATTATGTTTTTCTATTCTTACTCTTAGTTTTTTAATATCATCTTGTATTATTTTTGCAAGTTGGTCTTTATTAGTAAAACCTTCTTGTATTCTAGTTTCTTTTATTGTGCTTGGTAAATGGTCTAGTTCTCCTCTTTTCCAAGATTTATCTTTCTTACTTATCATAAAAAAGTCATCTTTTCTCTCTTGTAGTTTATTACCTAAATATAAATCCATCATCATTTCTTGACCATCTATTTTTGTATAACTTGGATTTTTCAAATAATCAGATATATTATTATTCATATATATATTTACTTATAATATATATATAATTAATTTTTAGTCATTTGTCTCATTGTAAAAGCACCAATACCAAGAACAAGAATAATCCAAAAAATATACTCATAAAACTTACTATTTATTAATTTTTTTGAATCTATATATTCTCTCTCATAAGTATCTAATCTACTACTATTTTTTTCTAATTTATCTTTTAATTGATTTAATTTTATCATTTCCTGAATAATTTCTTCTTGTTTATTATTTTCAAATCCTTCTACTTGTCCGCCTATATTAGGTATGCTATCCATTTTTTTCTTTAATTCACTTTCTAATTCATTCGCTTTGTCTAAAAGTTGTTTATTTAATCTATCTACTTTATTACGTTTTCCTGAAAACAATTGATAAGAACAATCATCCCCAACTTTCATTATACCTGTTGTAGGAATACGTGAATAGATAGTATCAGGAAGATTACGAAACTCACTTGGACAACCATTGTCTTTTAATCGTTCAAATACATCCATATTTGGAACCACTCGTCTTGAACCATCAGGATGAACCCACGAGATTTGACCTGTTCTTTGATTACGTATCATTGTTCCTTCTAAATTACAAGGAACATCTCTTCTTAAAGGCACTCCTTCTTTTGTTTTATCAAAGACATTTAATCCATTCTGTCTTCCCATAAAACCAACAGGACAATCAGTTTTCTCTCTTAATTGTTGATGACTTCTTGAACCAACCCATCGTCTTCTATTATCATATTGTCTATGATATCCGTATTTATTTATATGATAACGTATTGGATGCCTACTTCTTGAAGAATATGTTTTACGACCAGTAACATTTACATTTGTATTTTTATCAAGTTCTTTTCTTCTATTTTTAATATCAGCTAAATAATCTTGATAAGCCAAATTATAATCTTGAAGAATCTCATCATATTCCATACGTAATTTATCTATTCTTTGATTTATTTCTGAAGTATTCGAGTTCATATTTTCCATTCCTTCAATATAAGAACCTAAATCTTGAGTTGTGGATGTCTTAATCAAATCTAAACGTTCTTTTCCTAACACTTTTTTATAACGTTTTCTATTATATAATAATTTTTTTCCACCATATAAATTTACTTTATCAACTTTATTGACACAAGACATATATATTAATACATTATAAAAAATCTATTCACGGATTAATTTTATTAATATACCTGATGTAACAAATGT
>SL_7KL_010_BRINEDRAFT_10001062_pt1 | contig 13104 bp, 9 predicted proteins | sample SodLak_010_BRINE_FD_10663 | JGI IMG/M metagenome (IMG submission 10663)
AAGCAGAAGAATTAGTAGTATTATATTGAATTGATTTTTCATGACTTTATAATTTTTGAATGATTTTATTATCTACTTGCTCTCCATCACAAACTAAAGCTATTAGGTAGTAGCCAACAGGAAAATTAGATATATTAATTGATGTTGTATCTTGGCTTGGATCAAATTGGAAGTTAGTAGTTTGACCTGTTACTGAATTAACTAACATTAAATGTGCATTAGTGGCAGAGTATGCGTTATTTTTTAAATGTCCTGAAAAATTATCAGTTCTTTTTTTGGGGGGGGTAGAAATATGTCACATTTTTTAATTTTTTTAAATTTAAATTAAAAAAATTAAACACACAAACTTTTCTCTCTCAAATACAATGGATTATACCAGTTATTATTTGAAATTACTGGAAAAGAAAACGGTAATTTTAATTGATAAATGGTATTACCCCCCTAAATAAAAAAACCATAAGTAGGTGGTAAGCAGAGAAAGCGGTATTCCAATAGCGGCAAACATACTGGCTAAATTGGGTCGTAATTTGTATTCTGTAGCCAATAAAACTCCTGTAATCATGGGTGCCATAGCAGCTTCTACAACAGAAACTTGTAACACCAAATTGATTTCACCAATTAATTGTATATACAGTAAGTAAATCAGTAATGGTGCGATTAATAGTTTATACGTCAAACCTATACTAAAAGGTAAAAATTCAAAGTTTTTGGTTTTCCAAGTCAGTTGTGTGCCAATGGAAAACAATGCCAGTGGACTCAAGGTAGAGCCAAGTTTTTCAAAAGCAATATTTAAGCCATCGGGTACATCTATAAAGGTCAATCCCAGTGCAATTATAAATGCAATAAATGGCGGAAACCGAAGTATTTTAGCACCAATTTCTTTTGAATTTCCTTTTCCATATTGAAAATATAAGGCCGTAAAAATTCCTAAGGTGGACATCACCATAAACGAGCCAGCTTGATCGGCTAAAATCCCGTATTTAAGCGATTCTTCGCCATAAAAAAAGGTAAGGAGTGGGAAGCCTAAAAAGGAAGTGTTTCCCAATCCACAACATAAAATCAAACAACCTACCAAGTGTTTATGCCAACCCAATAGTTTACCAAGACTAATAAACAAAACAGCGGCTAATAAGAAAACCATCCACGGCATTAAAGCAGGGTAAAGAATTTCAAAGTTGTAGTCAATATTAGGAATGTAGCGTAAGGATAATGCAGGTAGTGAAACATAAAAAATAAATGCGTTTATTCCTACGTGTGCATTGGCAGGAAAGTTTTTGGTTTTGCTCAATAAAATTCCGCCTACCAAACATAGTACAATAAGTAAAAAATTTCCCATACACTAATCTAAATTGGGCCTCAAATCTTTAATTCGTAACTGAATACTAGTATTCCCATTCCATTCATTTTCATCTAAACAACAGATGATATCAACCGGTTGGTAATTACTCAGATACTTGAGCTGGTCACCTAAACCAAATCCTATTCCACCCATTCTGGGGCCTGTTTGGCTTTGAAATAAGTTGCATTTCAAATGTTCCATTTCCTTTCCTACAGCTTTAGCATAACCAGTGTCTTTTAGTCCCTGAATCAAAAAATTAGGACTTAAATTTCCTGGGCCAAAGGGGCCAAATTGCTTCAAGATTCGGAAGAATTTAGGCGTAATATCTTCTAAATTAATGCATAAATCGTAATTCAGTTCAGGTTCTAAAAGCTTCGGGTCAATTTGGTCTTTAACAACTTCTTCAAATTTATTTTTAAAAGCAACGTAATTTTCTTCTTTCAGGGTTAATCCTGCAGCGTATTTATGTCCTCCAAATTGCTCAATAAATTCAGCACTTTCTTCTAAGGCATTATAGACATCAAAGCCTTTAACCGAACGTGCCGAAGCGGCTAACTTCTCACCCGACTTCGTAAAAACCAAAGTTGGACGATAGTAAGTTTCTGTCAATCTACTAGCTACAATACCAATTACGCCTTTGTGCCAATCTTCTTGATAAACTACACTTGTAAAGCGTTTTTGTTCGTTGTTTTCTTCAATTTGAAGCAATGCTTCTTGCGTGATGTTTTTATCGGCTGTTCTTCGTTCATTGTTAAAAAGCTCAATATCTTTAGCCATTTTTAGCGCTTTTTCTTCGTCTTTTTCAATGAGTAATTCAACCGCGTGCAAGGCATGTTTCATTCGTCCTGCGGCGTTAATTCTTGGGCCAATAATAAACACCACATCGGTAATGCTAAATTCTTTCTTTTTAGATTGGGCAATAATGGCTTTGAAACCCGCTCTGGGTCGCGTATTCAAAAGCTGAAGTCCGTAGCTAGCTAAAATTCTATTTTCTCCAGTAATGGGTACAATATCCGAACCAATAGCCGTAGCTACTAAGTCTAATAAAGGAAGTAAATCTTCAAATTTTTCTCCTCTTTTTTCTTGAATGGCTTGTGCTAATTTAAAGCCTACACCACAACCACAAAGTTCTTTGTAAGGGTATTTACAATCACTTTGTTTAGGGTCTAAAACGGCCACGGCATCTGGAATTTCGTTGCCTGGACGGTGATGATCACAAATAATGAAATCGATATTTTTTTCTTTGGCATAAGCTATTTTATCAATGGCTTTAATACCACAATCTAATGCAATGATGAGGCTTACTTCATTTTCTGAAGCAAAATCAATGCCTTGAAAAGAAACCCCGTAACCTTCTGCATAACGATCGGGAATATAAAGTACCAAATTTTGGTAAAATTGCGTAAAAAAGCTATCCATTAAGGCAACACTTGTGGTTCCGTCCACATCATAATCGCCATAAATCATGATTTTTTCGTGATTTTCAATGGCTTTAAGAATACGATTTACCGCTAGTTCCATGTCTTTCATTAGCCAAGGCGAATGCAATTCATCTAAATCAGGCCGAAAGAAATTTTTAGCTTCTTCAAAGGTTGAAATGCCTCGTTGAGCTAACAATTGAGCAATGTTTTGATCTACGTTCAACACTTCCTGCAAGTGCTTAACCGTTTGTGGATGAGCTTTAGTTTGGGTAGTCCAACGCATAATTATATTTCTTTTTCAGTGAATGGGATTTCTGGGTTTAAGATTTCGCAAATTAAACTTTTTAAGCAAGATTTAAAATTGCTTTTTACGTTTTTATCAATTACATCGGTAATTAATTTTCTGCCTTCTTTCAGCTGAAACTTCATAAAACCTTGATTTAAATTCTTAAAAGAAATTATTCCACTTTGTAAATCACCTTTCAATTGATTTTCTACAAGAAGACTATAAAACAGCACTTGAAAAGCTTTAGATTTTTTAAAATCTTCGGTTAATGTCTCGTAATCACTAATACTTACATCAGTAGGTGTAACATTTCCGGTTTTGTAATCTATAATTCGGTAAATTCCATCTACTTGGTCAACTCGATCAGCAGTACCTTTCAGCTGAATGGAAAAATCAAGACCTTCCACAGGAAAATTAGTGTTTAGTTCTTGTTCTAGGCTCACTAACTTTACTTCCGATTTTTCAACCAACTTTAGTTCATTTTTTAAAAACCGCTGACATTGATTTTTAGCCATTTCAAAAGCCAGCAAATTTTTCCCTCTAAAAATGGCCTCTTCATTAAATTGCTCTTGAAACTGAAGCAACAATTCTTGGTCTAGGTTTTTCTGAATGCTTTTTACCACTTCTGAAGTAATGATTTCGCCAAGGTATTTTTGATACAGGTTTTCTAAAGTTTGATGCACAACATTACCGTAAACACGATAAGAAACTTCTTCTTCAATTTCTTCGGCTTCGCGAATTTTAAGTACGTATTTTTGATAAAAATCAATGGGATTTCTGATGTAGGTGGTTAATGCTGAAGGCGAAATTCCATACGTAAATAAAGCCTTTAAATGGTTAATTATTTCAGGAGTCTTTTCAATAACCTGAAGTTGTTGAGGGGGGATTTTTGCTTGCATTCCTACAATCTGATGACTAATTTGATGCTGTTTTGGAGCGTAAATTTCTAATTGACGCAAAAACCTACTGGCTTCTGCTTTTTCCATTCCAGAGCTGTCATTATTGTAGGTAATGTAAATATTTTTAGCGCGTTGCAATAACCTAAAAAAGTGGTAGGCATAAATAGCATCTTTTTCTTTGTAAGTAGGGAGGTTGTAGTTAATTTTTAAATCGAATGGAATAAATGAATTTTGGGATTTTCCAGCGGGCAGCACGCCTTCATTTACACCTATAAAAATAAGGTTTTCAAAATCTAAGACCCGTGTTTCTAAAACCCCCATAATTTGCAAACCACGGTCAGGATAGCCTTTAAAATCTAAAGTTTCTGACTGAAGCACATCCTGATAAATTTGTTTTAAACTTCCTAAATTTTCAATATAATCAAGTTCGTCTGTAAGGTTAATTAACTTCTGAAATAAGCTGTAAAACGAAAATAAATAAGCCAATTGAAGCTTGTTTTCTTGCTGAAATTGCTTCAGAAACAAACAAACTTCTGTTGCCATTTCAAGAAAATTAAGTGGCGAGTTGGCTAAATCTGAAAATAAAATTTGAATTATTTTTTGGTAATTAGAATTTGTTTTTTGGCTAAGCTGTAACAATTCTTCAGCGGAAATCACTAACACATTATCCTTTTTAAAGTGTGCTTCAATGGTTTGAAAATCTTTAGTAAATCCTTGTTTTAAAATAGGATGTGCTAACAATTGAAGTACGTCTTGATAAAATAATTGGTGAAGGTCTTGTTGATGAATTTTAAGTAAAATCTCAAAAAAACTTGCCAAAGGAGTTTGCGCTAAGGCTTGCCCCATGGTAATATTTACCTCCTTGATATGATCTGGAATGGCATTTAAAAGCGGTTGAAGCAAGTTTTCGTCAGCTAAAACAATGGCGGTTTGTTGAAGTTGCTGAGAAGAAAGTTCACTTAAAATTTGTCCAACATACTTTACTTGTCCTATTTTTCTAGGTGTAGCCGTAAGTTGAATATTCTTTTTTTGGTTAAAACTTTCACTTGAAGGTTCAATTTTTAACTTTAATTGATCAAGCCAAGAGTTTTGGTATTCCTGCATAAATTGTTGAACAGAAAAGTCTTTATTATTCCAGAAAAAATCATCAATATCCCAAAAAATAGAAGCTTGATTTTCTTTTAAAGCCAATTTGAAAATTTGTTGTTCGCATTGATTAAGCGCATTAAAGCCAATTAAGTGAATATGCGCTGGGTTGTCTTTTAAATAGGTTGGAAAATTTTGCAAGGCTAACCGATAGGCCATACCTTGATAAGCTTGATTTTTCTGAATTAGATTTTCTTTTAAAGCTTGATAATATTTAGGAAGTTGATCCCAAAACTCGTAGTAATTTTTAACCAATTCAGTGGCGTTATTTCCACCAAAACGTTCAATTTCTTTAATGGCTTTTAGGTTGCCAAAAAACTGAGAAGCATCAATATTAAATCGGTCAATTTCATTAAAATCAGCCAGTAATGATTGGCTCCAATTATAAACAACATCAAAAGATTCTTGTTTATTTGGATGTGTTACGTCTTGATAAACTTCAAAAAAAGAAAAGCTTGTTTGAAGCGAGTTAATGATTTCTACCTCCGCAATTTCTTGAATAAAGTCTTCAATGCTGAAGATTTTTGGCATAAAAAAAGTAGCTGATTGGTGCTTGAGAAGACTTCGCTTAAAAAAACCAATAGCTCTACGGCTAGGCAATACAAAGGTTGAATTTTTAAGTTGCTCCGGTGTTGAGAGGTTTTTTTCTATGTAGTCGTCAATAAAGGTTTGCATATTCGGGTAGTAAAAATGAATTTCAAATTTACGGTTTTTAGGTTTTCATTAGCCAACATTTGGAACAGAAAATATTGAAAAAAATGCTTTTTGAACTTATCTATTTTTATCAAATAGCCAAATGTAAAATATGCGCCTCCGATGAGGACACCTTCATAACGATGTTATTCAATTGTATTATTTCTAATTTTATCTGATAATAATTTATAAAAATCAAGCATAGCCGTAGCTATGGTTTCTTTTTATAGTGAAACAGAAAGGGAAAAAGGGCGTTGTATTGTGGTAATTTGAATTGATAAATGGTATTCATCAACTAATCCATTTCAATGTTTTCATTTTTCTTCTTCAAGAAGCCAAACATAATCACATCATAAAGAAAATGTGCGGTAATAGCCGCGTAAATACCAAAAAACTCCATTAAATAGCCAAAGCCAGCGGCTACAAAAATAAGATAAACACCATAGAGACTTCTGGGGAGGTTTTTGGGGTTAATGTAGCCATGTAATAAAACAAAAATTATGGCAGTAGGCCAAATCCCTAAAAATGGTTGCAAAGCTCCTCGAAATAAAATTTCTTCTCCCACTCCTGCACAAAATGAATAAAAGAGAACATCTGCCCAACTTAAATCTAAGTTTTTAAATAATTTGCCAAAAAAACGATTAACTTCATCAAAAATGGGTGCTTTTAAAATACTTAAGCCTAAAAAACCGGTTAGTAACCCCGCTAAAATTCCGTAAAAAGTGCTTGTAAATGCTTGAGTTACTTCAAAAATTTCAGAGTAATTATATGTATCACTAAAACCTAAAATAATATAAGCTATAAAACTAAATCCAAATAGAGTGAATATGGATAAAAATAAAAGCGATTTTTTATTTAGTTGATTTCCTTCCATGGAGCAAAATTACAAACTAAAGTTTCATTTTGAATCAAAATTTGGTTTGATTTTTTCTGAATATTAAAAATCTTGGCACTTTACAAGTTTCATTTAACAGCCAGAAATTCCTCTAAAATTAGTACTTTCACATTTTATAAATTTACTTATGGAAAACAGCCAAAATTTTAAAGTTTACAATGCTTCAGCGGGATCTGGAAAGACCTTTACTTTAGCCGTAGATTACTTGAGTTTACTCTATACAGCAGAAGACAACTATGCCTTTCAGAAAGTATTAGCTATTACTTTCACCAATAAAGCTGTTGGGGAAATGAAGAGTAGAATTTTAGGCTATTTAATGGATTTTGCAGCCGGCAAAAATACGGGAGAAAATCGTGATTTCTACTTGAGATTAAAAGAAAAAGTAAGAGCTACTGATGAGGATATTCAAAAAAAATCACGCTTTATACTGCGGAATATCTTAAACAATTATGCGGGTTTTGAAATCTCTACTATTGATGCATTTACTCACAGAATTATTAGAACTTTTGCTAAAGATTTAGGCTTATCTACTAACTTTGAAATTGAGTTAAATACCCTTGATTTACTTAACGAAGCTGTTGAAAGACTAATTAATCAGGCTGGAGTGGACAAGGAATTAACTCAGGTTTTAATTGATTTTGTAATTGAAAAAACTACGGAAGATAAAAGTGGAGATATTAGCTTAGATATTTTTGAAATTAGTAAAATTTTACTGAATGAAAACCACCATAAACAGGTACAAGTATTAAGTAAATTTAAGATTTCAGATTTTTCAAACACCAAAAAACAACTCTTTGCAAGTATTCAAAAAGCGCAAGATATAAAGCAACAAAGTGGAGATGCTTTTTTTGCTTTATTGAGCAACAATAACCTGAAAGCTACTCACTTTACACGTTCTACAATTCCCAAGTATTTTGAAAAAATGAAAGCCGGTGAAGTGGTTAAAAAATACGATGCAAAGTGGCAAACAAATATTGAAGAAACTGATTTTTATAACAAAAAGGAAGAAGAGAGTGCCAAAGCTGCTATAGATAGAATTAAGCCAGAGATCATACACTTATTTTACGCTTGTAAAGAGGCTGATTTAGCCATTCAGTTAAAGCAGCAAATTATCAAAAACATCACTCAATTAGCTTTGTTAAATTTGGTAGAAAATTATCTTCAGGAGATCAAAAAAGATAGAAACTTACTTTTAATTTCAGATTTTAATCAAAAAATTAGTGAGCAAATTAAAAATCAACCAACACCATTTATTTATGAGCGCTTGGGGGATAGATTTCAACATTATTTTATAGATGAATTTCAGGACACTTCACAAATGCAATGGCAAAATATACAGCCCTTAGCTTTAGATGCTTTAGCTGGGATTTATAGCAATAATCTACCAGGAAGTCTTACCTTAGTAGGTGATGCAAAACAGTCTATTTATGCATGGAGAGGTGGTGATGCACAACAATTTATTGAGCTTTCTTCTGGTCAAAATTCGTTGTACCCCGTTCAAGTGCATCAATTGGAATACAATTTTAGAAGTGAATTTGAAATTATTCAATTCAATAATCATTTATTTGAGTTTGTTAGTAAGCATTATCCTTATCCAATTACTCAAGAGCTCTTTTCCAAAGCGCATCAAAATCAAACTGAAAACACCGCTAAAACTAATGGATATGTTGAAGTTTCATTTTTGGAAGCCAGTAATACTGAAGAAAAAGATGAAGTTCATCCAGCTGAAGTTGCAAGAATAATTCAAAAGCGTGTTGACCAAGTAAAAGTAAATTATGCCGATTGCTGTGTTTTGGTTAGGGGCAAAAAGCACGGAATTAGTATTGCAGAAAAATTGAGTGCAGCAGATATTCCTATTATTTCTTCTGAAACCTTATTAATTCATAACCATCCTGAAGTTCAATTTTTATTTCATTTAATGCAATTAATTGAGCAACCCAATGAGCATGAGCACAAATATAAAGTGATTAAGTATTTACATCAAGTTAAGGGGATAGAAGTAGAAATTGAAGAGCTTAAAAACAAAATTCATAAGTTATCTTTATCTACAATTTTGAAGGATTTGAACATTGATTTTTCTGTAACGAAATTTGAAAGCTTACCTATTTATGATGCGGCAGAAATGGCTTTACAAAGTTTTGGTTTACACCAAGAAGCTGCTGCACACTTACTGTTTTTCTTAGATGAAATTTTCCAGTTTAGCATTAAAAATGAATCAGATTTAGGAAGTTTTATTAGGTACTGGGAAAAACAAAAAGATACCAAAAGCATCAGTGCGCCAGCTGGTGAAAATGCTGTGCAAATCATGACTATCCACAAAAGTAAAGGACTTCAGTTTCCGGTGGTTATCCTTCCTTATTTAGACCAAAAAATAGGCGATTTAAACAAAGACCGTTTTTGGATTCCTTTGGAAGATTATCCCATTCCGTATGCTTTAATTAATGGAAGTGACAGGCTTGAGGAGTTGCTACCACCACAATCACAACCCCTTTTTAAACATTGGAAAAGCCAAAAAACCTTAGAAGATTTAAATGTATTTTATGTGGCTTTAACCCGTGCTTCAAAAGAAATGTATCTGTTGTCTTCTTGCAAATCTGGAAAAAATGGCTTTAGCTTTGAAGCAAAAACCTATGCCTGTTTAATCAAAGATTATTTGGTAGAACAAGGACATTTTGAAGAAGGAAAATTAAATTACTCATTTGGCAAACAAGTTGATTTTGATTCTTCATTTAAGAGTAATGGAGAGGAAGCAAACCAAAATTCAAAATTTGGATTCACCAAAAAAAGTATTCGCCAAGAACTAAATTTTGCAGGTCAAAGTGTAAATTTATGGGAAGACCATCGTCAAGAAGCCTTAGAAGAAGGCGTTATTATTCATTGGATTTTAGCAAAAATTGATTATGCTAATCAACTTCATCAAAGCTTAAACACTGCTTTAAATGAAGGCGTTATTTCGCAAAAAAAACTTGAACATTATACCCAAAAAATAAAGTCTGTTATTCATCATCCTAAATTAAGCACCTATTTTGAAGACGATTGGACGGTTAAAAATGAGCAAGATATTGCTTCTGAAGGAAGGCTTTATCGCCCTGATCGCTTATGCATAAAAGACCAGCAAGCGGTTATTATAGATTATAAAACGGGGAGTCCAAATGCATTGCATCAGGAGCAAATAAAAATATATAAACAAGTGGTAGAGGCTTTAGGTTATCACGTTGAAAATTTATTTCTTGTGTATTTACAAAAAGAAAGAATAGAATTAGTTGAGGTTAATTAATGGGGGTATTTCTACTTCTAAAAGCCACCAATTTTATTTAAAAAATTTGACTATAATTTGCATCTTAAAATTTGTTTGTGCTTTACCTTTTTTTTTGCACCTTTGGGTCGTACACAAAAAGATTAAGTAATGTCAGAATTTTGGTTCTACATAAATTTGGGAATAAAGCATGTGCTAGATTGGAATGCCTATGATCATGTCCTATTTTTAACAGCTTTGGTAGTCAGTTATAACTTTAAAGACTGGAAAAAGGTTTTTTGGTTAGTTATTATGTTTACCCTAGGGCACAGCATTTCATTAGGTTTAGCGGCTTATCAAGTAGTGCAAGTTAACGAAGATTGGATTGAATTCCTTATTGCTTCCAGTATTCTTGTAACCGCTTTTTATTCTATTTTTAAAGCCGGAAAAACCAATACAAACAGCAAGTTTAACTTGCTCTACTTAATAACATTATTTTTTGGACTCATCCATGGTTTTGGTTTTTCTTCTTATTTTTTAATGATTTCAGATAGTGTTGACAACCTTTTATTGGTATTGGTAGAATTTGCTATTGGCATTGAAATAGCCCATATTTTAACGGTGTTTACAGTCTTACTTCTTTCATTTATTGTACAACGAATTTTTAGGGTTTCCAAACGCGATTGGATACTAATTGTATCTTCCATCATTATAGGTTTATCTATCCCTATTTTAAGAGAAGTTTGGATTTGGTAAATCAACTTCAGTTTTTATCCTTTATTTAAATATTTTTTAGCGATTAAAGATTAACTTTACCCAGTAATGAAAGTATCTAAAAAGCAACTAAAATTTGACAAAGCATACTTGAGAATTGCGCAAGAATGGGGTAAACTATCGCATTGTAATCGTAAACAAGTAGGGGCTATAATTGTAAAAGACCGAATGATTATTTCAGACGGTTATAACGGCACCCCTTCAGGTTTTGAAAATCCATGTGAAGATGATTCAGGCACAACTAAATGGTATGTTTTACATGCCGAAGCTAACGCTATTTTAAAAGTTGCTCGTTCAACACAATCATGTGAAGGAGCAACACTATATATTACACTTTCGCCTTGTAAAGATTGCAGTAAACTCATTCATCAAGCAGGTATCAAACGCGTAGTTTTTCAACATGCTTATAAAGACAACGCAGGTGTTCACTTTTTAGAAAAAGCAGGCGTTCAAGTCATTCATTTAGAAAATATCTCACACCATGAGTAATTTACCCCAAAAATACCTTCCTTTAGTAATAGGGATTTCGCTGGCTACAGGAATTATCTTGGGTGGCTTTATGGCCAATTCAGAAGGGGGTGCTTTAAAAATTCCTGCCAATAAAAACAAACAAAAACTCATCAATTTAATTAGCTATATTGAAAAAGACTACGTAGATGAAGTAAACATAGATAGCATAGTTAGTGTAACTACCAATTCTATCTTAGAAAAATTAGACCCCCATTCTACCTATATTTCAAAGAGTGACCTTTCTGGTGTAAAGGAAAGAATGAGAGGAAATATTGTAGGTATTGGTATAAGTTATTATCAATTAAAAGACACCATTGCCGTGATCCATAGCCTACCTAACGGTCCTAGTAAAAAAGCGGGCATACTTCCAGGCGACCGAATTTTAATGGCGAACAACGATACCTTATTTGGAAAAAATCTTTCTGCTGAAGAAGTAGCTGGCTTCATTAAAGGGAAAATAGATACCAAAGTAAACTTACAAGTAAAACGACAAGGTGAAGATGAGTTATTAAGCTTTCAGCTGAAAAGAGACATTGTACCAATAAAAAGTGTTGATGCTGGTTTCATGCTGAATGAAGAATTAGGCTATGTAAAAATCAATCGTTTCTCAGAAACTACCGCAGCAGAATTTAAACACCAACTTAGAGCATTAAAGGAAAATAATCTTCAAGGAATGATATTGGACTTAAGAGATAATACTGGAGGTTACTTAAGAGAGGCTATTGAAATTGCAGATGAATTCCTAAAAAAAGATACACCTATTTTATTCACTAAAAATAGATCAGGAAAAACCAAAGAAAGCTTTGCCCAAAAAAAAGGCATGTTTGAAGATGGAAAACTGTACGTTTTAATCAATGAAAAAACAGCTTCTGCCAGTGAAGTAATTGCAGGCGCTATTCAAGATAACGACCGTGGCTGGATTATGGGCAGAAGGTCTTACGGAAAAGGATTGGTACAAAAAGAAATGAATTTAGGCGATGGTAGCGCTGTACGATTAACTACTTCTAGGTATTACACNCCTTCAGGAAGGTCTATACAACGGCCGTATAAAAATGGCTCTCAATCTTACTTTAACCAATATCACCACAGATTTACAAACGGCGAATTAAAAGAAAAAGACAGTATCCCGGTTAATGATTCATTGCAATTTGAAACCAAAGGCGGTAGAATAGTTTACGGCGGTGGTGGTATTGTTCCAGATGTATTTGTGCCTCAACCCAAAGGCTTACAAAACGACTATGAATACATGTATCAAGGTGGCGTCATGGACAGGTTTGTGTTTGACTTTATGGAAAAAAATAGATCCTACTACAACCAACTTACTTTTGAAGAATTTCAAGAAAGCAATGATGAAATTACTAAAAGCATGATTCAGGAATTTGAAGATAGTTTAAACGAACTTAATTTTTCTTATGATTTTTCAGAAGACAGTCTTATCTTGAAAAACTACCTTAATGCTGTCTTTGCCAAACAATTATTTGATGATGAAAAATCCCTTCAAATTAAACTAAAATACGACCCCATGATTGAAACGGTTGTAGAACATTATAATGGAGAGTTTGCATTGTAAACAGCCTCCCTTTCAATACCATCCTAACAAAGCACCTTCTACTCCTCTTTTATTTAAAAAAAATTATGTAAATTTATTGCATCAATTTATAAGGGCTGACTAATCTTTGATTGAAGAACAGCGTTGTTTTTTCAAAGCATGAAGTTTTATCCAACTTATTCTTCGTCAATCAGATTATTTCGATCTCTTGTATTATTGTATTGTTGAAGTGGTGTTTGTGAAACATTTAAGCAAGAAAAAAGGCGATACCGAAACTTCGGTACCACCTTAAATGTTTTAGCTCGTGAGGTTGTTATTTTTTAAAATAGGTACTCGTGAACCTCCTACCTCGGTTTA
>SL_7KL_010_BRINEDRAFT_10001063_pt1 | contig 13103 bp, 13 predicted proteins | sample SodLak_010_BRINE_FD_10663 | JGI IMG/M metagenome (IMG submission 10663)
AAGGAGCCTGTGGAGATGACCGGCACATCACGATGGCCGGGCTCATCGCCCATGCGCATAATTGCGCCTTTGCCGTACTGCTTCTCGATTTGCCCCAGCGCCGCGCTCAGTGCGCGTTTACGATTGTCGTTTGATTTGTCATTTGTATTGTCGGCAGCCATTGTGTCCTCTCTAATGCGTTTTCGCCATGTTTTTTGACCTTGGTGGCCATTATGTCACAGCGCTTGTCACCATCCAGACCGCAGTGGTCAATCGAGCGATTGTCCGACCGCCATCTGGCCATTTGTCGACAGTTTAGGGGTGGGCTTTCTCAAAAGCTGAGAAGCGCTGACACAAAAAATACCGGCTAACGCAAGCGATCGAGCAGGCCTTTGAGCGCGGTCAACACCGTCGCCCGTCGGATGCGCTCGCGGTCGCCAGCAAAATAATGGGTCTCGGTCTCCGTGTCTTGATCATGCACCGACCAGCCGAAACAGACCATGCCCACCGGCTTGTCTGGGAAACCACCACCAGGCCCGGCAATGCCAGTAGCCGACAAGGCGCAATGGGCATTGCTGCGGGCGCGGGCGCCGTCAACCATGGCCGCGGCCACCAGCTCACTGACCGCACCGTGCTCAACCAACAAGGTCGGCGACACGCCCAGCAAGTCGGTCTTGGCTTCGTAGCTGTAGGTCACCAGGCCGCGATCGAACCACTGCGAACTGCCGGCCAGATCGGTGCACACCTTGGCGATCCAACCGCCCGTGCAGCTCTCCGCCGTCACCAGCTGGTGGCCATAGGGCTTGAGGGCGCTGGCCACCGCTTGCGCGCACTGGCCAAGCGCCAGATCATCAAGTTTGCTGGCATCGAGTTTCATGGCTTCTATAATGCCTAATCAGAGTTCGGTTGGATGCATCATTAAAATGAGCCGCCCAGATTTATCTGCCCACACGCCGCTGATGCAGCAGTATTTGCGTCTCAAGGCCGACCATCCCGACACATTATTGTTTTTTCGGATGGGAGACTTCTACGAGCTATTTTACAACGATGCTCAGCGTGCCGCCGAACTGCTTGACATCACTTTGACCACCCGAGGGCAATCGGCCGGTGCGGCCATCCCCATGGCGGGGGTGCCACATCACTCGGCCGACAGCTACCTCGCGCGCTTGCTCAAGCGCGGCGAGGCAGTCGCCATTTGCGAGCAAATGGGTGACCCTGCCCAGACCAAAGGCCTGGTTGAGCGCAAGGTGGTGCGCATTCTCACACCGGGCACCATCACCGATGAGGCCTTGCTTGATGACCGTCGCGAGCAATTGTTGGCGGCAGTCGCCCAAACCGCTGAGCCCGCCCACTTTGGTTTGGCATGGTTGGATGTAGCAGGCGGACGCCTGCGTTATGGGGTGCTCAGCAGCGCCGATGAGCTGGAGGCGGAACTGCAACGCTTGCAACCGGCTGAGCTATTGGTTGATGAGGCCGCCGTACTCAATCTAGACACGCAGGCCAACAGCACGTCCTGCCCGAGCTGGCGCTACGACATAGCGGCGGCCAGTGAGGCCCTTAAAACACAACTGGGGGTGGCTGACTTAAGCGCGTTTGAGCTCGATCGGCCCGAGCAACAGGCGGCACTGGCAGCGCTGGGTGCACTGTTGAGCTATGCCCGTGACATGCTTAGCCACGACCTGCATCATGTGCGCGACATTCGCCAACTCAAACAGGCCGAGCATGTCTTGCTCGATGCCGCCACGCGCCGTCATTTAGAAATCGATCAACACCCTGAGGGGCGTCGCGAGCACACCTTGCTCGGCCTGATGGACACCACCGCCACGCCCATGGGCGGGCGCTGTTTAAAGCGCTGGTTAACGCAACCACTGCGTGATCACGCGCGCATCCAGGCGCGCTTGCAGGCGGTCACCGCGTTGCTCACCCAACAATGTCACCTGACCTTACGCGATGGCCTCAAGGGGCTCGGTGATATCGAGCGCGTGCGGACGCGGATCCTATTGGGCAGCGCACGACCTCGCGATCTGGCCACCTTAAGAGTGACCATCGGTCGTTTGCCGGCCTTGCACTCGCTGCTGGCAGGCAGCGCCGAGGTGCCCTTACAGACCCTGGCTGAACCACTGGCGCCTTGGCCGGAACGCCAGGCCCTGCTCGAGCGCGCGTTGGTGGCCGAGCCACCCATGTTGATCCGAGACGGCGGCGTGATCGCCGATGGCTACGACGCCGAGCTCGATGAGCTGCGCAACTTAAGCCGCAACGCCGATCAGTTTCTGTTGGATTACGAAGCCAACGAGCGCGAGCGCACCGGCCTGACGCAACTTAAGGTCGGCTATAACCGCGTACACGGCTACTACATAGAATTGCCACGCTCGCAAGCCGATCAGGCGCCCACGGAGTACACCCGTCGCCAGACACTCAAAAATGCCGAACGCTACATCACCGAGGCACTCAAAGCATTCGAAGACAAAGTGCTGTCCGCGCGCGAACGCGCCTTGAGTCGCGAGAAGCAGTTGTATGAACTGCTGCTGGCTGAACTGGCCGAAGACGATGCGCGCTTGCGCGCCATCAGCGAGGCCCTGGCCCGGTCCGATGTGCTGGCCAGCTTCGCCGAGCGGGCTGAGCGGCTACGTTGGCACTGCCCTGAGCTCAGCGACACACCAGGCTTGGACATCCATCAAGGCCGCCATCCGGTGGTCGAACACGTGCAGCAACAAGCCTTTGTACCCAATGACTGTGCGCTTGACCCGGAGCGGCGCATGCAGGTGATCACTGGGCCCAACATGGGCGGCAAGTCGACCTACATGCGCCAAGTGGCCTTGATTGTGCTGCTGGCCCACGCCGGCAGTTACGTGCCCGCTGAACGGGCACGCATCGGACCCATTGACCGCGTGTTTTCGCGCATTGGTGCGGGCGATGACCTGACCCGCGGGCGTTCCACTTTTATGGTTGAGATGGTGGAGACGGCGCACATCTTGCGCCATGCTGGCCCACAGTCATTGGTGTTGATGGATGAGATCGGCCGCGGCACCTCCACCTTCGATGGTCTGGCTTTGGCTTGGGCGGTAGCCACCGAGCTGGCCCTGAACTTGCGCGCCATGACCTTGTTTGCGACGCACTATTTTGAGCTCACGCGCTTGGCAGATGATCACGCCGGCATTGTCAATGTTCACCTTAAAGCGCGCCAGCATGGTGAGCGCATTGTGTTCTTACACACCGTCAACGAGGGCCCGGCCAGTCAGTCGTATGGATTACAAGTGGCGCGCTTGGCCGGTGTGCCGGCAGCGGTGATTGATCAGGCCCAGACGCATCTCAAGCGGCTTGAGCACGAAGCCGCACAGTCGTCACCACAGTTGGGCTTGTTCAGCGCACCGAGTGTCCACGAGCCCGAACCGAAGCCCGAGTCGGAGCCCGCTTGGGTCACCGCTTTGACTGAGCTCGACCCTGATGAACTCAGCCCCAAACAAGCGCTGGAGTGGCTGTATCGATTGCAGCGCGAGGCAAAGGAACAGTAACAAGGGCGCGAATGATTGAGTTGGGCGTCAGCCGGCCGCCACGCGTTCATAGGTCAACACGCGCCCACCGTCCTCTGTCTCTGCAATAGACATGATCACCGTCGGTGGCGGCAAGTGAGGCTGACCGCGTTCTGGCCACTCCACCAGCATCAAGGCATCGGGTCCAATCAGATCCTCTGGCCCGAGATACACCAGCTCTTCTGCATCAGTCAGCCGATACAAGTCCAAGTGATGCACCTGACCGGGCCAACGCGGATGGTCAAAATCGTAGTCCTCGATCAAGCCATAACTGGGGCTCTTAACCGGGCCGGTGTAGCCCATGCCACGCAGCAAACCACGCACCAGCGTGGTCTTGCCCATGCCTAGATCACCGCTGAGATAGACCACATCGCCAGCACCAATGGCATCGACCAGATCGCCGCCCAGCGCCAACATATCGGCCTCGGTGGCTGCGGTAAAAGACAGCTTCATGTCGTCACCTCATGCATCACGCGAGGCACGCCATCGATCAACTCGCGCACGGTGATCTGACGCCGACCTTGGCCGACCTGTTCGCCGGCCACGGCATGCAACCAGACCCCAGCCGCAGCCGCCTCAAACGGCGGCGCCGATGTTTGTCCAATCAGACTGCCAATCAACCCCGTTAGGGCATCCCCCATGCCGGCCGTGGCCATCGCCGGCGCACCCCGGTCGCACACCCACACCTGCTTATTGCCCTCCGCAATGACCGTACCGCGGCCTTTCAACACACAGACTGCGTGGTAGCGCTTGGCAATGGCCCGTGCCGCAGCAATGCGATCGGCCATGATGTCATCGGTCGATACCGCCAATAACCGCGCCGCCTCGCCGACATGCGGCGTGAGCACGCGATGGGTGTGGCTGGATGCAAATTCAGGCTCAGTCTCTGCGAGCAGGTTTAAGCCATCAGCATCCAGCACCAAGGGGCGCTCGCCCACGCCCTGTTCCCTACACAGCCACTGAAATAATTCATGGCCCCAAGCGCCCTGCCCCAAACCCGGCCCCAGACACACCACCTCGGCGCGCTCTAGCAACACCGCGAGCTCAGCCGCACTGCTGACACCCTGCACCATCAACTCGGGACAGGCGGCACTGAGTGCGGCGGCGTGTTCTGGCCGCGTCGCCACCGAGACCAAACCGCTGCCCGCGCGCAGCGCCGCCCACGCCGCCAACTGCGCCGCGCCGGCCATGCCCACCTCACCACCGACCACCAGCACATGACCCAATTGACCTTTGTGCACGGCCGCGTGCCGCGCGCTCAATTGCGGACCGCTTGCCATCCAGTGGCCTTGCGGCGGCTGACTGTCCGTCACCACCGCCGGCACCCCCAAATCCTCAAACACCAATTGACCCACGTGCTCGGCCGCCTGACCCATAACCAGGCCGCATTTGCGGGCGATAAAGGTCAGGGTCACCGCCGCGCGCACCGCCACCCCTTCAACCTGCCCACTGTCGGCATTCAGCCCCGACGGCACATCAATGGCCAACACAGGCCGGCCGCTGGCGTTGATGCGTGCTATCAAATCCGCCCAATCGCCAGAAACGGGACCGTGCAAGCCGCTGCCGAGCAAGCCATCGACGATCAACTGCCCGGTCAGCGGCGCATGCTCTGCATCAATCTCCCCACCTGCCGCCAGCCACGCCTGCGCCGCGGCCGCGGCATCGCCGCTGAGACTTTTAACCGGGCTGGCGCCGATCACCTGCACCGCGATGCCCGCATCCGCCGCCAACCTTGCTAACACATAGCCATCGCCGCCGTTGTTGCCGGCGCCACACACCACCGATAGCGTGCGGCCAGGCCAATGGGTCTGAATAAACGCCCACAAGGCTTGGCCGGCGCGCGCCATCAATCGGCCCTCCCCCAAGTCATGCTCAGTCATGGCCAATCGATCAAAATCGCGCACCTGAGCAGCCCGATATAATGGCGGGTGATGGCCAAAGCGAAGCATCAAATCCCTATCAAGACGGTTCATGAGACCGATTATACGAGCGCTGCGGGTCAAGCCGAGCTGGCCCGGCAAATTAAGGCGTGGGCATTGCAGCTGGGCTTCGATCAAGCCGGCATTGCAGACACCGACTTAAGCGACTATCAGCGCCGCCTTGAAGCGTGGCTGGCGGCTGGCCATCATGGCGACATGGCGTGGATGGCCGAGCATGGCAGCAAGCGCTGGCGGCCAGAGGAACTGGTGCCCGGCACGCGTTCGGTGATTGTGGTGCGCATGGACTATCTGCCGGCCGATGCGACCCCCGTGGAAACACTGCTAGAACAGCCAGAGCGGGCCTGCATCTCGCGCTATGCCTTGGGTCGTGACTACCACAAAGTACTTCGAAATAGAATTAAGAAACTAGCGCAACGCATTGAAAATACTATTGGCCCATTCGGTTATCGTGTGTTCACCGACTCGGCCCCCGTGCTCGAGAAGCCACTGGCCGAAAAGGCTGGCTTGGGCTGGATCGGCAAACACACCAACCTGCTCAACCGCCACGCCGGCTCGTGGTTTTTCTTGGGCGAGCTCTACACCGATCTGCCCCTACCCGCCGATGCGCCAGTCACCGACCACTGTGGTTCGTGTCGGCGCTGTATCGACATCTGTCCGACACAGGCCATCATTGCGCCCTATCAACTCGATGCCAGGCGCTGCATCTCCTATCTGACCATTGAGCTCAAGGGCGCCATCCCGGTGGAATTTCGTCAGGCCATGGGTAATCGTATTTATGGCTGCGACGACTGTCAGATGGTGTGTCCGTGGAACCGCTACGCCCAACACAGTCGCGTCGATGACTTTAGTCCGAGAAAAGACCTCGACAGCGGCGAACTGGTGGCGCTGTTTGGCTGGGATGAAGCGACCTTTTCGGCCCGAACAGAAGGCACCGCCATTCGCCGTATTGGCCATGAGCGTTGGTTGCGCAACATTGCCGTGGCCTTGGGCAACGCGCCGCGTTCACGGGCCGTGCTGGCCGCACTGCGAGCCCGTCAGGACCACCCCTCTGAGCTGGTTCGGGAGCATGTGAACTGGGCGCTGGCGCAGCACGCTTGAGTGCGCCTGCACCCGCTCACTGATAGACTATAGGCCATGAATTCATCGACGGTGCATTCGCCATCTTTGAATAAAACAGTACAGCGTTGAATGGAGTCCAGTCATGAGCGCACTCGATAAGCTTAAATCACTTCGCAACCGCGCTGGCGCAGCGCTGACGCAGGGCCTGCCCGATGCGGTGATTGCTCGCTTTGACGCGCGCGATCCACGCTTGGGCGCGGCGATTGATGACGCCTTGGGCGTGATTGAGTGCTGGCAGGCGGCCTATCCGGAGTTGATTGACCGCGATGAGGCCGACGTGCGCGAGGCGCTGATGGCGGATTTCGTTAACTTCTATGCCGGCGATGCGGTGAAACCCTATGTGGCACTGGCCGGCCGTGGCCCGTGGCTGGTGACCCTCAAAGGCGCCGTGCTGCACGACTCTGGCGGCTACGGCATGCTTGGCTTTGGCCACGCCCCAGACGCACTGCTGCAGGCCATGGGCCAGCCTCACGTGATGGCCAATGTTATGACGCCGAGCTTTTCGCACCTAAGCTTCACCCGCGCCCTGAAACAAGAAATCGGCCATAACCGCCGACAGGGTTGTCCATACAGCCGCTTCCTGTGCGTCAACTCGGGCTCTGAATCGGTCTCGGTGGCCGCACGCATCGCCGACATCAATGCCCGACTCATGACCGACCCCGACGGCCCCAAGGCCGGCTGCAAAATCCGCAACTTGTCGCTGGCCGGCGGCTTCCATGGCCGCACCGACCGGCCAGCCCGTTACTCTGACTCCACCCGCCAGACTTATCTTCGCCACCTGGCCTCCTACCGCGACCTCGACAGCCTAATGACCGTCGAGCCCAACAACGTAGAACACCTGCATCAAGTGTTTGCCGAGGCTGACGCGCAAGGGGTGTTTATTGAAGCGCTGTTCATGGAGCCGGTGATGGGCGAAGGCAATCCCGGTGCGGCACTGACGCCAGCGTTTTATCAAGCCGCCCGCGAACTGACGCAAGCCCACGGTACGCTGCTGATGATCGACTCTATTCAAGCCGGGCTGCGCGCTACCGGCTGCCTGTCGATCGTCGACTATCCTGGTTTCGAAGGCCTTGAGGCACCTGACATGGAGACCTACTCCAAGGCGCTCAATGGCGGCCAATATCCGCTGTCGACGCTGGCCATGACCGAGCGCGCCGCCCAGCTTTATCGCACCGGGGTGTACGGAAACACCATGACCGCCAACCCACGCGCGCTCGATGTGGGCACCACGGTACTGCGTCAGATCACACCCGAACTGCGCCGCAATATCGTCAGACAAGGCGAGAACTTCTTGAGCAAGTTCAAGGCTTTACAAGCGGAACTGGATGGCATCATTACATCCGTGCAGGGCACGGGCTTGCTGTTTTCGGTGGAACTGGATGCCCGTCGTTTCAAGGCCTATGGCGCGGGCTCGACCGAGGAATACCTACGCATCCATGGCATCAATGTGATCCACGGCGGCGAGAACTCCCTGCGCTACACGCCCAACTTCAACATCACCGACGACGAAGTGGATCTCATTGTTGATGCCACCCGACAAGCCCTGCTGCAGGGCCCGCGCCGGTCGATGACGCAGGCGGCCTAGCCCAGTCCGCAGGCGCCTGTCACCCCGACGCCTGCATTTATAAGGTTGCGGTCGCCAAACCCAAGCCAATTACAATGGCCGCCTGGGCCACCACCAACAGCATGAGGCTGATGCTCTCGCGCCCCACCAGGCGCAGCGTGGGCCACCACGCACTGAGGCGGTGGTTAATCGGCCGAGTGCGCGGCCGCGCCATGGCACGTGACGAAACCAGTGACTGGGTGGTCAGCATGATTCACTCCTTGATGTCTCAATAGGGCACCCGCGGCGCCGACATCATCAGTAAATCAGCTCAGCTTCTCAAAACCTGAGAATGGATCTGCCGTGACGACGGGAAGCAACAGCGAAAGGCGCTGCCACGACCAGGGGTGGAGTCAACCTCAAGCGTGGCCTCATGGCGTTGCAGCACGTGCTTGACAATGGCCAGACCCAAGCCCGTGCCTTTGATGTGACCATGGCGGGCGCTGTCGACCCGATAAAAGCGTTGCGTGATGAACGGCAGGTGCTGGGCATCAATGCCGATGCCCTGGTCAGTGACGGCAAACACCGCACTGCCCTCTGGCCGCTGGGTCCAACTCACTGTGATGGCCTTGCCAGCGGGCGTATATCGCATGGCGTTGATCAGTAGGTTGGCGAAGGCGCTGTGCAACTCCACTGCACTGCCCTGGAGTGCGATGGTCTCGCACTCAGTGAGGGTGATGGTATGGCGACCCTCATCTTGACGCTTGGCCTCATCGACGACCCGACGCACTAGGGCCGGCACATCGACCGACTGAATCTGTTCCGGCGCTTGCTGCTCGGTTTCCAAGCGCGAGAGCTCAAGCAGATCACTGACCAGGCTGGTCATACGCTGGACCTGCTTGAGCATCTCGCCAATCGGTTGATCCCACGCCGGATCAATCTCTGGCGCCTCTGCCAAAGTCTCCAGATACCCCGACAGCACGGTCAGCGGTGAGCGCAGCTCGTGTGAGGCATTGGCGACAAAGTCACGGCGCATGGCTTCAAGCCGCTGCAGGCGCGTGATGTCGCGAAAGATCAGCAGGTACTGATCGCGGCCGTAAGCGATCAAGCGCGCCGACACCACTTGGCCGGCGTGGCGAGGGGAATCCAGCACCACCGGCTCTTGCTCCTCGGCATCGCTGAGGTAGCGATTGAAAGCAGGGTCACGAATAAGGTTACCAATCGGCTGCTTGAGATCACGGGCGCGGGTCAATTGCAGCATGGATTGGGCGGCGTCATTGAACCACTGAATGCGCAAGTCCTTGTCCAACACCAGCGTGCCATCGGGCATGGCAGCCGTCGACTCACGGAACTCGCGCAGAACCTGCGACAAAGCTTGCTTGCGCCGTCGGTGGCGCTGCTGACGGCGGTAATACTGCTCAAAGACCTCGCCCCACAGCCCCCAGGACTCAGGCGGTGTGCGCTGACGGCCCAGCCGCAGCCACTGCAGCAGACGAAGCAACTGATTGAGTTGACGAACGACAAAGACGGCCAAGGCCAGCAACAGGGCCCAACTCACTGCACCGACAGCCAGCCCCAAAAGGAGGGCAACGCCCAGCAAGCCAGCCAAAAAAGCCAGCTCTTGGCGAGCGCCTCGGCTCCATAGAAATGCAGTCACGGGGTACAAGTTGAGATGCAGTCAACCCTTAAGATCGAGACTGAAACGATACCCCACTCCGCGCACAGTCTGCACCAGTTTGTCATAACCCACTGGTGCCAGGGCTTTGCGCAAGCGCAAAATGTGGACATCCACCGTGCGCTCTTCCACAAAAACGCCGCTGCCCCAGACATGATCGAGCAGTTGGCCGCGGCTGTAGACCCGATCTTGGTGGGTCATGAAAAAGCGCAGCAACTTAAACTCAGTCGGCCCCACATCCAAGGGCTGGTCATGGGCATAGACTCGGTGACTGGCGATGTTAAGCACCAGCCCGTTGGCGATGACTTCGTCTTCTTCACCCAGGCCGGTGCGACGCAACACCGCTTGGATGCGGGCAATCAGCTCGCGCGGTGCAAAAGGCTTGGTGATGTAGTCATCGACACCGGCGTCCAAGCCGCGAACTTTGTCGTCCTCAACCGCTCTGGCGGTCAACATGATCAGCGGCAAGTCCTTGCTCAGGGGGTCTCGGCGCAGCTCACGGGCAAACTCTGGCCCGGACTGATCTGGCAACATCCAGTCCAGCAAAATCAGCTCCGGCTGCTCGTCGGCAATCATCACCCTCGCCTGCTGGCAGTTAAGCGCATGCAAGACAGTAAAACCATGTCGCTCAAGATTAAACCGCACCATCTGAGCGATGGCGGCATCGTCTTCAACAATTAAGACCTTGGTATTGGGGGTGCGCTGTTTGGACTGGCTCATGGGGTCACTCCGGCCACCATCACTGCCGATATTGCACCAGCCTCATGTGTCATTTCCATGACAATTGTCATAATGTTGAGCGGCTTGTTGATGGGCTTCGGCGACGCGTGCGCGCAAGCTCGCTGGCGACAGGACCTCGACATCAGCCCCATAGCGCAAAATGTCCATGATCAACTCACGATCCTGACCATACTCAAACGCCAACTCATAGCGGCCATCTTTAAGCCAACGCCCGCGTTGCTCAGGGTGCCACTGCTCTTCGGCCGCCCAGCGCGCCGCCTCGGCATCAAAGCGCAGTTTGCAGGTGTAGCGAGCCGGTCCTGAGAAAATGCCGTAAGCCCGACCCAGATCAGCCTCCAACTGCTCGGCACTGAAGGCGTCTGCCGGCTCGTCCAAGACACTGACCGTGCGCAGTCGCTCAATGGCAAAGCTGCGCAAGCCCTCGACCTGATGACACCAGGCATCCAGATACCAGCGATCGCGGTAACTGGTCAGTCGCTGTGGCGAGATGACCCGCTCACTGACCGCATCACGCCGACGGCCGTGATACTCCACCGCCAGCTTTTGTCGCTTGAACAAGGCCTGCAGCACATTCTCAAACAGCTCGCCCGGCACGGGCCGACCGGCATCTTTGCGAATGTGGATGCGCTGCGGCTGCGCCGAGATATCCAGGCCTTGCTGGTCGAGCAATTGGTTGATGCGGTTTTGCATCCCCTGCAAGGCGTCTTCCAACAGACCCGGCTGCACATTGCCGAGGATATGACGGGCGGTCAGCAGCGCTTGCAGTTCTTCTGGGCTAATCCACAGTCCAGGCAGTTCAAAGTGACCCGCCAGCTGATGGTCACGTAGTAAAACCCACGATTGTCCTCGTCTTGCTCCAGCGGCGCGCCGAGATGGTCGCGCAACTCGGCGATCAATCGATACAAGGTGGCTTGGCTGCAGCCCAGCTCTTCCATTAACGCCTGACGGCTGATCGGGGTCCGGCGTTGGCGCAGGATGTCGTGGAGGTGATAGAGGCGTTCGCGCCGAGACATCGGCTAGTCCTGACAATCCTCACAGCGACCATGGATCTCCAACACTTCGTGCGAGGCCTTGAAATTGCATTCGTTGGCTGCCTCGGCCATGCGCTCACTCAGGCCTGGGTCCTCCAGTTCGATGACATTGCTGCAGCCATCGCAGATCAGAAAATGACCATGCTGGTGGTGGCTGTCTGGATGGACGCAACTGATAAAGGCGTTCAATGACTCGAGGCGGTGAATAAAGTGATGGCTGAGTAAGAAGTCCAAGGCGCGATACACGGTGGGCGGTGCGGCAGAGGGCTGGCGCTCGCGCATCTGATCGAGCAAGTCGTAGGCTTTGATGGGCTTTTCTGCTTCAATGATCAGCTCCAGCACCAAGCGCCGGGCTGCGGTCAGACGCAGGCCGTGATCCTGACAATACCTTTCCACATGCTCGATGATTTGTGCTGGCTTCATGGGCTTATCTTAGCAGGATCATCCGGCGCGTCACCGCAGGCTCAAGCGGATTCCGCTGCCAGGTGTGCCATGGCCTGTTCAATGCGCGCCATGGCCCGCTCACGGCCGAGCAAGCGCAGAGTTATATTCACCGCTGGCGACTGTCCATGACCAACCAAGGCGATGCGCAGCGGCATGCCTAATTTGCCGAAGCCGACCTGATGGGCATCAACCACTGCTTGCACCGTCTCCGCCAGTGCCTCATCCGTCCAGGCGGAAAGCGCCTGCAATCGCTGATGCAGATCGCTCAGCAGCGGCAAAGCTTGGGGTTTGAGGTGGCGCTCGGCTGCGGCGGGGTCGTAGGCGTTGAAGTCGGCGTAAAAAGCGTGGCTTTGCTCAGCCACCTCGACCAAGGTTTCGCAGCGCTCGGCTTGCACCGGCAAGAGCTCGGCCGCACTGGGGCCATCACTGAGCTTCAGGTCATGCTGGGCCAACTGCCAAGCTAACTCTGTCTCTAGCTGTTGCGGATCGCCCTCACGCAAATAATGTTGGTTTAACCAAGCCAGCTTACGCGTGTCAAAGCAAGCGGGTTTGCGATGCACCGCTTCCAACTCAAACCGCTCGATTAATTCCTGCCTTGAAAATACCTCCTGATCGCCTAGGACCAGCCCAAGCGCGCCAGGTAATTGATCAACGCATCCGGCACATAGCCCATCTCGCGCCACGCCATGACGCTGGTGGCGCCATGTCGCTTGGACAGCCGCTTGCCATCCTCACCCAAAATCATCGGCACGTGGGCAAAGCTCGGCGGCTCGGCGGCCAAGGCACGGTAAAGGTTGATTTGCCGCGGCGTGTTGTTGATGTGGTCGTCGCCCCGCACGACCAAATTAATGCCCATGTCCAAGTCATCGACAACCACGGCAAAATTGTAGGTTGGGCTGCCATCGGCACGCAGAATAACCAGATCATCGAGCTCTTCATTGGCAACGGTAATGTCACCACGGATGCGATCGCTGAAGCTCACCGCGCCCTCATCTGGGTTGCGAAAACGCAGCACATTGCCCTCAGGGCCCAAGCCGCGATCCCGGCAATGGCCGTCATAACGTGGCTTCTGGCCAGCCGTCATGGCGGCTTCGCGAAGCG
>SL_7KL_010_BRINEDRAFT_10001064_pt1 | contig 13102 bp, 11 predicted proteins | sample SodLak_010_BRINE_FD_10663 | JGI IMG/M metagenome (IMG submission 10663)
CAGGTTATTTCTCAGCAATGCCCTGAATACCGAGCCGTGAGTGGGTGAGCACCGCAAAGCGAGCGCGCAGGGCCTGCTGCTCGGCAAGGTCAATGATTGCGCTCACAACCCCTGACCCAGGCTTTGTCTGAGCAGTCATTACTTTCCCCCAAGGGTCGATAATCATGCTATGCCATAGGTCTCACGCCCACTGGCATGCACGCCGCCTTGGTTCGGCGCCAATACATAGCAGAGGTTTTCAATCGCACGCGCCCGCAATAATGCAGACCAGTGCGCTGCACCGGTTGTTGCCGTAAAAGCGGATGGCACTAACAACACATCAGCGCCCTGTTGCGCGAGCTGCCGATAGAGTTCGGGGAAGCGCAAGTCATAGCAAATGCTTAAGCCAAGCTGCACCGGCGGAGCCTGAGCTAACACCACCGAATGACCGGGCAGGAAAGTGGCCGACTCGCGATAGCCCTCTCCGTCTGGTAAATCCACATCAAACAAATGCAACTTGTTATACCGGGCCAAACAGGCGCCATCGGGGCCATACACAACAGAGCAGGCGTACACTTTACTGCATTGCTCACTGGCTATCGGCACGCTGCCGCCCACCAGCGTAATACCATGAGTGGCAGCCTGTGTAGCAAGAAACTGCTGAATCACTCCATTCCCATCAGCCGGTTCCGCAACTGCTAAAACCGCGCCTTCAAACCTGCCCATAAACGCAAAATTTTCAGGCAGCACCACTAAACTGGCTCCAGCTGCCACGGCTTGCTCGATCAAATCATTGGCCTGCGCGAGGTTGGCTGACACATCATCTGCGGAGACCATTTGAATGGCGGCAGCATTAATCCTGGTCATTGGTCTCTAAACCCTCCTCGGTATCCAGCAGCTCAAACTCGGGGGCGGCCCAAGGGCCTTGTATGGTGTATTCAATTCGTGTCAGCCTCGCTACACCGGGCTCGATCAGCCCTTGCGTAAGAAACAGCAGCGCCGCTGCCGCCGGCCCGCCCGCCAAGCCACCGATGAGCGCGAAAGTCGAGGAAAAACGAGGGATAATCACCACCTGCTGGTCATAGAGGCGGCGGACTAAATCGTTTGTACCCTGAAGAGTAAGATCCAGCGCGGGGCCGCCGATCTGAAATTGTTGGGTCTGCATAATGCCATTATCGATAGACCAATCGCCTACCAACGTATCAAAGCGCAATCCCGAACCCACCACATCCGAGAAATCCAGCCCCAGCCGACGCGGCAGTATCGATACGCTAAATAGCCCAATTGCCCGCCCGGGCCCAGGCTCCACCGCAGGGAGGGAGCCGTTGCGCAAATCAACTGACATCTCGCCACTCAAAGAAGCCAGATCTGTGCGCCATAAACGCCCCGCCCAATACAGGCTTCCCTCAGCACGCCCGTCTGCTCTGCGCAGCACGGGTCCAAATCCCGTCTGCAAAAGCAATTCCCCGGCATTCTCGGTGGTTAACACAAACTCCACCTCGCTCATCACGTTCACCTCATCTTGCATCGCTTCATGCAGTGACGCGGTGAGCTGATGCAAGGGGCCGCGCAGCATAAGCTGGCCCTGACTGCCTTGCGCATCAGTTTGTAAAGTCAGCGTCATTTGACCAAAATCAGACTCCCCCATTTTTAATGTATCAATGGTCAAATCAACATTGGGCAGTGTTGTTTTCAGATCAGCCACATTCGGCGCTTGCGTAGTCGCTCCAGCCTCAGGCACGACTGCATGAACCACCACCTCCTCCATACGCCCAATCAGCGTGATCTGCTCATCAACCCGGCGCTGCCGAATCGAACCAGAGACCGCGCCCGTGCCCTCAGCAAACCAATCATCTGCATGACCTTCGGCTTCGACGGTAAATTCGCCCAGCCGCCAGCGCCCCGCGTGCAGCCCTGCCACATGCACCTTGGCCAATCGCAAGGGCGCAGGGAGAAAACCGGGTGCTGCTGCGGACTCATTAGTCGCACTAAGTCGACCCAAATGACTCAGCTCTCCCACGGGCAGTTGTCCTGTCACAACCGTGCCGGGTGACTCAGGCACCGATAATGATTGCACGTTGGACGGTGGACCAAATCGTACCGCCGCATACCGCTGCCCTTGCTGACCACGCTCAACTAACGCTGCCAACTGCTCACCATGCTGTAAAGCAATAGATTGCTCACCGGAGCGATACAGCTGCAATAAATAGCGCGTTGGTGCAGCATCCGTGGCCTGTTTGGAAAAGCCAAACGGCAAATCAAGAGCAATCCCCTCCATGGTTGAATTAATTTGTAGCCGCAACACCTCAGGGCTTTGCGCTGCGGCGGTAGCAAACCCCGGAAGTGTCCACACCGCTTGCCATGGTGCGATGCCTTTAGAAAATGCGGCCAACCGCTCAATGCCGGGTAGCTGGTCCAGACCTAGCTCTCCCTCGGCCTGTATCTGAATCAATGACTCTGCCCCTTGCCCCTGTGTTTTCGCGGTACTGGTTATCTGCGCACCGTTTAACTGGCCAGTAAGCGCATCCCAAGCCAGCCCGTCTTGATCAAACCGCAGCACCCCGGCAATGTCTTGAACCTCTAACGCAGGCTGCTCAAGCGCTAAACCNGCACTGCTCAGTCGAAGCGCGCCGTTAATTTCCGGCGGCTGGCGCTGAAAAGGGAAAAACAATGCTAAATCCAGCGCGGGCTGCCCCGAGAGTGTCACCTGATCCAACCATTTCGCATTGGGCAATAAGGGCGAAACCCTAACAACGTCTAACATCGACTTCGCGCTGCCATTTAATGTGAGCTCAATCGATAACCGCGGCTGCCAAAGGTCTGGCACCGTAGCGATGGCCGCTTGCAAATCCACCTCACCAATTTGCCCATCACTGGCTGTAATTGCCAACTGCCGACCTGAAAAAGTCAGCGCTGCATTACTGCCAACAAATTCAGGCCACGCCGGGTTGAAACGAAAAACCATCGCCTCCGCCTGAAGTGTCAAATTAAACTCACCCTCATCTTGATCAAATGGAAAATCCCCCAGCTCTCCCGCAAGCCGAAGTGACCCACTGCTGAGCGTCCCGTCAACTAAAGCCTGATTAAGCCAGCTCGTCAGTCGCTCATCCATGAGGTGGCTAGGCAAATACTCACGAATCGTTGCCATTGCAACGTCCGACACATTCGCTGAGAGATCAACCCGGGATGCAGCGATATTCGAGGCAAGCTCAAGCCTGCCATTCACACTTGCCTGCGCGTCTGCAAGGCGCGCTTCAGTGATATCAAGTTGTGCATTGACGCGCCACGAATCGGCTTCTGCATAAGCCCATTCAACGTTTTTAAGCTCACCGCTGAGGAACACCGGCTCGTCAACCTGCTCGCTAACCGCTTGACTCAGCAGCCCCGCCGCACCCTGTTCTATGCGCCCCAGCAAAGGTGCGCCTGGCTCTAACTGGCCCAAAACAATGGAGCCTACCCCGTGTGTTGTTCCATCCAGACCCTGCACGCGCTCAGGCCAAATCGCGGCTTGCCATCCGGTTTGCTGCCGCACCCAGCGCAGTGTTGCGGCTGCAGACTCCACACCCCCTGCCAACAGCCCAAGCTGTTCGGCCGCAATTTGCGCCGTGACCGTTCTCACGCCACCACGATCGAGTGTCAACCAGGCCTGACCATCAACGCGCGCTTGCGCAAGTTCTACTTGTTCAAACCGCACCAGCGCCCGACCAATAACTTCGGAATCCGATGACTCGTCGATATTCATCGACAAAACCGCCTGAACTCGCTGCGCACCGTTACGTCCATCTAGCGCAAACCGCCATTCACCATCGCGTTGCTGCCGCCAGCGCAGCGCAACGTCATCAAAGTCCTTCTCTATGCCAAGCGCCTCGTCTTGCAGCGTAATCTGACTGTCTGTGAGCAAAAGCCGATCCACCGGTAATCCCTGAAGCCTGGCCTCGACCGCACGCTGGGGCAACCCAACAATCGACCAGCGCCCCGCCATGTCACGCTGCACCTGCACGGCTAAGCCCTGCACTGTCAACGCATGAAAGCGAAGCTCACCGGCAAGCAGCGAGTTCCATGGAGCAAGGCTTACCGTGATACGCGCAATTTCAATCCGCGGCGAGACGGCGGCAGCTTGCACACCAGTTAAAGTCAGCGCAGGGCGCAGGCCACTGAGGCTCGCGTCTAACTGTTCAATCTCAAGGGGCACCCCAAGTCGTTTACTCAATAGCGCCTCGATGTCATCACCAAACCCAGGCAAAGCCACAAGGAATACGCGAACTGCGCTCAGCACAACGGCCGCCCCGATCAGTGCACTGACCAAGAGCCATAAAACTGCTGCCCGCGCACGCTCCGCGCTACATAAGAACGACATCGAACTGCTCCGGGGTATAGAGCGGCTCCGCCTGAAATTTCACGGGGCGTCCTATAAACTGCTCCAGCTCAGCAAAGCTGTCGCTTTCCTCATCCATCGCCAGATCAACCACTTCCTGTGCCGCGAGCACGAGCAATCGTTCCACGTCAAATTGCCGGACCTCGCGCAAAATCTCACGCGCGATCTCATAGACGATTGTTTCGGGACTTTTCAAATAGCCGCGCCCCCCACAGATAGTGCAGGGATCACACAACAGGTGCTGAAGCGATTCGCGTGTTCGCTTCCGAGTAATTTCCACTAAGCCGAGCGCAGACACCCCGCTAATCCCGGTGCGGGCATGGTCGCGTTGCAGCCCTTTTTCGAGCGCGCGCAGCACCTGACGCTGATGATCGGCCTCTTCCATATCAATGAAATCGATAATGATTATCCCGCCTAGATTGCGCAGGCGTAATTGCCGCGTAATTGCCTGAGCCGCTTCTAGGTTGGTTTTAAAGATCGTCTCTTCAAGGTTGCGATGCCCCACATAACCACCCGTATTGACATCTACCGTGGTCATCGCCTCGGTTTGATCAATCACCAGATGCCCCCCTGATTTCAGCGCAACCCGGCGCTGCAACGCACGCTGAATCTCATCTTCAACCCCGTAAAGATCAAACAACGGCCGCTCACCGGGATAATAAACAAGGGATGCTTTGGTTTCCGGTAAAAATGCCTGGCAGAATGCATCTGCCCGCGCATAGTTTTCCATTGAGTCAATACGCACATGTTCAATCTGTTCTGCCGGCAAATCACGCAAAATACGCAACAGCAGTGGCAGATCCTCATGAACCATTGTCCCAGGCTGTGCAGCCCCTGCGCGCTGATTAATCGCCTCCCAGATCCGCTGCAAAAAAGACCAGTCTCTTTTGAGGTCTGCTTCTGCGACCCCCTCGGCAGCGGTCCGAACAATCACACCATGACTGCCCTCCTGCACCAATTGCTGCTCAGCAAACTCGCGCAAACGATCCCGCTCGAGCGAATCCTCTAGGCGCCCTGAAATACCCACCACAGGATTATTGACGAGCAACACCAAATGCCGGCTCGGGATGCTTAATTGCGTGGTTAAACGCGCGCCTTTGCTGCCGATCGGGTCTTTAATGACCTGCACAAGAATGCGCTGCTGCTCTTTAACGAGTTGCTGAATAGGCACTGGCCGAAGCGGCGCGCTATCAAACACGCCCTCGGCCGCTGTAATATCAGAAGCATGGAGAAATGCAGTCCGTGCAAGCCCGATATCCACAAAGGCTGCCTGCATACCCGGCAGCACCCTCGAGACTTCTCCTAAATACACGTTACCAACGAGCCCGCGCCGCCGTGCTCGCTCAATAAAAACCTCCTGCAAGCTACCGTTATCAACCAGCGCAACACGCGTTTCACGCGGGGTCACGTTAATGAGCAGCTCTTGGCTCACGACCCAGTTGGCCAATGCGATTGATAGTCAATTCCAAACTCGGTGAGCAAATCATGCGTTTCAAACAATGGCAGGCCCATCACCCCGGTATAACTGCCCTCGAGCTGCTCGACGAACACACCACCAAGGCCTTGAACGGCGTAGCCACCCGCCTTACCCAGCGGCTCACCAGTGCCCCAATAGCGAGCGGCTTCTGCAGCGGTAATCGGGCGAAACTGTACATGACTGATGGATAAACGCGTCGATTCTTTTTCTGCATCCACCAGCGCAACGCCGGTCAACACCCGGTGGCTGCGCCCTGATAACTTCATCAGCATGCTCAGGGCTTCGGTTTGGTCTTTTGGCTTACCCATGAGCTCATCATCCACAACCACCACGGTATCTGCACCTAACACGGGGGCTTGCGCGCCTGCAGGGCGAGCGGCGCATCCGGCGCGCGCCTTCTCTAATGCAAGACGAATGGCAAACACTTCCGGCGCTTCGTCCTCGTTGGGCTGCTCGTCGATGGCCTGCGTGATCACCTCAAAGCGCACGCCGATTCGCTCTAACAGGGTTTTGCGTCGCGGTGAGGCGGAAGCGAGAAAAATATCGATATTCATAAATACGGACTCCTGACGTCAATCCCGATGATAGGGGTGACCGTCTAGTAAGGTAAAGGCGCGATAAAGCTGCTCAGCGAGAACAACGCGTACCAAAAGATGCGGTAATGTCAGCGCAGAAAGTGACCAACAATGCGCCGCTTGACGACGGCAGCGCTCCGCCAACCCATCCGCGCCGCCGATTAAAAAGGCAGTATCGCCGCCCGCCTGCATAAATTGCTCAAGGCGGTGCGCCAAATCGCGAGTGCTCCAAGCACTACCACGCTCATCAAGGGCAACCACCCGCGCTGCGCCCGCTGCCGTGAGCAGCGCTTCGGCTTCCTGTTCGCGGGCACGCTCAACATCACCACTTTTACGTGCTGCACCGGGTGCGACTTCAATCAGCTCGATACCCAAATGGCGCGGCATGCGAGTAGCAAACTCGTTAAATCCGGCCTCCACCCACTTGGGCGGACGCCGCCCCACCGTGATCACTTTGAGACGCATTGAACTGCCTCACTCCACGTCCACGCCCCAGATGCGCTCCAAACGATAAAAGTCACGGACATCCTCCAGCATGATATGCACAACCACGTCTCCGAGATCGACTAAGACCCACTCGCTAGTCTCCAACCCTTCCACACCCAGAGGCTTCATCTGCGCCTCGGTGCTTGCATCAATGACTGCATTGGCTATTGAGCGCACATGCCGCCGGGAATTACCCGTTGCAAACGCCATGGTATCTGTGATCGCCGTTTGCTCTCGAACATCGATCAACTGCACGGCCTCTGCCTTCATATCCGCCAGTGCTTCTTCTACAACGGCTTGAATTGATTTCATCGACTCACCTGTGGGTAACCGTATTCACCGCTCCCTGCCAACTCATCCCAAACAGCATCGGGTAACAAACCTCTAGCTGAACGGCCCTGAGCAAATAATTGGCGAATACGTGTTGCTGAAATTTCCAGCCGTGCCACCGGCTGCTGATAAATCCATCCTGCCGGTCTTGTTCTCAACGCAGCAGCAGAGGGTGCCGCCCTTGCAGCGACCCACTGCGTTAACGCTTCAGGCATTCCACCGCCATGCCCAGCCCGTGTTAGTACAATCAAATGCGCATAATCGGTGAGCGCGGTCCACTCATGCCAGCTCATTAAATGACAAAACGCATCACTGCCCAGCGCAAAGCAAATCGGCTGCCTAGCGCCAAGCTCGCTGCGAATCTCGCGCAACGTCTCGATGGTGTATGACGGCCCGTCTCGACTCAGCTCCCGGCCATCAACTAACAAGCCCGGCACCTCATCAACCGCTAACTCCAGCAGCTGGAGACGACGCGCAGCCGCTAGACGCGGCTGGGGGCGGTGTGGCGGCAAACGGCCAGGAACCAATCGAACCTCACTCAAAGATAGCGCCTGAAGCAATTCGATAGCTGGGCGAAGATGACCAAAATGCACCGGATCAAAGGTGCCACCGAGCAAACCAATCATTGGCGAATATGCCCATCACCCAGAACGATATATTTACGAGTAGTCAGCCCTTCCAAACCCACAGGACCACGAGCATGTAATTTATCGGTACTAATACCAATTTCAGCACCTAAGCCGTACTCGGCACCATCGGCGAATCGCGTTGAGGCATTCACCATCACCGAGCTTGAATCTACCGCGCGCAGGAACCGCTGCGCCCGCGCATAATCAGTGGTCACGATCGCATCGGTATGTCCCGACCCATGTTGCTCGATATGTGCCATCGCAGCGTCTAGGCCATCAACAACGCGAACCGAAAGAATGGGTGCCAGATATTCCGTATCCCAGTCTTCTGCGCTGGCCTGCCCCACCGATGGGCTAATTGCCTGCGTTTGCTCGCACCCCCTCAACTCCACGCCGGCGGCCGTCATTTGGGTCACGATACGCGGCAGGAATGCGCTGGCAACAGCCGCATCAACCAATAGAGTCTCAAGCGTATTACAGGTGCCGTAGCGCTGCGTTTTTGCATTCATGACGATTCGCTCAGCCATGTTCAAATCTGCGCCAGCATCCACATAACAGTGGCACACCCCATCGAGATGTTTGATCACCGGTACCGTGGCTTGCTCGCTAATACGCTTAATTAAACCCTTACCCCCGCGTGGGACGAGCACATCAACATAGTCTGATGCAGTAATCAACGCACCAACAGCCTCACGATCGGCCGTTTGAACCACCTGCACGGCTGCGGTTGGCAAGCCGGCACTTGCCAGCGCTTTGTTAATGCACTGAGCGATCGCCTGATTCGACTGCAAAGACTCTGAGCCACCACGCAAAATGCAGGCATTGCCTGCTTTAAGACAGAGCCCAGCGGCATCTGCCGTTACGTTGGGACGAGACTCATAAATAATTGCGACCACGCCCAGGGGGACACGCATTTGCCCAACTCGTATGCCCGAAGGCATGGGCTTTAGCGCAGTAATTTCGCCAATGGGATCAGCCAGCCCCGCGATCTGTTCTAAGCCGGCTGCCATGGCTTCGATGCGCTCTGCATTCAGCGTGAGCCGGTCGAGTAATGCCGCATCAAGCCCCGCCTGCTCTCCGGCATCCAGATCTTTTTGATTCGCTTTCAGAGCGTGGGCGCGCTGTCTCGTATAGCCCTGCCATCGCGCGCAGTGCTGCATCACGCTGCTGCCCGTCAGTTGTTGCCAACATCCGACTTGCCTTGCGCGCATTCATTCCCAGCGTTTCGATCTCGCCTTGGATATCACTCATGCCTGAACCCTGTTACTGGTTGCGGCGCCAGCCAAAAGGGCTGCGTCCGTGCTTAATTCTAACAGTTCATCCCAGGCACGACCGGCCTGAGCGCCTTTGATCACCCGATCTACAGCGGCTGCCCGACTCAACAACCCCTGCCAGCATCCGGCCGGGCTACCTTTGGCGAGTGCCTGCATGCGTCCTTCCCGATTTCTCCAGACCCGATGCCGCCGCAATACCGCAGCAGCATTGTTGTGCTGTGCAAACGCGGCTTGTAAATCCGCCAGAATTCTTAACTCACGGGCAATGCTCCAGAGGACAAGGACCGTCTCATCGCCCTCAGCCTGCAGTCGGGTCACAATCCGCTCTGCTCTGCGAGCATCCCCCTCAATAATGGCTTCAGGCAAGTCGAAAATGGCGTAACGGGCACTATCGGCAACCGCCTCACGCACCGCCTCCAAGCCCTGCGTCTGTTGTACGCCTTGATCACTGGCGAGCAAGAGCAGTTTTTCAATTTCCTGGGCTAACGCAAGCAGGTTGCCCTCATTACGCTCAACTAACAATCGCGCTGCCGGCGCATCAAGTTTTAAGCCCCGCTCGCGCGCCCGATTAGCTGCCCAACGATCCAGCTGATCACGCCTTAATTTGAGCGCATGAACCATGGCCCCGTGTTCACTCAACGCTTTCACCCAGGCTGCGCGGAGCTGCGCAGGCTCCAACCGACCGCAGATCACCAGGAATAACGTCTCCTCGGTTGGCCGCTCAGCCAGGGCTTTTAGCACCCCGGCACCCTCCTTGCCCGGCCGGCCGGTTGGTAGACGCAGTTCTAAGAGCTTGCGGTCACTAAACAGCGAAAGGTTATCGGCCGCCTGAGTCAACCGCTGCCAATCAAAGCCCGCCTCAACATGCAGGACCTCACGAGTGGTAAACCCAGCGTTGCGCGCGTGGGCGCGAATCAAATCAAGGGACTCCTCGATCAGCAGGGGCTCCTCACCAGCAATCAAGTAGGCGGAGGCCAGCCCTCGCTCAAGCGCGCGCGGCAGTTGTTCAGGACGAAGCTCAGCCATACGGCGCGCTTAGAGCGCGCGACCCACTCTTGAGAGCATCAAACGGATTGACATGGCACGCAAGTCGTCCTCAATCCGCTCCTCCTCGGCTTGTACCGCAAGAAGATCATTGGGGTCGACCGGGTAAGACTCTGAATTACGAATGGTTTGCGAGGCACCGGAGAATGTCCTCCCCTCTCCCATGCCACCCGCCTCAACACGAAAAGTCAGCCGATAGGTCAACTCATATTCGGTCGCAAACCCTTCTGAGTCAGTGGCCACCGTCTCCCGCGTTGCTCTGGCCCGCTCGATCACAATCACGGCCTCAGCTAGGTCACGGTCGGTTACCACCTCAGAGCCGAGATTGCGCAATTCGCTCGACACTTCACCGTAGAAGCGATTATCCGCATCGCCCGCCAACGCAATAGCAACATCTTGAAACCCTCCACCAATGGCGCCTCGAAGTTGCCAGCCGCAGCCTGCCAACACAATCGCCATTAGCCCAACAAGCCAGGGGGTTAAAAAATGCCGGGGTAATTTATTCATGACTTTGCCACCACATTAACGAGTTTGCCCGGCACCACGATGACACGTTGCACCGTCAGCCCTTCTAAAAACCGCTGCACATTATTTTCCGCCAGCGCTGCTTCACGAATGACGGCTTCGTCAGCATCAGCAGGCATCCGCATCCGACCTCGCAGCTTGCCATTGACCTGCAGCACCAAATCAACCTCATCCTGCTCAAGCGCCCGCTCATCAACACTCGGCCATGGCTGATCAACCGCCGCATCCGAGTGCCCCAGTGCCTCCCAGAGATAATGAGATAGATGTGGAGTCATGGGCTGCAACATGAGCACCACGGCTTCTAGGGCCTCCTGGCGCAGGCCGCGCGCAGCCTCGCCCTCTACGTCATAACGACTCAGCGCATTGCATAGCTCCATGATGGCTGCAATGGCCGTATTAAAAGTGTAGCGCCGCCCGACATCGTCGGTCACCTTACTGATGGTGGCATGCAGCTTGCGCCGCAGCTCACGGCCCTGATCATCTAAATCAGCAGACTGCGCAACGGGTACCGGCCCAGATTCCACATGCTCCAACACCTGCGCATATAGCCGGCGTAGGAAGCGCGCCGCACCCTCAACGCCGCTATCCTGCCACTCAAGCGCTTGATCCGGTGGTGCGGCAAACATCGTAAAAAGTCGCACCGTATCGGCACCAAAGCGATCGACCAGCGCTTCTGGGTCTTCGCCGTTATTTTTTGACTTCGACATTGTGGTCCAGCCGGTGGCCACCACCGCTGAGCCGTCACTCATTCGTTTGGCGCCGGTCGCACGGCCTTTGGCGTCTCGCTCAACAACCACCTCAGCAGGCGCAATCCACTCCCGACCCTGCTCAGCACTATCCTGATAATAGGCCTCAGCAAGCACCATGCCCTGACACAGTAGATTGCTCGCCGGTTCGCTGCTGGAAACATAACCCAGGTCGCGCATTAACTTATGCCAAAACCGAAAATACAACAGATGCATTACGGCATGCTCAATACCACCGATGTACTGATCCACAGGCAACCAATAATCCGCACGCTCATCGAGCATCGAATCCGCATCTGGGCAACAATACCGCGCGTAATACCAAGAAGACTCCACAAAGGTATCGAACGTATCGGTCTCCCGCTCAGCCTCGCCACCGCATTCCGGACAGCGCGTTTTGCGCCATTCTGCATCGGTTTTAAGCGGCGACTGGATACCCGTAAACTCAACAGCCTCAGGCAAGGTCACGGGCAGATCTTCTTCAGGGACCGGCACAGCACCGCAATGCGCGCAGTGAATCATCGGGATTGGGCACCCCCAATACCGCTGCCGGGATACACCCCAATCACGCAGGCGATAATTGATCCGCCGCTCACCCATCCCCTGAGCCTGGAGATGCTCACTGATTCGGCTAAAGGCCGTGGCGAAATCAAGCCCAGTAAATGACCCGGAATTAACGGTCACGAGCCCGTCTTTTGCCACCCAGGGCGTGGCTTGCACGTCAATCTCTGTACCGTCCGCCGGCGCAACCGATTGCCGAATCGGCAGCCCGTAGCGGGTGGCAAACTCATGATCGCGCACATCATGCGCGGGCACCGCCATAACTGCTCCGGTGCCATAACCCATCAGCACAAAATTCGCAGCCCATACCGGGATGCGCTCACCCGACAAGGGGTTAATGGCATCTATCCCCAGCGGCATGCCCTTTTTCTCAAGCTTCTCAAGCGCTTCTTCGGTAACCGCACCCTGGCGAATCTCCGCTAAAAATTTTGCCAGCTCAGGGTTTTTCTCCGCCGCCGCAATGGCCACCGGATGATCCGCCGCAACGGCCATATAGGTGGCGCCGTACAACGTATCAGGTCGCGTCGTATACACCCGCAGGTGAGCCCCGTCTGTATCTGCCAGCGCAAAATCTAGCTCAACGCCCTCAGAGCGCCCGATCCAATTACGCTGCATAGTCTTTACTGCATCAGGCCAACCGGACAGCTGATCTAACTCGTCCAGCAATTCATCAGCGTAATCGGTAATCCGCACAAACCACTGCGGAATTTCCCGCCGCTCCACCGGCGCTCCTGAGCGCCAGCCCCGACCATCGACAACCTGCTCATTGGCCAGCACTGTTTGGTCGACCGGGTCCCAGTTCACAATAGACTGCGCCCGATACACCAGGCCTTGGCGAAACAGCCGGGTAAACATCAGCTGCTCCCAGCGATAATAATCAGGAGAACAGGTCGTTACCTCACGCTGCCAGTCATAGCCATAGCCCATCCGCTGTAACTGCCGACGCATGTGTGCGATGTTTTCATAGGTCCAACCCGCGGGCGCCACGCCTCGCTTGATTGCCGCATTTTCCGCCGGCAAGCCGAAGGCATCCCAACCCATGGGCTGCAAAACATTTTTGCCCTGCATCCGCTGAAACCGACTGATCACATCCCCGATCGT
>SL_7KL_010_BRINEDRAFT_10001066_pt1 | contig 13097 bp, 8 predicted proteins | sample SodLak_010_BRINE_FD_10663 | JGI IMG/M metagenome (IMG submission 10663)
GTTGAAAAATGTAATTAAATCCCTCACCAGTCTGACAGGAGCCAAAAGGTTTACGTCTAACTGCTTTTGCCAGTCTTCATCAGTTAAATCCAGAAACTTTTTATTGATAAGAAGACCTGCATTATTGATTAACCCATCAATTTTGAGGTTTTTTTGCTTTAAAACTTCCACAATTTTATTTCCGGATTCCGGATCTGTCAGGTCAGTGACAATTGTATGAATTAATCCCGGAGCAAATGACTTTAAATTGTTGAGTTTATCTTCTGATCTGGCAATAGCGAATACCTGGTGATTTTTCTCAGCAAGATACTTGGCAGTTTCAAAACCAATTCCCCTGCTTGCCCCTGTAATAATAATATGTTTTTGCATAGCTTTTATTCTTTATACTTACGTTTAATCAACAAATTATAGCTGATTTCATTCATATTAAAATTAAAACTTGAAAGCGCTTTTATTAAACACGATTTTAGAAATCTGAAAATTTTTATCAACGAACTCTACCAATAAAATTACTTAGCATAAATTTGTAAATCATTTTCAATATACATGCATTTTATGAGCCGGTTTCCAAAGAATATACTTGAGTTGAAGCCTTATGTTGCAGGAAAAACCATAGATGAAGTTAAAGAACAGTTTAAACCTGAAAGGATTGCAAAACTGGCTTCAAATGAAAACCGGCTTGGTTACAGTGCTTCAGTAGAAAAAGCTATAAGCAGGGCGATAAAAAGCCTGAATAACTATCCCGACCCTGCTTCTGAACTGCTGAAAGAGGCTATTGCCCGGAGAAATGAAGTGAGTGAAGAAGAAGTTCTGGTGGCGGCCGGTTCTGAAAGTATTATTTCTATTCTGTGCAGAACCTGTTTTAATCAAAATGAAAATGCCGTAACTGCCGACGCTACTTTTGTCGGTTTTTTTGTTCAGGCAAGTGTAATGGGAGTGGATTTAAAAAAAGTTCCGGTTACTGACGAGTATAAATTTGATGTTGATGCTTTACTGCATGCTATCGATGATAAAACAAAGATGGTTTATATCGCAAATCCGAATAATCCCACGGGTACTTACATCAATAATTCCGAATACACGAAGCTCTTAAAAGAATTGCCTGATGATGTTTTATTGATAGTCGATGAAGCGTATTTTGAATATGCAAAAGATGTTAAAGACTATCCGCAAACTCTCGAATCGCGGAAAGAAAACGTAATTATACTTCGTACTTTTTCAAAAGCATACGGATTGGCCGGAATAAGAATTGGATATGCAATAGCTGATAAAGAGGTAATTTCTCAAATGATGAAAACCAAGCTTACGTTTGAGCCGACAGCACTCGCCCAAGCCGCTGCACTTGCAGCATTTAATGATGAAGTATTTATTGATGACAGCGTAAAATTGGTTCAAAAAGGAAGAGAAAGGCTTTACGAATTTTTCGACAAAAATAATGTCAATTATTGCCGGTCGGTTTCTAACTCTGTGATGATGATTCTTGAAACAGAAGCAGCTGCAGCCCGATTTACACAAAAAATGCTCGAAAACGGCGTTATTTTAAGACAAATCGGTGCATTTGGTTTACCAAACTGCGTTCGAATAACAATTGGGACTGAGGAAGATATGCAGCAGTTCGAGAGTGTGTTCAAAAAAATAATGTAAGAAATAGAATTTACAGACAACTCCATTTAAATAATGAGTAAAAAAAAGAAAGGTAAGAATATTGAAAGTATTGACTGGAAGAATGTTGCTAATATCATGCTTCAGTCACGGGCTATGGACAAGATTGAGGAAGAAGAATTAACCCCCGGTAAAAAAGTATTATACCAGTTTTCAGCGAAAGGCCATGAGCTTGCCCAAATTATTTTGGGAATGCATCTCACCCATCCAAAGGATGCTGCGAGTGCCTATTACAGATCGCGTCCATTAATGTTAACACTTGGTCTTGATCTCGAAGATGCATTAGCTTCGGGCATGGCAAAATCGGGCGGATACAGCGATGGCCGTGATATCGGAGTGGTTTGTAATATGCCGGCAAAAGATTCCTGTAAAGTACTTCCCATGGCCGGAGATGTTGGATCTCAATACACACCGGCAGCCGGTTGGGCGCAGGCTATTGAATTTCGGAAAAAAACGTTAAAGGACGATTCTTACAAAAGTGCTATTTCTGTGGTGCTGGGCGGTGATGGTTCTGTTGCCACAAATGGATTTTGGTCGGCCGTAACTATGGCCACAACACTGAATCTGCCCGTTTTATTTTTTATTGAGGACAATGGCTATGGAATTTCTGTAGAAAGTGAAATGCAGACACCGGGTGGGAATATTGCCAATAACCTCTACTCATTTAATAACTTAAAAATTTTCAAAGGTGATGGAACCGATCCAGAAGAAGCGCTTGAAAAAATCGGTTCGGCTGTAAAGTATGTCCGCTCCGGCAGTGGCCCTGTATTATTGCGTTTAACGGTTCCCAGGTTAACAGGCCATTCCTACCAGGACAACCAGGCATACAAGGGTAAAAATACTATTGAAGAAGAAGAGGCCAACGATCCACTCACTAAACTGGAAAATTATCTTGTGCCGGACTTTATTTCTAAAAAAGAGTGGAAAGATCTCCAGGAGGAGACTCAAAACAGTGTAAAAAAAGCTGCTGAAGGTGCGTGGAACAGACCGGACCCTGACAAATCCAAGATTACGGACTTTGTGTTTTCCGAAAGTTCAGACTCTCCACAAATTGTAGGAGGCCTGGCCGCAGAAAATATCGACTTGCCGAAAGGAAGTGATTCGCCATCACCCGAAAAACAGAGAATTAATATTGTTGAAGCGGTACGCCGAACTCTGGAGACGGAGCTTGAACTTAATGACAGAGTGGTTGTATTTGGTGAGGATGTTGGTGCAAAGGGCGGGGTTCATGCTGCTACAATGGGCCTTCAAACGAAATTTGGTGAAGAAAGAGTTTTTGATACGAGTTTATCGGAGGAGGGAATTATTGGCCGTGCCGTTGGAATGGCATATGCCGGATTAATGCCCGTTTCCGAAATTCAGTTTCGAAAATATGCCGATCCGGCTACTGAGCAATTAAAAAACACAGGGACCATAAGATGGAGAACGGCCAATAAGTTTGCCGCGCCGATGGTGGTTCGAATGCCGGGCGGGTTTGCCAAATGTGGCGATCCGTGGCACAGTGAAACTAACGAGGTGTTTTTTGGCCGTATGATTGGATGGCAGGTTGCTTATCCGAGTAACGCAGAAGATGCTGTGGGCCTTTTGAGATCTGCAATGAGAAGTAACAATCCTACAATCTTTTTTGAACACAGAAATTTGCTGGATTCAAAATACGCTCGGAAGCCGTATCCCGGAGATGAGTTTGTGTTACCGTTCGGGCGGGCCAATAAACTGACTGAAGGAGAAGATATTACAGTAGTAACATGGGGAGCAATGTGTGAACGCTGCGAAAAAGCTGCAGAAGCGTTGAACTACTCGGTTGATGTGATTGATTTGCGGACGATCTCTCCCTGGGATAAAGAAACTGTGTATGAATCAGTAAAGAAAACAAACCGGTGTTTGATTGTACATGAAGATACTATGACGGCCGGTTTTGGCTCAGAAATTGCGGCATCTGTTACGCAGGATCTGTTTACGTATCTTGACGCCCCGGTAGAAAGAATTACAATGCCGGATATTCCAATGCCCTATAATATTGGCCTGATGAACAGTGTGCTTCCGAACACAGAAACTATTTCAGAGGCAATTGAAAAAATGGTGGATTTTTAATCTGCGAGGATATAGGCTTTAGAAAGATCTTTATAAGCTTCTACCTGATCTTCCTGCCACGATTTACCTTTACCCATTTCTTCAGCCATTAATTTTGCAACTTCGGGAGCCATCTCCACACTGGCTTTGGCATCGAGAAGAAGGGCTCTTGTTCGGCGTGAAAGGATATCTTCGACGGTCATTGCCATTTCATTTCGCGTAGCCCACACAACTTCGGCTTTAATATATGGCAGGCGGTCGTGTAGTTTTTCACCCATTTCAGGTCTTTCTTTTATAATTCGGTCTATATTTACCTTGTCGGCACCGTAGTGGTGGAGAGGATCATTCTTATCAACATTTTTTAGCCAGCCGTGAATCCGCAAGTTTTCAGTTACGCACTCTGTAATTTTAAGTCCGCCAACCGTGGCCGCCTGATCAATCGTATCCTGAGCCATTTTCCGGTAAGTGGTCCATTTTCCGCCGGTAATTGTTACAAGTCCGGAATTTGAGACCATTAACGTATGATCTCTCGATATGGACGCGGTATTTTTGCCATCACCGGCTTTAACCAACGGACGGAGGCCAGCAAAAACACTTCGAACATCTTTCCGGGTGGGATTCCCGGTTAAATATTGAGAAGCATGTTTTAAGATAAAATCAATTTCTTCCTCGAACGCTTTTGGTTCAAGTTTAATATTATCAACAGGGGTATCGGTGGTTCCAACTACCAGTTTCCCATTCCAGGGAACGGCAAAAAGAACACGGCCGTCATCGGTATGAGGAACCATGATTGCCGATTCACTTGGCGAAAATTCTTTATCAATAACAAGATGAATACCCTGGCTCGGTGCTATGATCGGCTTGCGGTCTTTGTCATCCATTTGAAGAATAGAATCTGTAAATACACCTGTAGCATTTACCACAACCCTGCTTTTTACTTCAAAAGTTTCACCCGAAAGCTGATCTTTAACCTTCACGCCATCTACCATATCACCTGATTTTGAGAGTCCGGTAACTTTAGCGTAATTAATCAGGTGCCCGCCGTAATGTGCTGCTGTTTGAACCAGGTTTACGGCAAGACGTGAATCATCAAACTGCCCGTCGTAATAAATCACTCCGCCCCGAAGTCCTTTTGTTTCAAGGGTTGGAAGTATTTCCTTTGTTTTTTTGAGTGACAAATGTTTTGACGGCCCCAGCCCAAGTTTTCCGGCCAGCATATCATAAACTTTCATTCCCACACCGTAAAACGGGCCTTCCCACCAGTCGTAATTTGGTACAATAAACGATTGATTTCGAACAAGGTGAGGTGCATTCTGGATAAGAAGCCCACGCTCTCTGAGGGCCTCAAGAACAAGCGAAACATTTCCCTGCTGGAGATAGCGAACACCGCCGTGAACCAGTTTGGTAGAGCGGCTTGATGTTCCCTTTGAAAAATCATGCTGCTCAAGCAGCAGAGTGGAATAGCCCCTCGATGCTGAATCAACCGCCGCTCCGAGCCCCGTAGCGCCGCCCCCAATTACAATTACATCGTAGTAGCCTGTAATAGTCTTTGCTGACTTCAGCATATCATTTCTATTAAGCATAATCTGGTAAATAAAGTTTTAGTAAATATTTTAAATTTAATTGGTCAATTATTTTTCTGACCATGATTTAGCCGCTTTCAGTGCACGGTTCCACCCTGAAACCAATTTTTCTGCTTCTTTACGTTCCATTTCAGGATCAAAGCGCTTGTCTTCCTGCCATTGTTCGTTAATTTCTTCGTGGTCTTTCCAGTAGCCCACAGCCAGCCCCGCAAGATAGGCAGCTCCGAGTGCAGTAGTTTCGAGTACTTTCGGCCTGATTACGGGAGCCAGTAAAATATTTGATTGAAATTGCATGAGTAGATTATTGGCAGTTGCTCCACCATCAACACGAAGCTCTTTAATTTCGATTCCTGAATCGGCTTCCATTGATTTTAAAACATCTAATGCCTGGTAGGCAATTCCTTCAAGCGCTGCACGTGCGATATGGCCTGAATTTGATCCGCGGGTAAGCCCGACCATTGTTCCCCTGGCATGCTGATCCCAGTGAGGGGCTCCCAAGCCTGCAAAAGCAGGTACAAGATAAACGCCATCATTATCATTTACAGAAGCAGCAAGTTTTTCTACATCTGCCGACTTTCTGATGAGTCCCAATTCATCCCTGAGCCATTGTACGACCGCGCCTGCTATAAAAATACTTCCCTCAAGAGCATAATCGACTTTGCCATCAACCTGCCAGGCAATAGTTGTCAATAGATTATTTTCAGATTTTATTGGTTTTTCGCCTGTGTTCATAACCATAAAACAGCCCGTTCCGTACGTGTTCTTAACCATGCCGGGGTCTATACACCGCTGTCCAAAAAGTGCGGCCTGCTGGTCTCCGGCAATTCCTGCAATAGGTACTTCGGAAGCAAACATCGTTGTCTTGGTTTTACCGTATACTTCGCTGGATTGACGAACTTCCGGCAACAGACTTTCAGGTATGTCCAGGATTTCCAGTAACTCTTTATCCCATTCAAGATCGTGGATATTAAAAATCATGGTGCGGGAGGCATTCGTTACATCCGTGATATGTTTTTCACCCTGTGTAAAATTCCAAATTAGCCAGGTATCCATAGTTCCGAATGCCAGTTCGCCTTTTTCGGCTCGTTTTCTCACGCCGTCAACATTTTCAAGAATCCAGCGAATCTTTGTTCCTGAGAAATAGGAATCCAGAATCAGTCCTGTTTTAGCACGGAATTTTTCAGCCAATCCCTGTTCCTTAAGAGAGTCACAATAATCAGAAGTTCTGCGATCCTGCCAGACAATAGCATTGTAAACAGGCTTTCCGGTTTTTCTGTCCCAAATCAGTGTGGTTTCTCTTTGATTGGTTATTCCGAGGGCTGCAATATTTTTGCCGCTTAGTCCGGCACTTGTAATAGCTTCAGCGGCAACTCCAGCCTGGGTAGACCAAATTTCTTTACCATCGTGCTCCACCCACCCGGCTTTCGGGTAGTGCTGTTTAAATTCTTTTTGAGCCGTTGATACGATTGTTCCTTTTTTGTCGAATACAATTGCCCGTGAACTGGTTGTGCCCTGGTCGAGAGCCAGAATATATTGATTAGCCATTACGATAAGTTTTAATTGAAGTGATTATTTTTTTCTTGGCCTGGTGCTGAAGCTATCATAGATGATGCAGATCATTTATAAACAGTGCAACAAAGAACAGAATCTTTTTTAATCAGTTAGTCTTATTAATTTGTGAAACCGCTTTCAATTATTCAAATGAATATCTTAAATAAATTCAGTTGTTAACATTTAAAGGAGAAGAAAGAGTGAAAGTTAATTATTCATTCATGGTGGTTTGAAAATTGATCGGGAGTAATGTTTATGAATTTATTCTTGTATTTAGTATCGTTTAGGGCTATTAAAACCTGCTTATAAACAAGAATAATTACACATAATTAGATGCTGAGTATCCAAAAAAAGCTTTCCAATTCTTTTTATGCCATTCTCGCATTGCCTGCAACAGCTATGGGGTTTGCCTTATCAGTTCAGATTGCGGCACTTAGCTGGCTGCTAACGTACGAATATGGACTCGAAATTACTGATATAGGCCTGGTTTGGGCTACAGGGCCAATTGCCGGAATTATTGGGCAGGTGATAATAGGAATTATTAGTGATAAAGTTTGGATATGGAACGGCAGAAGACGGGCTTTTATCGTCATCGGGGGAGTTCTTGCATCACTGATGCTGCTAGCTTTACCGAACATTGGAATTATCCAGGCGGGACTCGGGCTTGAGGCCGTTTTGGGTATAGCTATTCTGATATCTATGGTGCTGGACCTTTCAATTAATGTTTCCTTCAATCCCACAAGATCCATTATTGCAGATGTAACTCCGGAGGGTAGAGAGCGAACCAAGGGATACACCTGGATGCAAACGGTTTCAGGTACGTTCGGTGTGCTTTCCTATTTTATCGGAGCAACGTTTGGAAATATATTCTTGATTTACTTCGGTGTGGTTCTGGTTTTTCTTTTTTCAGTGATCCCCCCGTTTTTTGTAAAAGAACCCAAATACCTTGGCCGCTATGGCGAAGATGAAGATGATATAACACAAGAGCTGGCCGACCAGGATGAGCCCCCGATTAGTGTGGGAGAAGCCTCGATGCATCAAATTATTGTGAGTATCCGGCCACTCTGGGGGTTTTTGATGTATGGAATTTATGCCATCGTTAAACGACTTAGCGGGCTCGAGTTTCCCGGCTACTATTTTGAAATTTTTGCTTTAATTATCACCATCTACCTGATAGGTGAGGCACTTTTTAAAAGCGAGGAAGGAAAGTCGAAAGAGGAAGCGGGTAAAATCGGGTTTCAAAAAGTACTGGCCGCACATTCATTTTCATGGATTGGTGTGCAGAGTATGTTTATCTACTTTTTCGCATTTGTAAGTTACAGAATGCCCGATCTGGTTGCAGACGAGATTGGAACGGTAGTTAACTGGAGTTTCTTTTCACTTAACCTGGTAGCTGCAATCATCCCCGTTCTTGCACTTGAACCGCTGGCCAATAAATTTGGACGTGTGAAAACACATGCCACTGCACTTGCAATCATGGCCGTTGGATACGGTGTTATTGTATTTATGGGTGATTCCCCTTACGTCCTCTATGTATTAATGATGGTTGTGGGAATTGGCTGGGCTTCAATCATCAGTCTTCCGTTTGCCATTATGTCCCAAAAAATAGCCCAAAATCAGATGGGGCTCTATATGGGGCTATTCAATCTGTCTGTAGTATTACCGCAATTGGTGTCAAGTTTTGCCGTGGGTGATATTGTTGAAGCAGTTGATAATAAAACCGTTTTGATGGTTGTCTGCTCCATTACAGTAGCCTTCTCATCTCTTGCATGGTTTATGGTACGTGAGCCAAAAGATGAGATGACCGAAAACCCCGTACTAATGGATCAGAAAATTGATGAAAAACTTGATGATTGATTCACCCGGAGCCGAGGTGCTCTGAGATTTACCAACTGAAAATCAAGTTCTTTAAGAAATTATGTATAAATTTCGGAAGTTGGTTAAAAGCGAGAACTTCTTGAATAAAAAACCTTGCTTTCCTCCGCGGCCCTGCGCCTCTGCGTACATCTCGTTTATGGGGCTTCTGTTTTTACCTTAAAAGTGGTATCGTACAAACCCCTCAATGGCTTCATATTCGGCAAGGCCGAGAGCATCGTATGTTTGAGCAGTTCCCCTGTTTCTGTCCTCTGATCGCTGCCAGAATTCCCTGGAGTCAGACCCGGGAAACAACGGGCGGTCTTTTTGAGACTGATGTTTGAAGATAGCGCGTCTTTTTCGCTGTAATTCCTGCGGACTCAAAGGAACGGCCATTTCAATCTCATTAATATCCCATTCCTGCCAGGCCCCCCTGTATAGCCAAACCCAGCAATCTTCCGCCCAGTCGTCTTTTTTAACGATTTCCAAAGCTTTAAAAATTGCTTTCAAACAAACCCGGTGCGTACCGTGCGGATCTGAAAGATCTCCTGCAGCATAAATTTGATGTGGTTTTACTTTCCGGAGCAGATCAACGGTAATCTGGATGTCTTCATCGGAAAGAGGTTTCTTTTTAACCCGTCCTGTTTCGTAAAAAGGCATGTCCATAAAGTGCATATTTTCATCAGGCACTCCACAATATCTTGCACCCGCTTTAGCTTCACCACGTCTGATTAACCCCTTAATTTTCTTAATTTCCGGAGAATCTACCTGGCCGGGTTCTTTCGATTTCAGAAAGCTGTTGATTTCACTAAGTAATTTATCAGCTTTCTGCTCCTTCATGTTAAATGCATCCGTATAATCAGCAACAAAATCGGCAAACGGATAACATCATCATCAAATACGGCAATATTACCCGATGTTTGATAGGCAATATGAACTTCATGCCCGTGGTCTGCCAGCCTGATTAAAGTTCCGCCCATCGAAATTACGTCATCATCGGGATGAGGACTAAAAATAATGGCTCTTTTAGGAAAAGGTTTGGCACGTTCTGGCCTGTATTTATCATCTTCATTCGGTTTGCCACCCGGCCATCCTGTAATCGTATGCTGCAGTTCATTAAACACCTTTATGTTGATGTTATATGCCGGGCCTTTTGTGGCTATTAAATCGGCCATACCGTTTTCATTGTAATTCTCATCGGTAAGTTTGAGAATTGGTTTTTCGAGCTTTTGGCATAACCAAACAACTGCTTTACGTATCAATTGGTCATTCCACTCGCAAGAAGTTAAAAGCCATGGTGTATTAATTCTCTTTAGCTTTTCGGATGCGGCTTCATCAAGAACTATTACTGTATTTTCGTGTTCCTGAAGGTATGTAGCGGGAATGCTTTCTTTGACTTCTCCTTCCGTTGTCTCTTTTATGATCGGTGCCTTACCTTCACCCCACGCCATAAGGATTACTTTATCAGCACTTAAAATTGTGCCGACTCCCATAGTAATTGCCCGTCTCGGTACATATTCTTCACCGAAAAAGTCACTTGCTGCGTCTTTCCTGGTAATTTTATCCAGAGTTATTAATCGAGTCAGTGAATCGGGACGGGAACCGGGTTCATTAAATCCGATATGCCCGGTTCTGCCAATTCCCAGCAGCTGAATATCAATTCCGCCGGCTTTCTCAATTTTGTCCTCGTAATCTTTACAGTACTCATTTACCTTTTCTTCGGGTACCGTGCCATCAGGAATGTGTATTTGATCGTCTGGAATATCAATGTGATTAAAAAGGTGTTCTTTCATAAACCGAACATAACTTTGAAGAGAATTCGGTTTCATCGGGAAATACTCATCCAGGTTAAAAGTGATTACATTTTTAAAGCTCAGCCCTTCTTCCTGATGTAACCGAATCAGCTCATCGTAAACCCGAACGGGAGTAGATCCTGTTGCCAGCCCCAGTACAGCAGATTTATTCTTTTTTGCTTTGTTTCTGATTAAAGTGGCTATTTCATCAGCAATTGCTTTCGATGCGTTTTCACTATCATCATATATAACAGTCGGTATATTTTCGTAATAGGTAAGGCGTTGATCGATAGAATTGATTTTACTTTCTAAAGTAACCATATGTTTTTATGAAAGGTGGTTATTATTCGTCAGTCGATTTATTAAGTGCTAAATATACAATTTAATATACATCGCTTCGGATTGGAAACGGTTCCAAAAATGCATTCCGGCTCTCAATATATTGGCTTTTAAGTGATTAATGTTGATTTTAGATGTCATTATAATTGGGATTGAAAGTATTTGAAGAGTCATAATTAGCGGCCGTATATAATATTCAGATGCACTTCCTGTAAACAAGAAATTGTAATATATGGATCTTGTAGCCGGGGTAGATTTAGGAGCTACACATACCAAGTTTGGATTGGTTAACAGAGATGGAAAGCTGTTAGCATACGATTCAACGCCAACGGATTCATCCATTGGGTTTGAGGATTTTTTCTGCATTCTGAGTAAAAAAATTAAAGATCTTCAGATTTCGGGTAATGGAGAGTTGAATATCTTGGGGATTGGAGTGGGAGCTCCGGCAGGTAATCAAAGTATGGGTACGATTGACAGTGCTGCAAATCTGAACTGGCCGAAAAGCATACCGGTAGCAAAACTGCTTGAAAAATATTTTGAACTTCCTGTATCCGTATCAAATGATGCAAATGCCGCGGCCATAGGAGAGTTGATGTTCGGACTGGCAAAAGGTAAAAAAAACTTTCTTAGTGTAACTTTGGGAACCGGTCTTGGATGTGGAATTGTACTTGATGGAAAAATTATTCTCGGTAAAGAGGGGCATGCCGGTGAACTCGGACACGTAACGGCCATTCCCGACGGCCGGCTATGTACTTGCGGTCGAAAAGGCTGCCTTGAAACATATGCTTCGGCCACAGGAATTGTAAGAACTGTTCTGGAATACGGCGAAAATGAACTGAAAAAATCAACACTGTATCCACAAAGAAATAATCTGGATGCTAAAAAAATTACTGATGAGGCCCTGAAGGATGACAAACTCGCTCTGAAAGCGTTTGATGATACCGGTAGGTATCTTGGCCGAAAACTTGCAGATACTGTATCATTTTTGAACCCGGAACTGATTGTTCTTTCCGGCGGGCTAACAAAATCGGGAGAGCTTCTTCGAATGCCTACCGAAAAATATATGAACGAACATTTGCTGCCGACCTTTAAAGGAAGTGTTGAACTGAAGTTGTCTGAAATAAGCAACAAAAAAACAGCTATTCTTGGAGCCGCCGCACTACTCTGGATGAAGCTTGAAAAACAGGGATCTGCATCAGCAAAAAATTTCAGCAACCACAAAATGTGAGCTTATTATGAAAAAACTCAACTTTATAACCCGCGTTATTCCCTTACTGTTGTTTGTATCTGCCTTCACGGTTCTATCATGCGACCAACAACCCCAGCCACTAACTCATGACATGGAAATCTCCACTTCCGATATCGAAATCAGTTGGCAGCTAAACTCAAACTTTGAGCCGGATAATAAATTCAGTGCTACACTTACGTTAACAAATAATGGGACGGACGCTTTCCCCGCTGATGGATGGACGTTATATCTGAACTCGATCCGAGCACTCGATGCAGAAAGTTTTTTGCCAGAACTCGAGGTACATCACATAAACGGTGATTTTTTCAAAATTGAACCGACAGAAGAATTTTCCGAAATCGGGCCGGACGAGAGCCGCTCAATTGAGTACAAATCGAACTTTCACGCTATCAAAAAATCTGATGCACCCCAGGGTTTTTATTTCGTATTTGCAAATGGCTCTGTTCAATATGTTGATGAGGTTACTGTTGGATCATTTACGGANCCGGAACAAATTCACAGAAGCGAGAATGATAATGTAGAAGTACCGACACCGGAATCGATATTTGAAAAAAACAGCATTCTNTCTGATCTGGAACGCAATGAAATTTCTCCGATTACACCAACACCGGCACATTTTGAGCGACTTGAAGGTGAGTTTGATCTGACTGAAACACTTACTATTTCTTACGAAAATGAGTTTGAAAATGAAGCACAATTCCTAACTGCTTTTTTAGACGGGGCAGGTATCAATTATCAGCTGAATACAGGTGCAAACCCAACCGTAGAATTTTCGTTGCATAATGAAATTGATCATGAAGGGTACAGATTGACAATTTCTTCGGATAAAATTGAAATACAGGCATCCGGTTCAGAAGGNATATTTTATGGTGTNCAAAGCCTGAAATCTATCATAGAAAACAGCAGTAACTCTGATCGTATTTNAGCATATAGAATAGAGGATTCTCCGGCTTTTGGGTANCGGGGAATGCACCTTGATGTATCCCGTAATTTTCA
>SL_7KL_010_BRINEDRAFT_10001067_pt1 | contig 13097 bp, 11 predicted proteins | sample SodLak_010_BRINE_FD_10663 | JGI IMG/M metagenome (IMG submission 10663)
GGTCACGAATAATTCCTGGTTGAACAGTGATTTGTTTTTTTTCTGCTGAAAAACTTAGAATTTGATTGAGGTGTTTAGATACATCTACCACAATTCCCTCTCCAACACATTGACCAGCTAGAGAAGTCCCGCCAGACCTAGGGATTAAAGAGGTTTTTTCTTGTTGAGCAAAATGTATTAATTGCTGAAGGTCTTTGGTGCTTTTAGGATAAGCTACCGCCATTGGCAAAGAACGATAAATAGAAGCATCTGTTGCATACATCGATTGATACAAAGGCGAATCGTGTAATTCGCCTTCCAGGCAATTCTTCAATTTATTTAATGCCTTCTGCATGTGTGCATAGTTATCAAAAAGTTTAGCCAACTTATAATTTAGTAAAAATTAATAGGGCTATCGTTAATATGTAAGCAAATTAATCTTCCTCTTCCATTTCATCAAACAAACTAGGCGATTGTGCATTTCCATTCGACTTAACTTCTTCCTCGTCAACTACATCAACATCGTTTGCGGGTTGATTTTCTTCGGGTTCAAAAGGAATAGGGGCAATCAAATCAATATTATTTACCTTATCAGGGGTAAGTTGATTTCCCATAGCATTAATTCCTTTAACCGAAATAAACTCTTTCAAATTAAGCACTTCATTGGGTCGTCTTTCCTTACCGCGTTGTTTGGTGAATTGAACATCAATTTGAGGAATCCAATCAGTACTTACTACCTCTAAGTAAGAATCTTTATGATCGGTAAGAATATTTTCTTCCTTTTCTTCATTTTCTACAAAGAATCGTTTTACGTAAAAACGCTCTTTTTCACCTTCAAAATAAACAGCAGAAATTGGTTTTTTAGGATTCCACTTTTCCATAACAATAATGTTATTTTCAAAGTGAGTGGTGAGTTCAGGTCTGATGGTTTTTACCACACCCGCTTGCGTAATGATTAAGATTCGGTCTTCTCCTCTGAATGCCCCTAAAAGTTCTCCTCGTTCATCAACATTTAGTCGTTTTACAGTTTCATCAAACCAAATTTTTCTTGGTTTTAAAGTAGAAACACCTTTTTCTTTCAGCTCAACTTTTTTAATGGATTGCTTGGTTACTAGGTTTCCTTTTACCCCGCGGCCTTTAATTTTTAAATCAGAAAAATCTAAGTCAAATTTCACTTTCCTAACGCCTTTAATTTGTTTGAGGTAAATACTTACCAACTCTGCTTCACCATTAGGATTAGCAGAAAAATAGAGCACTTTTGTACCGGGTTTACCTTGACCAACATTGTATTCTCTATTTCTAGTCATTGAAGTTACAGCAAAGCGTTTCATGAAATTATGTCCCTTTTTACCATCTCTATAAATCAGATTGTAAATAGTACGTTTATCTTTCTTTTTGAAAATTCCTACGTACAGTATATTTTTTCCGATGAAAGTTTTGGTATCCACCTTGGTAACTATCATTGTTCCATCTTCTGTAAAACAAATTACATCGTCTATATCTGAACAATCGGTTACATATTCTTCTTTTTTCAAGGAAGTTCCAATAAAACCTTCCTTTCTACTCACGTATAGTTTAGCATTTCTAATCACTACTTTTGTAGCTTCAATATCCTCAAAAGGTCGAATTTCTGTTTTACGCTCACGCCCTTTTCCATAGGTTGCTTTTAGTCGTTCAAAATGAGCAATAGAATATTCTACTAAGTGATTTAAATGATGTTTTACTTGTTCAATATCATCCTCTAAAGCTTCAATTTTTTGTTGAGCCTTATCTAAGTCAAATTTTGAAATTCGTTTAATTTTAATTTCGGTTAATCGAATTAAATCCTCCTGAGTTACTGCTCTTTTTAAGTGTTGAATGTAAGGCTTTAATCCATTGTCAATAGCTTGCAACACTTCTTCCCAGGTTTCTTTATCTTCAATGTCTCGGTAGATTCTATTTTCAATAAAAATACGTTCTAATGAGGCAAAGTGCCATTTTTCTTCTAGTTCATCCAATTCAATTTCCAACTCTCTTTTAAGGAGATGGACAGTATGGTCTGTACTTTTTCTCAGTAATTCAGAAACCGGTAAAAACTGTGGTTTATCTTCGTAAATAACACAAGCTAATGGTGAAATTGAAGTTTCGCATTGCGTAAATGCAAACAAAGCATCAATGGTTTTATCTGGTGAAATATTATTAGGAAGATGAACTAAAATCTCTACTTGTGAAGAGGTATTATCTTCAATCTTTTTAACTTTTATTTTTCCCTTATCATTCGCTTTTAAGATGGAATCAATTATTGTACCTGTATTGGTGCCGTAGGGAATTTCATTAATAACTAAAGTTTTTTTATCTAAAACTTCAATTTTTGCTCGAAGTCTAATTTTACCGCCGCGCATTCCATCATTATATTCGGCTACATCCATAATCCCAGCACTTGGAAAATCTGGATATAAAGTAAATTTTTTACCTTGTAAGTGCTTTATTGAAGCATCAATAAGTTCATTAAAGTTATGCGGTAAGATTCGTGTACTTAAACCTACGGCAATACCTTCAGCTCCTTGCGCTAAAATCATTGGAAATTTAACAGGTAAATTTACGGGCTCTTTCTTTCTACCGTCGTAAGATAATTGCCATTGCGTAGTTTTTGGATTAAAGACAACATCTAAGGCAAATTTTGACAACCTGGCTTCAATGTACCTTGAAGCAGCTGCACGATCGCCAGTTAAGGTGTTACCCCAGTTTCCTTGAGCATCAATTAGTAAATCTTTTTGTCCTAATTGAACAATGGCATCTGCAATACTAGCATCTCCGTGGGGATGATATTGCATGGTGTGACCAACAATATTGGCTACTTTGTTGTATCTACCATCATCTAAATCCTTCATGGAATGGAGAATCCTACGTTGTACAGGTTTAAAACCGTCTTCTAAAGCAGGAACGGCTCTCTCCATAATTACATAAGAAGCATAATCCAAAAACCAGTCTTGGTACATTCCTGAAACCTTAATCAGCTCTTCATTGGTAGATGAATTTTCTGATGATGTGTTCTCTTCACTCATAAACTATGACCGCTTATTTTCTTGTATTATTTTTTTCAAAGACTCTTTCACAATATTTATTTTAGAAGGTGAAACAAAACTGATGTTAGCTTTATACCTTGCAACACCTCGCTTTGATTTTGTATAAATATTTAGTCGTTTATATATGATAAAATTATAAATATCAAAATCCACTATTTTATCTTTTTTAATATCAATTTGTTTAGAACGGTAATTTAAAAAATTAGACAATAAGATACCTCTGTTAGTTATTGAAACCAAGCTCCCATCACTATCATATTCAAAATATTTTCCTCCAAAATACACATAAATCATAGCTAAAAAAATCGTTGCTAGGCTAGCTCTATAATATTTTGTATCTGCAAATAGTGTGTTATCAAATTGCATGTTTAAAAAAACAATTAAAAAAAAGAAAACCACAGCAAAATAATAGAAACCAGGTATTACTTTTACGGTATTATAGTTTGTTAATCTCATCCTCTATCTCTTCTATCAAATCTACCTCTAATCGTAAATTATCAATTATAAAATCTTGTCTATCGGGGGTATTTTTTCCCATATAAAAAGTTAATAACTCTTCTATGGTTTTTTCTTTGTCAAGCATAACTGGGTCGAGTCGAATATCATCACCTATAAAGTGCTTAAACTCGTCTGGCGAAATTTCACCTAATCCTTTAAATCGGGTAATTTCTGGTTTTCCTGTAAGTTTTTTTATGGCATTTCTTCGCTCTTCTTCAGAATAACAATAGATAGTTTCTTTCTTATTTCTTACTCTAAACAAGGGTGTTTGAAGAATATACAAATGTCCGTTTCTAATTAGTTCAGGAAAAAACTGAAGAAAAAACGTAATTATTAGAAGTCGAATATGCATACCATCTACATCGGCATCGGTGGCAATTACAATATTGTTGTAACGAAGATCTTCCAGTGAATCTTCAATATTTAAGGCCGCTTGCAAGAGGTTAAACTCTTCATTTTCATAGACTATTTTTTTACTTAATCCAAATGAATTAAGGGGTTTACCTTTTAAGCTAAAAACAGCTTGAGTATTGACATTTCTTGATTTTGTAATACTACCGCTGGCTGAATCTCCCTCGGTAATAAAAAGTGTTGTATCTAAATAAGCTTCTTTTTTAACATCGCCTAAATGAATTCTACAATCTCGAAGTTTTTTATTGTGCAGGCTTGCTTTTTTAGCGCGTTCTCTGGCCAATTTCCGGATGCCCGATAAATCTTTACGTTCGCGTTCTGCTTGTAAGATTTTACGCTGAAGCTTTTCTGCAGTTTCTGTATTTTTATGTAAGTAATTATCAAGATTTCGTTTTACAAAGTCAAGAATATAGGTTCTTACCGTTGGTTTATCTCCCCCCATATCGGTAGATCCAAGTTTGGTTTTAGTCTGACTTTCAAAAACTGGCTCCATTACTTTGATGGAGATTGCGGAAGAAATAGACTTCCGAATATCACTAGGCTCGTAATTCTTTCCAAAAAACTCTCGAACAGTTTTTACAATAGCCTCTTTAAAAGCCGTTAAATGTGTTCCTCCTTGTGTAGTATGTTGACCATTAACAAAAGAATGATATTCCTCTGAATATTGCGACTTACTATAGGTTAAAGCTACCTCAATATCATCGCCTCTTAAATGAATAATTGGAAAAAGTCGGTCTTCTTCATTAATACCATCACCCAATAAATCTTTCAGTCCTTCTTCCGAGTAGAATTTTTCCCCATTAAGCATGATGGTTAGTCCAGGATTCAAATAAACGTAGTTTTTAATCATACGTTCAATGTATTCCATTCGGAACTTGTACTTTTTAAAGATAACTTCATCAGGAATAAAAGTTACTTTGGTTCCTTTTCTTCGGGAAGTTTCATCTAACTTTTCTTCGTTAATAAGGTTACCCATTTCAAATTCAGCGGCAACCGATTTACCATCACGTGTTGATTCTACCCTAAAGTAGTTAGACAACGCATTAACAGCCTTGGTTCCTACCCCATTTAAACCTACCGATTTCTTAAAGGCTTTTGTGTCGTATTTTCCTCCAGTGTTCATTTTAGATACTACGTCCACCACCTTTCCTAACGGAATACCTCTACCGTAATCACGAACAATTACTCGGTTATTTTGAATAGAAATCTCTATGGTTTTCCCAGCCCCCATTACAAATTCATCAATAGAATTATCAAGGACTTCTTTCAACAAAATGTAAATGCCATCATCGGCACTAGAACCATCACCAAGCTTCCCAATATACATTCCTGGACGCATTCTAATATGCTCTTTCCAGTCTAAGGACTTGATATTATCTTCAGTGTACTTTGTTTGTTCTGCCATAAATTTAAATGATGCGGAAAGATACTAATTTTAATCAAAAATACTAATTTTCTTTGATTTTTAAAAGACTTTAATTGAATGTTTAATTCAAAAGTTTTATTTCATATAAAGATAATTAAAAAAATACCATTTATCAATTGAAATTATCACAAAAAACACCATTTCCTATCTGACTAACGCAGGTAGGCTGGTTTACATTCTTTTTTATTACAAAAAGAAACCATAATATTAATTGAACTTTAAAATGAGACTAATAATAATTGTATTATTTTTTGATTTACGTGAAGAAAAAAATCTTTCCCGAAATGTTCGGGAAAGGATATTTTATTTATTATACAGTAATATCAAATAATAACTGGTATGAAGAACAATTATTTTATAAGACTATAAAACATTTTAAAACTTTAAAAGAGTTGATTTTTCTAACTCAATTTACATTTGGTTAGGCACTTCAATACCTAATAGACCAAAAGCTAATTTAATACATCCCGCTACTTCTTTAGACAATTGAATTCTAAATTGAATTTGCTTTTGTGAATCTGCACCTAAAATACTTAAATTTTGATAAAAAGAATTAAATGTTTTTACTAAATCGTAGGTGTAATTAGCTACTAAAGCTGGACTAAATTGCATAGCAGCCTGCTGAATAATATCAGGAAACTGACACAATAGCTTGATTAAGTCCTTTTCTTTTTCATGAAACTTGTATTCGTTTAATGGGGTAAAATGACTTTCCTGTGCCTTTGCTAAAATAGATTGAATTCTAGCGTGGGTATATTGAATAAAAGGCCCTGTGTTTCCTTGAAAATCAACTGATTCTTCTGGATTGAATAAAATTCGTTTTTTAGGATCAACTTTGAGTATATAATATTTTAAAGCGCCTAATCCAATAACGCGATAAAGCTCTTCTTTGTCAGATTCAGAAAATCCGTCTAGTTTTCCAAGTTCTTCAGCAATAGACTTTGCTGTAGAAGTCATCTCTTGCATTAGCTCATCGGCATCTACCACAGTACCTTCTCTACTCTTCATTTTACCAGAAGGTAAATCGACCATACCATAACTTAAATGATAAAGTTCTTTTGCACAAGAATAGCCAAGTTTTTTTAGAATAAGAAACAAGACTTTAAAGTGATAATCTTGTTCATTTCCTACGGTATATACCATTCCATTAGCAGCAAAATCATCCATACGCTGTATAGCAGTTCCAATATCTTGTGTCATGTAAACCGCTGTACCATCAGAGCGTAATACAATTTTTTCATCTAAACCTTCCTCAGTAAGATCAATCCATACGCTTCCATCTTCCTTGGTAAAGAAAACTCCTTGATCAAGTCCTTTTTTAACTATATCTTTTCCAAGCAAGTAAGTGTCACTTTCGTAGTAATTCTTATCAAAATCAACTCCCATGTTGGCATATGTAATTTTAAAGCCGTCATAAACCCATTGATTCATTTTTTCCCAAAGCGCAACCACTTCATCATCACCTTGCTCCCATTTTTTAAGCATATCTTGAGCTTCTAATAAAATAGGAGCCTGTTTTTTTGCTTCTTCTTCAGATTTTCCTAAAGCCATTAAATCGGCTATCTCTTTTTTGTAGGCTTGATCAAATTTCACATAATAGTCTCCAACCAATTTATCTCCTTTTTTTCCTGAAGAAGATGGAGTTTCTCCGTTGCCAAATTTCTGCCAAGCTAACATAGACTTACAAATATGTATTCCTCGGTCGTTTATAATTTGCGTTTTAACTACCTCTTTGCCACTAGCTTTTAAGATTTCAGCAACTGAATACCCCAATAAATTATTTCTTACGTGACCAAGATGAAGTGGTTTATTGGTGTTTGGCGAAGAATATTCTACTAAGACTGTTTCTTTTTTAAATGGCGAAAAACCAAAATTAGGAGCTTCTCTAATACTATTGAACGTAGTAAGAAAGTAATCATCTTTTAAAACAATATTCAAAAAACCTTTAACAACATTAAAAGCACTAACCAAATCATGATATTCTACAAGATATTCTCCTATTTCATTTCCTAACTGAACTGGATTTGTTTTGATATGACGAAGTAAAGGAAAAACCACTAACGTAATATCACCTTCAAATTCTTTTCGGGTAGTTTGAAATTCAAAATCTGAAACTTCAACTTGAAACTTTTGATTTAGAAAAACACTAATTTTTTGACTTAAGTTATTCTGTAATTGCATAATTTGAATTTGAATTTGCAAAGATAATCCAAAATTTAGAAGCAGTTTACTCATTCTAATGAAGAATTGTTTACTTTTAAGCAAAAAATGCTTTTAAACGTATCTTACAACCGCCCAAAGATTAAAGAAAAAATTGATAATGAAGTGGGCAAACCATTTAGTTTAATGGAGAGAATTAAACTAAAAGGCATAGGTTCCGGCAAACTTTTTATTGACACAACAAGTGTTCAAATACATAACTTACTTATTTTGGATAACAATTTGAACGTTTGTGGTATTGAAATGAGACCTAACGGAATTATCCTTAGCTTCCGCTCCTTACTAGAAACCTACGCTTTAGTTGTGCCTTTTTGGAAACTTAAAGTGTACAAAGGTCAGGCTGATGTTTATTCAGTTTATTGCGACAGTTACTTTGTAAAAATCAAAGTTAAAGATAAATCAAATCACAAATTTTTTCAAAAACTATTAAATTATAAATCAGAAAATTATGATTCTAAATTAGCATCACCTGGAGACCAAGCTTCAACGAAGCATTAATTTTTTTAGATAGAAATGTATGAAAATATTACTCACAGGGGCAAATGGATATATAGGGCTCCGTCTATTACACACTCTATTAGACCAGGGTCACGAAATTATTTGTGCTGTTAGAAGTGTCTCGCGTTTATCAGTAGATGAAGAAACCAAAGCAAAACTTCAAATTATAAAGATTGATTTTTTAGAAGAAGTAGATATATCTCCCGTTCCTGAAGATATTGATGTGGCTTATTATCTTATTCACTCCATGAGTGGAAGCACAACTAATTTTGATGAACTAGAAGAGAAATCTGCTCGAAATTTTAATCACCACTTAGAACATACCAAAGTAAAACAAGTCATTTACTTAAGCGGAATTGTTAATGATAAAAATCTTTCCAAACACTTAAGTTCAAGAAAAAAAGTAGAGGATGTTCTTGGTGAAGGAAATTTTTATCTTACGGTATTAAAAGCAGGTATAATTGTTGGGTCAGGGAGTGCTTCTTTTGAAATTCTAAGAGATTTATGTGAAAAGCTTCCTATAATGATTACTCCAAAATGGGTGAACACAAAAACACAGCCTATTGCAATTAGAGACGTACTGGAATTTTTAACAGGAGTAATTGGTAAAACTGAAACATACGACCAATCTTTTGATATAGGTGGTCCTGATGTGCTTACTTACAAAGAGATGATGAAAATATACGCATCTGTTAGAGACTTAAATTTAAGCATCATTCAAGTTCCTGTTATGACACCTAAACTTTCTTCCTATTGGCTTTATTTTGTTACCGCAACCTCTTACAAGCTAGCCAAAAACTTGGTAGATAGTATGCGTGTAGAGGTTATTGCTAAAAATCATGAACTTCAAGATTTACTTAATTTACAACCTATAAGTTATAGAAAAGCATTGGAGTTAGCATTCATCAAAATAGAACAAAATCAAGTAGTTTCTAGCTGGAAAGATTCTAAAGTGAGTGGAAGATTTTCTACAAGTGATTTAAACAAATACATACGTGTGCCAAAGTATGGATGTTTAACCGACCATCAAAAAATGAAAACTGTCAACCCCACTTTGGCTTTGGAGAGAATCTGGGCTATTGGAGGTAAAAACGGATGGTATTATGCTAATTTTTTATGGCGAATCAGAGGGTATTTAGATAAACTATTTGGTGGTGTTGGTTTACGAAGAGGGAGAACTAATACTGATAATATCAACCCTGGAGATGCCTTGGATTTTTGGCGTGTACTTTATGCAGATAAAAAAGAAAAACGTCTCTTACTATTTGCTGAAATGAAAGTACCAGGAGAAGCATGGCTTGAATTTTATATTGATAAAGATAATGTAGTTCATCAAAATGCTACTTTTAGACCAAGAGGTTTACGTGGAAGACTGTATTGGTACGCTATGCTACCTTTTCACTTTTTTATATTTCATGGTATGTTAAGTAAAATTAGCCATAACAAGTAAGATTAAATTTTGTAAGCAAATTATTACAAATTATGATAAAATTGTAACCTAACGCCTACTTTTTTTAAACTAACATCAATAAATTATGCTTTTATTTTGCATATTGAATATTTTGCAATATGTTTGCTTAAAATAAACTCAAAATAATTATGGAATTTAACATTGAACAAATCTCAAAATTAACAATCAATTACGCTCCAAAAGTTCTAGGAGCCATTATTACACTTATTATTGGATTTTGGATAGCAAGAATCGTTGCATCTAAAACTAAAACATTAATGGAAAATAAAAAAGTGGATGCTACTTTAGTCCCCTTTTTAACATCATTAATTGCAGTAGTACTTAAAATTTTAGTTTTATTTAGTGCCGCTTCTATGTTTGGATTAGAAGTTACATCTTTTATTGCAATTTTTAGTGCTTTAGTTTTTGCTATTGGTCTTGGGTTACAAGGAAATCTAAGTCACATGGCCGCTGGGGTACTCTTATTAATTTTTAAGCCCTTTAAAGTTAAAGATTTCATTGTTACCAATGGATATTCAGGAACAGTTAAGGAAATTCAGTTAATCAACACCATTTTAACTACTTTAGATAATAGGATTATCATCATACCTAATGGTCAAATTATGGGTAATCCCTTAGAGAACATAACTGCAAATCCAATGCGAAAAGTTCCTATGACTTTTGGAATTAGCTATACAGACGATATTGACAAAGCAAGAGAAGTAATTAACCAAGTGTCTAAATCTTGTGATCATATAGACCATAGTCAAGCCGTTGATATATTTGTTTCTGAACTAGGAGATAGCTCTGTTAATTTTGCTGTAAGGCCGTGGGTAAAAACTGAAGATTACTGGACAGTTTACTTTTATATGCACGAAAACATTAAAAAAGAATTTGATAAAGCAGGAATTGGAATTCCATTCCCACAAATGGATGTTCATCTTCACAAACAAAACTAAAACAAAAAAAGCCGTTTCAATTTTATTGAAACGGCTTTTAATTTATGACTAATTCTAGCCTTCTTATTCATCATAAATGTTTTGATACTTATTGGTAGTTTCAAAAAACTTACCATTAACGTATCTAAAGTGTTTATCTAAAGTTTCCAACTCATTCATATCCTCTGCACTCAACGCAACATTAATACTTTCTAGGTTTTGTTTGATTCTTTCTGGATTTGTTGATTTGGGAATAACTGAACAGCCCCTTTCTACAGACCATTTAATTAAAACCTGAGCTGGAGAACAAAGATTTTTCTCTGCGATTTTTAATACAGTTGCATTTTCTAATAAAGAAGGTTCGTTCTCAGCTTTCATTTGCGGTGACCTGTCACCACTTCCAAGCGGTGAATAAGCGGTTAAATGAATTTTATGAGACTGACAAAATTGCACCAATTCATCTTGATGTAAATAAGGGTGTAATTCAACTTGATTTACTTCAGGAAAAACCTCTGTTTGATCAATTAAGTCTTCTAGCTTTTTTCTTGAAAAGTTGGAGACTCCAATATGTTTTACAAGACCTTGATTTTTGGCTTCAATCATGGCATTCCATGTTTCTAAAATCGGAACTTCCTCTAAACTTAGAAAGTCATCTTCATTTTCAGGAAAACCTTCTAAACCTGGTCTAAAAGCAACTGGCCAATGAATTAAATATAAATCTAAATAGTCTAATTGTAAATCTTTTAATGTTTGCTTCAAAGCAGGAATAACATCTTCTTTTTTATGAGCATTATTCCATAGTTTTGAAGTAACCCACAACTCTTCTCTACTTATTCTATTATTAGCTAACCCAAGTTTAATACCTTCACCAACTTCTTTTTCATTTTGGTAAACCGCCGCACAATCAATATGTCTATAACCAACTTTTATAGCTTCTTCTACCGCTTTCTTTACTTTGCCTGGTGCAGATTTCCAAGTTCCTAGCCCAATAACTGGCATTTCTTTTCCACTCTTAAACTTTAAGTATTTCATTTATATTTTTTTTAGTTAAACACACTCGAAAGATTCATAGATAATTAAGGTGTTATGAAATTAATTTGATTTTACAAGATAGTTATTTATCAGTAAAATTGAATAATTGATAATAGTAAAAACTAAGATTTAGGTAATATTTTCACTACACCAACTCCCTCAATACCAACATATATAAAACCATCTGTTCCTTGCTTAACACTTCTCACTCTTCCACTGTTTTTTAAAAGTCTTTTACGATTAATAACTTGATTGCCTTCTAACTCACATAACTCTAAATAAGAAAATTTCAATGAGCCAACCAATAGATGGCCTTTCAATTCAGGATATTTATCGGAAGTTACGAAGGTCATTCCTGAAGGAGCGATTGAGGGCGTCCAATGCATTAATGGTTGTTCCATTCCTTCTTTTTCTGTTTTTTCAGTAAGCACGCTTCCATCATAATTAATTCCATAACTAATAACTGGCCAACCATAATTTTTTCCAGCCTCAATTATATTAATTTCATCCCCACCTTTTGGACCGTGCTCGTGTGTCCAGATTTTTCTAGTTTCAGGATGAATTTCCATACCCTGAGGGTTTCTGTGACCGTAGGAAAAAATTGCTTTTTTAGCACCCTCCTCATTTACAAATGGATTATCATTGGGAATGCTTCCATCATCATTTAAACGATAAATTTTTCCACCATCTCGTGTAATGTCCTGTGGATTTTCATCGCGATTACCTCGATCGCCAACCGAAAAGTATAGATATCCTTCGTCATCAAATTCAATTCTACTTCCAAAGTGATAAGGTTTATCTGTTAATGGCTCTGCAAGGTAAATATCTTTGATATCTGTCAGATTATTTCCATGCAATTTAGCCCTTACAATTTTAGTGTTAGCAAGTTCTCCGCTTCCAGCATTTGTAGCAAAACTGAAATAAACCCATGAATTATTTTCAAAATCTGGATGTAATTTTGCATCTAATAATCCACCTTGTCCTTTTACTATAACATCAGGTACATTATTTACCTGAATTAATTCATCGTTTTTATAGATATGAACACTACCTTCTTTTTCAGTAACTATCATACTGCCATCACTAAAAAAATCCATACCCCAAGGAATTTCAAGTTCAGAAATAATAATTTCAAAATCAAAATCTTTTTCTACATCCAGTACTTTATTATCCTGAGCACAAGAATAATTTGCTGTAATTAGAATTAAAAACAAAAGTGTAATATTTCTCATTTTATTTATGTTTTAAATATTCTAGATTAAGTTTAATTTGATATTCAATAAAATACAGTATTAATCTATATATCTGCTAATTTACTTTATACTATACTCAATATAAAATTTAGAGTATTAAATAAAACTCAAAATATAGTAAACGAGAATAGAGTTAACCAAAGTCCAAATTACACCCTCACTCTAAAAGCTATGCGAGGGTTAACTTTACTAAAACTTTAAGCAAGTTACAAGCATATTGAAACATAGTGGGATTAGCAAAGCCTGATTCCATTTATCAATTAAAATTACCGCAATAAAATGCCGTTTATTCCTTTTTATAATTTACATAAAGAAAAAAATTATTAT
>SL_7KL_010_BRINEDRAFT_10001068_pt1 | contig 13092 bp, 14 predicted proteins | sample SodLak_010_BRINE_FD_10663 | JGI IMG/M metagenome (IMG submission 10663)
CGTTATCCCCGGTAATGACGATGCGATTCGAGCGATTCGTTTGTATCTGCGCGGTGTATCTGATGCCGTTGTGGATGCCCATTTGGCCACGGCGCAGGCAAGCGGGACGGATGAATTTGTTGAGGTTCCTGAGGCGGCGGTCGAAGCAGAAGTGCCCGCGGTTGAAGAGAGCCAGACGGAAGAAGGAAAGGAATAACCGATGAGCATTACTGCACAACTCGTAAAGACCCTTCGCGAACGCACTGGCGCCGGCATGATGGAGTGCAAGAGCGCGCTGGTGGAGACGAGCGGCGATATGGAAGCAGCGGTTGAATACATGCGCAAGCGTGGGCTGGCTAAAGCGGACAAGAAAGCGGGGCGCGTGGCGGCTGAAGGTGCCGTTATCGCTGTTCTGGGGGCAGGCAACAAAACAGGTGCGTTGGTTGAAATCAACAGTGAGACCGACTTTGTGGCCGTTGGTGATGACTTCCAGCAGTTTGCCCAACAGGTCGCCCAGCAGGTTTAGCGAAGCGCCTGCCGACCTTGAGGCCCTTTTGGCGCTGCCCTTGGGCGCGGGAGCCGGCGCCATTGCGGATGAGCAAAAGGCATTGGTGGCGCGTATTGGTGAAAATATCCAAGTGCGCCGGTTTGAGCGCTTTGAATCGCAGGGTAATACCATTCATCACTACTTGCATGGGTCTCGCATCGGCGTGATGCTTGAGTTGCAGGGTGGTGATGAGGCGCTTGGGCGTGATCTGTGTATGCACGTTGCGGCTAGCCGGCCCATTTGTGTGGCGGCTGAAGACGTGGCTGAAGAGGATGTCGCAAAAGAGCGCGAGATCCTGATTGCGCAGGCCAAAGACTCCGGTAAGCCGCAGGAGATCATCGAGAAGATGGTGGAAGGGCGTCTGCGGAAGTGGCTGGCCGAGATGACCCTGCTCGGGCAGTCTTTCGTTAAAGATCCCGATCAAACGGTAGAGGCGCTGTTGAAGGCACACGGGGCCAAGGTGGTGCGTTTTTGTCGACTTGAAGTAGGCGAAGGCATCGAAAAGCGCGAGGAAAACTTTGCCGATGAGGTCGCGGCCACCGTTCAGGGGACGTGAGGATCGCGCGATGAAAGAGCCGTCTTATCAACGTATTCTGCTAAAGCTGAGCGGTGAGGCATTGCTCGGTCAGGCAGACTACGGGATTGATCCGGTGATGTTGCGTCGTCTTGCCAGTGAAATCGGTGCGCTGATTAAGCAGGGTGTGCAGGTTGCGTTGGTGATTGGCGGCGGCAATATTTTCCGCGGTGCCGGGCTCGCTGAGGCCGGCATGGATCGTGTAAGCGCTGATCACATGGGTATGCTCGCCACGGTGATGAATGGTCTGGCGATGCAGGATGCGCTCGAGCATGAAGGGATTTTTACCCGCGTCATGTCAGCGATTAAGATTAATGAGGTGTGTGAGGACTATATCCGCCGCCGAGCCGTGCGCCACCTAGAGAAAGGGCGCGTTGTTATTTTGGCGGCCGGTACAGGAAATCCTTTTTTTACTACCGACACGGCAGCAAGCCTGCGTGCGGTTGAGATCGGCGCAGACTTAATGCTGAAGGCAACCAAGGTAGATGGCGTTTACAATGCGGATCCGATGAAAGATCCAACGGCAACGCGTTATGAGCGACTTACTTTTGATGAAGTGCTAGACCAACGCCTATCGGTCATGGACACCACAGCCATTGTTATGTGCCGTGAGCAGAATATGCCCCTGGTGGTTTTTGATATTAATCGCCCGGGCGCATTGGCTGAAATTGTGCACGGAGCATCGGTAGGAACGCGAGTCGAACGAGGATAATGCGGATGATTGATGACATTGTTAAGGATGCCGGCTCCCGGATGACAAAAAGTGTAGAGAGCTTAAATCAGGATCTGCACAAGGTTCGGACCGGGCGTGCGCATACCAGCTTGCTAGATCAAATCAGCGTGAGTTACTACGGCAGCGATGTGCCGCTTAATCAAGCGGCAACGGTAACGGCCAGTGACGCGCGGACGTTATTGGTTACGCCTTTTGAGCGAACCATGATTGCGCCCATTGAAAAGGCCATCATGGAATCGAATTTGGGTCTGACACCCAACTCCGCCGGCGGTGCAATTCGTATACCGCTGCCGCCGTTAACCGAGGAGCGTCGTCGGGATCTGGTTAAAGTTGTGCGCGGCGAGGCCGAGCAGGCAAAAGTTGCCATTCGTAACATCCGACGCGATGCCAACAGTGATTTTAAAAGTCTGCTAAAAGAAAAAGAGATCACTGAGGATGCAGCCAAAGAGGCTGAAGATCGAATTCAGAAATTGACCGATAAACATGTCGGCGATGTGGATCAACTGCTTGCCGAAAAGGAAGCNGAGTTGATGTCCGTTTAATTTGGCCTGGCGGAGGGCCTGTCGAGTGAGTGAGCCTGATGCAAATCTGCCGCCACGTCATGTTGCCATTATTATGGATGGTAATGGGCGATGGGCGGCTCGGCAGGGAGAGCCGCGCCATCAAGGCCACCGCGCGGGTGCCGAGGCTGTTCGCAATACCGTGGAAACCTGTGCTCGTGCCGGCATTCAAGCGCTGACGCTGTTTGCCTTTAGTAGTGAGAATTGGCGTCGGCCTGCAACAGAAGTTCGTATGCTGATGCAGTTATTTGCGCGTGTTCTAGACCGTGAGACCCATCGTCTGCATGAAAACGGCATCGAGCTCAAGATCATCGGAGATCGGTCTCGTCTGCCGCCCAAAATTCAAGAAAGCGCGGCCGCAGCAGAATTACTGACAGCGGGTAACGCCCGCATGCGTCTTAATATTGCCGCAAGCTACGGCGGGCGTTGGGACATTATGCAGGCAGTGCAGCAACTCGCCGCAGAGGTGGCGCGCGGGGAGCGCGAGGCCGACTCGATCAATGAACAAAGCCTGCAGGAAAAGCTTTGCCTTAGTGATTTGCCAGAGCCAGATCTTTTTGTTCGCACGGGTGGCGAGCAGCGAATTAGTAATTTTCTACTTTGGCAGTTGGCCTATACCGAGCTGTATTTCACACCGGTGCTGTGGCCTGAGTTTAACGCCGCGCAAATGCAAGAAGCCCTCGATTGGTATGCCGGCCGACAGCGCCGGTTCGGGGGCGTGAATGCTTAGCACGCGGGTGATGACCGCCATTCCACTAGCATTGTTTTTCCTCGCGTTTATTGTTTATGCCCCGCCGTTAGCCTTTGCCATATTGCTTGGCGTGATTGCCCTGCTGGGGGCGTGGGAGTGGGCAGCGCTTGGCGGCTGGCAGAGCCCGATGCGGCGCAGTTTATTTACTGTGGCCATGGCCGTGCTGCTGTTGGCTGCTATGGTCGGGTGGTTATCTCATTCGGTGATCGTTTGGCTGGGCATGCTGCTTTGGCTTGGCCTGCTGATGCTGGTTTTGCGGCGCGCGCGCGGGGCGACACCCCAGCCCCTACCGGCTTTTTTCCGTCTGATTATTGGGTTGCCCGTGTTGCTAGTGGCGTGGGTTGCGCTAGTCGGTATTCATGACAGCACCCTCGGTGGGCCCTTTTGGTTGATTGTTTTGCTGGTGCTGGTGTGGAGCGCTGATATTGGGGCGTATTTTGCTGGCCGGCGATTTGGTCAGCATAAACTGGCCGTGCTTATCAGCCCGGGTAAAACTTGGGAAGGCGCTATAGGTGGCCTCGCGGCTGCATTTGTTGGGATGGGAATTGTCGGTTTATGGGGCGTGAACGTTGCCGGCTACGTATCACCCAGCGCAGGCTGGTGGGTGCTTACTGGGTTTTTGATTGTCGCGGTCTCCGTCATGGGTGATTTGTTTGAGAGCGTCTTAAAGCGTGACGCAGGTGTGAAGGATAGTGGGCGGATTCTGCCGGGCCATGGCGGAGTATTGGATCGTATCGATGCTTTATTACCGGCAGCACCAGTCTTTTACTTGGCGCTGTTCGGGTGGCAATAGTGGCGGGCGCTCGGCCTCAGCGGGTGGGTGTGTTTGGCGCCACGGGTTCGATCGGAGCGAGTACGCTGGATGTGCTAGCTCGGCACCCTGATCTGTTTGAAGTGGTCGCGCTTTCAGCAAATACAAACGTTAAGGCCATGGCGGTATTGTGCGAGCAGTTTGAGCCGCTGATCGCGGTCATGGGTGATGCCGAGGCAGCCGTTTCACTCGCGAAGCGGCTGCCAGGCGAGTCAAAAACACAGGTGTTAGCCGGAGCGCAGGGGCTAATTGATGCGGCGTGTCATGATTTGGCTGATACCTTGGTGGCCGGCATCGTGGGGGCGGCTGGCCTGCCGTCTTGTCTCGCTGCAGTGAAGGCAGGTAAGCGGGTGCTGATTGCGAATAAAGAAGCCCTAGTCATTGCTGGTGAGATTGTGATGGCGGCAGCGGCGGAAAGTGGTGCTACCGTATTGCCGATTGATAGTGAACATAATGGGCTTTTTCAATGCCTTCCTCAGAGGCCAGATAAGAACCCGGCCAATGACGGAGTGGAACGGCTCATTCTGACCGCATCCGGCGGGCCTTTTCGCAACCGAGATCAGCGGAGCTTTGCGGCCGTCACGGTGGCTGAGGCAGTTGCGCATCCCAACTGGGATATGGGGCAAAAAATCTCCGTTGATTCAGCAACGATGATGAATAAGGGGCTTGAGGTCATCGAGGCAGCAAGATTTTTCCAGATGCCCGCCACGAAAATTGATGTCTTAATTCATCCGCAAAGCATTGTGCATGCGCTGGTGCAATATCGGGATGGTTCAGTATTAGCGCAGATGGGGCAACCGGATATGCGCACTCCCATCGCAAATGCATTAGCATGGCCTCAGCGTATTGACTCGGGTGTTGCGCCTTTGAATCTGGCGGTGGTGGGCCAGTTGGAGTTCAGCGCGCCCGACCCGCTACGGTTTCCCTGTCTGCCGCTGGCAATCCAAGCCTTGAATGCCGGAGCGGCGGCCACGGCTATACTCAATGCGGCAAATGAGGTCGCAGTCAGCGCATTTTTAGCAGAGCAGCTGCGTTTCGATTACATTGCGGGCGTGATCGAGGAGACCCTCGCAACACTGTCTGCCGAACATGGCAGCTCGCTTGAGGCGTTGATGGAAATCGATCAATTGGCAAGACAACAGGCGGCCGCAGCAGTGGCGCGGTGGAGAAACTGAATGGGTTGGGTAATTAATATTCTCGGGTTCTTGCTAGTTATCGGTATTTTGGTGACGGTGCATGAGTTTGGCCACTTTTGGGTGGCGAGAAAGTTAGGCGTTAAAGTGCTGCGTTTCTCGGTAGGGTTTGGTCAGCCTATCTGGTCGCGAGTTGGCCGAGATGGCACAGAATACGTACTCGCGGCGATTCCCTTCGGGGGGTACGTGAAGATGCTCGATGAGCGCGAGGCGGACGTGCCGCCGGAGCTGCAAAAACAATCATTCAACCGCCAACCATTATGGGCACGCAACGCCATTATCTCAGCAGGGCCGATTGCTAACTTCCTGCTTGCTGTGTTGGCCTATTGGGCGATCTTTGTGATTGGCTCGATGGAACTCAAGCCGATTCTCGGGCCGGTCAGCCCCGACAGCCCTGCCGAAATAGCAGGTCTCGAACAGGGTGATGAGCTTTTGCGAATCGCGGATCGGGAAGTAAAGGCCTGGGATTCAGTGATTCTGGCATTTCTTGAGGTGGCAGGAGAGTCGGCCATTCCGGTGCGCATTGATCAGGCTAGCGGGGGTATTGGCGAACGAATGCTTGATCTGTCTCAGGAGCGTCTGCTTGATGATGATGGCGATGTGCTGCGCAAAATTGGGCTTAGCCCGTGGCAACCGAGTATTCCGCCGGTGGTGCGTGAGGTGGTTGCAGGCAGCGCGGCAGCGGCAGCAGGATTACAATCCGCAGACCGGATCGTGGCGATTGATGGGGTTGCGCTCAATGATTGGCAGGATTTAGTGGAAGTACTTCAGCCGCTAGCCGACGAAACAGTGGTGTTGAGATTTGAACGCGCGGGGCAGCAGCAAGAGGTATCCACCACTCTACAAGGGCGCGGTGATGGGGCGGGGCGTACTGGCGTCTTGGGTATCACCCCGGATGTGCCGGCTGATCTTTTTGCGGATGTGCGGCATGAGGTGCGCTATGGCCCGATTGCCGCCGTGCCGCGTGCCATTGATGCAGGGTGGCAGGCAGCCAGTCTAACGGTGAGTGTGCTGGTTAAGATGGTTGTCGGCGAGGCGTCTGTGCGCAATTTAAGCGGGCCGGTGAGTATTGCTCAGTATGCGGGGGATTCGGTCTCTTTGGGTGTTGTTCCGTTTTTGAAGTTTCTTGCTATTGTTAGCATCAGCCTTGGTATCCTCAATCTTTTACCTGTACCCATTTTAGATGGGGGGCATCTGTTGTATAACACCATAGAGTGGATAAAGGGACGCCCTTTGTCGGAGGGTGCGCAAGTCATAGGGCAGCAAATTGGAATCGCTTTGCTATTCATGCTGATGGCATTAGCATTCTACAATGACTTATTGCGGTTGTTTGTTCCTCGCGGCTAAAAGTTAAATAAAAAAAGGTTGCTCATGCGTAAATTTTTGGCCGGTCTCCTCATTTTATGTGTCTCAGGCACAGCAAGTGGATTTACTGTAGAGCAGATACGTGTCGAGGGTTTAGAGCGTATTGCCGAAGGCACGGTGCTTAACTATCTTCCGGTTACGGTGGGTGATGAACTGGATAGTGCCGGGAGTTCGGCTGCGTTAGAGTCCTTGTTTTCCACTGGTTTTTTCGAGGATGTGGAGCTCCGCCGAGATGGCGACGTGCTGGTTGTTTCGGTGCGTGAGCGGCCGGCGATTGCACAAATCGAATTTATTGGGAACTCCGCGCTTGATACCGATCAGCTTACAGCCGGGCTGGCTTCGGTTGGATTAAGCCAAGGCCAGAGCTTTGACCGCTCGCTGCTGGCCACCATCGAGCGGGAGTTGGAACAGCAATACTTCTCACTTGGTTATTACGATATTGACGTCACGAGTACGGTCTCTCCGCTGCCGCGAAACCGAGTCGGTCTGCGCATTGAAATCACAGAAGGCAGTCCCGCTTCTGTTCAGGAAGTTCAGTTTGTTGGCAATCAAGCGTTTGATGTTGATACCTTACGTGGCCAGCTATCCATGGGGCCGAAGCCATGGTGGGCCTTTCTTTCTGATCGCGATAAATACTCACGAGAGCGGCTAGCGGCAGACTTAGAGGTGCTACGTGCGTTTTATCGAGATCGCGGCTATGCCGACTTTCAGATTGAGTCCACTCAGGTGTCTATCAGTCCTGATCGTCAGCGTATTCATGTCACGATGAACCTCAATGAGGGGCAGCTCTATGAGATTGGTGAGATCTCATTGGCGGGCGATCTAATTTTCGAAGAAGCCGAGCTCCGTGAGATGTTTACCATCGCAACGGGTGATGTTTTTAATCAGCGCGGCATCACGAATACCATTGAGGCGCTACGCGATAAGTTAGGCACACAGGGGTATGCGTTTGCACGGATTAGCCCAGTGCCTGAGTTACGTGAAGATGAGCAATTGGTGGATATCACGTTTTTTGTTGATCCGGCCGATCGGGTGTATGTGCGGCGCTTACGCATCGTGGGCAACGAAACGACGCGGGATGATGTGATTCGTTCTGAGATGCTGCAATTGGAAGGAACGTGGCTGTCAACAGAGGCGCTGAGGCAGTCTCGAGACCGGTTGCTGCGGCTAGGGTTTTTTGGCGATGTGAGAATCAATACGCCACGCGTTCCGGGGACGACCGAGCAGGTTGATGTAGAAGTCGAAACCTTGGAGCGTTTATCGGGCAGCTTCCGCGCCGGTGTTGGGTTTGGTAGTGAGCAGGGGCTCATCCTAAACCTCGGCTTACAGCAGGACAACGTGCTTGGCTCTGGAGACCGGGTTGAGTTTGTTGCCAACAGTAACGACTCTGATACGGTTTATCGAATTTCCTACTTGGAGCGTAACCATACAACTAGCGGCATTGATCGTCGTTGGGCAATCTCATTTCGAGATACTGATGCTGATGAAGCGGAGCTTGCCGATTATGGGCTCGAGAGCTTGCAGTTCTCCTACGGATATCGAATTCCGGTCAGTGATAATGATCGGGTTGGCGTTGACCTTGAATTTGACGCGACTGAGCTGGATCTTCGGAGCGACGCCACCCAGATACAACAGGATTTTGTTGATAAAAATGGTGAAAGCAATCAGGTTGTACGGGCTAACCTCAGCTGGACGCGAGATACCCGAAACCGGGCCATTTTTGCAACGCGCGGCGCGCAGCAAAGAGTATCATTGCAGGCCTCTATCCCCGGAACAGATCTTGAGTACTATCGGCTGAATTATCGGCAATCCCGATTTTTTGGCTTTACCGAGCGAACAGCACTCATGTTAAGCGGCACGCTCTCTTATGGGGATGGCTATCGTTCTGGAGACAAACTGCCGTTTTATGAAAACTTCTATGCGGGCGGTATTACCACCGTGCGTGGCTATGACCGCAACTCGCTGGGCCCGCGTGATGAAAACAATGACCCGACTGGCGGTAACCTAAGAGCCCTCGTGCGCTCTGAGTTACGCTTACCGATGACGGCCGATGATGCGGAAAGCGACAACCTCAGGCTGAAGCTTTTCGTGGATGGCGGCCAGGTATGGAGCCGTGACGGTGAAGAGAACTCGCTGGATGATGCCTCAGTTTCAGACTTGCGCTTCGCTGCCGGGGTTGGGCTGATTTACTACTCACCCGTTGGGCCTTTAACGATGAGTGTGGCCACACCACTAAACAAAGAGGATGGGGATGAAACACAGTTCTTTCAGTTCTCAATCGGTGCATTTTTCTAAGTGGGGCGATGGGTGGTTGTCTTGAAAAAAAACGTCTTGAATTATTGGGTCTGGGCAGTCCTTTTTGCGATGAGCTTTGGGCTGCCGTCACACGCTTTTGGGGGCGATCTTCAAGTCGGTTACGTCAACCCGGGGCGCGTTGCGGAAGAAGCGCCGCAGGCAGATGCAGCTCGCCGGGATTTGCAGGCTGAGTTTGCGCCACGAGACGATGCAATTTCCGAAATGCAGGAGGCATTGCGTGAGATGGAGGACGCGTTGGCAAATAGCCGGATGGATTGGGATGAGGCGCGTCAGCAGCAGGTGCAACGGGATATTGTGGCAAAGCGGCGAGAGATCCAACGCACCCAAGAGGCCTTCCGTGATGATTTTAACCTGCGGCGCAATGAAGCACTGGGTGCGCTCCAGCGACAGATCCTGCGTGTCGTAGAGGAGTACGCGCAGGAGGTTGGGTTGGATTTGGTTGTTAGCGATGGCGTCGTGTTTGCGAGCGATTCGATTAATATTACCGATCGGATAATCGAGCGGTTAAGGCGTCAGTATGAGCAAGCAAATTCAGACGGATAGCCATAGTGCAACGCTGGGTGAGCTTGCCACGTTAACTGGCGCGGAGCTTCGCGGATCGGCGGATGTGATAATTAAATGCGTTGCGCCGCTGCAGACTGCGGCCAAAGGCGCGATTAGTTTTTTAGCCAACCCGCGTTATCGGCGGCTATTAGCAGATACGCAAGCAGAGGCGGTAATCCTACCCGCATCAGCGGCAGGTGATTATCGCGGTTCTCTGCTCATTTCGGAGAACCCTTACCTAACGTTTGCACAGGTAGCAAAGCGTTTGAATCCGGTGCGGGCTGCAGTCCCAGGTGTTCATCCCAGTGCGGTAGTTGATGCAACAGCGTGTATCGCCGCCACCGCAGAGGTAGGGCCGCATGCATGCATTGGCGCGCATGCCGTGATTGGTGAGCAGGTTATTATTGGTGCAGGCACGATTGTGGGGGCGCGAGTGATGATTGCCGATGGCACTCGGCTTAGTCCAAACGTCACGGTGCTTGATGATTGTCAGATTGGTGAGCGTGTGGTTCTGCACTCAGGTGTTGTGATTGGTGCAGATGGGTTTGGTTTTGCAAAAGACGGTGAGCAGTGGGTGGATGTGCCCCAGTTGGGCCGAGTTATCATTGGTAATGATGTTAGCGTGGGTGCCAATACGACCATAGATCGTGGCTCCCAAGAAGATACAAACATTGAACAGGGGGTTAAAATCGATAATCTCGTTCAAATTGCGCACAATGTTCGCATTGGTGCGCATACTGCGATTGCAGCGGGTACTGGGATCTCCGGCAGCACTAAAATTGGCCGGTGTTGCACAATTGCCGGTCAGGTTGGGTTTGCAGGGCACCTAGAGATTTCAGATCACTGTACGTTCACAGGAAAAGCAATGGTGATCGGTAGTGTGCACGAACCTGGGGTTTACTCCTCCGGCATACCGGCAATGCCTTGGCGGGACTGGCGGCGGACCGCGGTTCGAGTAAGGCAACTCGATCGATTAGTGCGACGGATAGAGCAGTTAGAGCAGCGTTTAGGAAAGGAAGATATCGATGAGTGATCGGCAAATAAACATTGATGGCATACGGCGTCGGTTGCCGCATCGTTATCCCTTTTTGCTATTGGATCGAGTGCTTGACTATGAGCCCAATGAATGGCTCCGGGCAATGAAAAACGTAACGGTTAACGAGCCATGGGTGAATGGGCATTTTCCGGATCGCCCGATTATGCCGGGCGTATTGCTGATTGAGGCAATGGCGCAAAGTTGTGGTTTGCTGGCATTTGTCACTCGAGAGCATGAGCCTGAGGCTGATCTCCCGCCAAGTGCACCGTTGTTTTATCTGGTGGGCGTTGATAAAGCCCGCTTTAAGCGCCCGATTGAACCTGGCGATTCGCCGCATTTCATTTCCTCACTGCACCGGATTGTGCGTGGGATCTGGTTGTTTGAGGCAACCATTGAGCTGGATGGTCGTGTGGTAGCGAGCGCTGATATCCGTTGTACGATGAGGGAAATGTGACAGCGATTCACCCGACTGCAGTGATCGATCTGGGTGCAAAGATAGCACCGGGCGTGAGCATTGGGGCCTACTCGGTGATCGGCCCTGATGTTGAAATTGGCCCGGGATGCCGCATTGGCCCACATGTGGTGCTCAGCGGCCCATTGCGGCTCGGCAGCCGCAATCAGATCTTTCAGTTCGCCTCGATCGGCGAGATTCCACAGGATAAAAAGTTTGCTGGTGAAGACAGTGCTCTAGAGATTGGGGATGACAACACCATTCGAGAGTTTGTCACCATCAACCGAGGTACGGCTGAGGGTGGTGGGGCAACGCGCATTGGGCATCGTAACTGGATTATGGCCTATGTCCACATCGCCCATGATTGTCAGGTGGGTGATGATGTTGTTTTCGCCAATGGTGCTTCGCTCGCGGGGCATGTTGAGGTGGGCGATTGGGTAACGCTGGGCGGGTTTACGCTAGTGCACCAGTTTTGTCATCTGGGGATGGGTAGCTTTACCGCCATGGGCAGCTGCGTTCGGCAGGACATCCCGCCCTATGTAATGACAGCGGGTGATCCTGCTCAGCCGCATGGGATCAATGTTGAAGGGCTCAAGCGAAAAGGTTATTCGGTGCCGGCCCAGCAGGCCATTCGTGAAGCCTACCGCGTGCTGTATAAGCGTGGTTTACGGCTCCAGGAAGCCCTGGCAGTGCTTGAAGGTGCCAGCGAGCAGGAGCCGGCCATTACGGCGCTGTTGGAGTTTATCAGGGCCTCGGAGCGCGGCATCGTTCGCTAAGGGGCGCACATGAAGATTGCAGTCGTTGCGGGAGAGCCTTCAGGGGATTTCCTGGGTGGGGGGCTCATTCGCTGTTTGGCTCAACGGTTTCCTCATGCGCAGTTTGAGGGGGTTGGCGGGCCAGCGATGCAAGAGGCTGGCCTCACTAGCTTCTACCCGCTCTCCGATCTTTCCGTGATGGGCCTTTTTGAGGTTTTAAGGCATCTGCCGAGGCTTTTATTGATTCGTCGCGCACTCACTCGGCATTGGCATGAGCAACCACCTGATCTTTTCATCGGTATTGATTCCCCAGATTTTAATTTGCCACTCGCGCGTCGGCTCCGAGCCAGCGGCGTTACCACGGTGCAGTATGTGAGCCCCACTGTTTGGGCGTGGCGCGAAGGGCGGATTAAGACACTGCGTGCCGCTGTTGACCAAGTTCTGTGTATCTATCCCTTTGAGCATGATTACTTTTCTGCTCGAAATATGTCATCACGATTTGTGGGGCATCCATTGGCTGATTCGGTGCCTCTGGAACCAGATGCCGCGGCGGCGCGGAGGGAATTGGGGTTGGGGGCGGATGGGTTAGTCCTCGCTTTGCTGCCGGGTAGTCGAGCTAGCGAAATCAGTCGTTTAGGGCCAATTTTTCTATCCGCTCTAAGCCTGATTTTGGAAAAACTGCCAACCCTCCAAGTAGTGATTCCGTGTGCAACCCCCGCGCTTCGTCATGCCATGGAGCAGTTAATAGCAGAGCGCGGGACGCAGTGGCCGGTGGTGTTACTGGATGGTAATGCGCGCGCGGCTCTAACAGCCGCTGATGTGGGGCTTGTGGCCTCAGGAACGGCTACATTGGAAGCCTTGCTGTGCCGCTGCCCGGCGGTGATGGCGTATCAGGTTAATGCGTTTAGTGCAGCGATTGGGCGACGTTTGATTCGCGTGCCTTATTTTGCGATGCCAAATCTGATGGCCGGTGAGCCACTCATTCCAGAGTTTATCCAGGAGCAGGCAAAGCCAGCTGCAATTGCTGATGCCGCCTTGAGTTGGTTGGAGAATCCAGCGCAAAGAGCGGCGATTAATTTGAGATTTGCGGATTTGCATCGTGCGCTGCGTCGCGATGCCGATGCCAGCGCTGCGGCAGCAGTGAGCGATCTGGTTGATGGACACTAGTACGATACGCGCGGGCGTTGCGGGTGTTGATGAGGCCGGTCGTGGTCCGTTGGCTGGACCGGTGGTGGCGGCTGCGGTTATTTTGGATCCACATGCGGCCGATTGGTCGGTTTTGCGGGATTCCAAGCGTTTAACCCCGCAACGGCGCGAGAGCCTTTCCGAATTGATACGGCAAAAGGCCAGCGCTTGGGCGATTGCTGAAGCGAGCGCAGCGGAAATTGACGCGCTCAATATCCTTCAAGCGACGTTACTTGCGATGCGTCGCGCTGTGGAGGGGTTGTCACCCGCGCCGCTAAGCGTTTGCATTGATG
>SL_7KL_010_BRINEDRAFT_10001069_pt1 | contig 13090 bp, 11 predicted proteins | sample SodLak_010_BRINE_FD_10663 | JGI IMG/M metagenome (IMG submission 10663)
AATTTTCTTTGTAAAAGGTAGTTTCCAAAAAGCTTTTCAAGTGGGCTTTGATGTGCTCTTCACTTTCATTATTTTGGTCCGCCAGCTGAATATTCTCCACCAACACCCCCAATTCAGCCACCAAGGCATTAACGTCTTTTCGGTTAGGTTTAATCTTTCTATACGCAGGATTCAAAGCCTGCTGAATTTTTTGTTGTTTCATTTTTGTTGTTCAGGATGAAAGCGTGAAGTTAAGGAAAATTTTCCATTCCCACCTTGATCTGTCATTCCGCAAATTTTTTGAAAAAAAATTATGCGGAATCTCACCGTACCGAAGACAAAAACATCCTACCTAACTTAAAACATGTTTAGAATTCCAGAACAAAAGATTCCGCATCTCGCTATCACTCGTGCGGAATGACAGAAGGGAGGAGGAATCGTGCGGAATGACAGGTTAATGAGGGTGAATGGAATTTTTTGCCAAATGACATTTAAAAGAAAGAAGCCTTTGTCACACCGAGCCCCCGAAAATTTTCCAAATTTTATTTAATTAGTTGTGACGTTTTTCAATCTTGTTTCAAGTTCGAGCGGAGTCGAGAACCGACCACTTCTCGACTCCCCTCGAAGATAATCAAAACTCTGATAATCATTAATTTACAGAAAAACGTCATTGGTAGGAACGAGGTGTCCCACCCAGCTAATCACATTCTGCTCATAAAAGTCCCCCATTTGGGGGTTAGGGGGCTTTTTCCCCTCCCCTTGGGGGAGGGCTAGGGAGGGGCTTTAACCACTTTTGGGTTGAGGATTTGGAGCGAAAAGCAGGTTCTTGGCTCCTGTTTTTGGTTTATTTATTTACTCAAATACATTTTTCTACGTGTGTAAAGATTGTAGAATTCGTCGTCCTTCAGACTATCTATAAACAAAATGCTTTCTCCTGTACTTTTCATTTCTGGTCCCAATTGTTTGTTGACATTGTGGAACTTGTCAAAAGAAAATACGGGTTGTTTGATGGCGTAACCTTCTAATTTTGGTTGGAAGTTGAAATCTTTTACTTTTTTCTCTCCCAACATTACTTTAGTGGCGTAATTTACGTAAGGTTCTCCATAAGCTTTTGCAATGAAAGGTACCGTTCTAGAGGCTCTTGGATTGGCTTCTATGATATATACATGATCATCTTTTATTGCAAATTGAATGTTGATTAATCCTACTGTATTTAGGGCTAAAGCAATTTTCTTGGTGTGGTCTTTGATTTGTTGTAAAACTAAATCGCCTAAATTAAATGGAGGAAGCGTAGCGTTAGAATCTCCTGAATGAACTCCACAAGGCTCTATATGCTCCATAATACCAATAATGTAAACGTTTTCACCATCGCAGATGGCATCTGCTTCTGCTTCAATGGCGCCGTCTAAATAATGGTCTAAAAGCAGTTTATTGTTGGGTATTTTTCGAAGTAAATCTACCACATGTGCTTCTAATTCTTTTTTGTTAATGACAATTTTCATGCCTTGTCCTCCTAACACATAAGAAGGCCTTACAAGAATAGGAAAATCTAGCTCATCTGCTAATTGTAGAGCTTCATCTGCGGTTTCGGCAACGCCAAATTCTGGATAAGGAATCTTGTTTTCTTGCAGTAATTTTGAAAAACTTCCACGGTCTTCGGCTAAATCTAAGGCTTGGTAACTTGTTCCAAGAATTTTTATTCCGTAGCGTTCTAATTTTTCAGCTAACTTTAAAGCGGTTTGACCACCTAACTGAACGATCACACCTTCTGGATTTTCGTGGCGAATAATGTCATAAATATGTTCCCAAAAAACTGGCTCAAAATAAAGTTTATCGGCCGTATCAAAATCGGTTGAAACTGTTTCTGGGTTACAATTGATCATGATGGTTTCGTAACCACATTCTTTAGCGGCTAAAACTCCGTGAACGCAACAATAATCAAATTCAATTCCTTGACCAATTCGGTTAGGACCAGATCCTAAAACAATTACTTTTTTCTTGTTGCTTACTTCGCTTTCGTTACGTTGTGTAAGCACTCCGTCTTTGGTTTGGTAGGCCGCTTCAAAGGTGGAATAATAATAAGGCGTTTTAGCTTCAAACTCGGCTGCACAAGTATCTACTAATTTGTAAATTCTATTGATTTGCAATTCTTCCCTTTTGGCATATACCTGACTTTCAAGACACTTAAGCATGTGTGCAATTTGACGATCTGCAAAGCCTTTTTGTTTAGCTTCTAAAAGCAAATCTTTATCGATATTGTCTATGGTATATTTGCTAATTTCTTTTTCAAGCTGAAATAATTCTTCATATTGTTTCAAGAACCACATATCAATTTTTGTGATTTCGTGAATTCTACTCAATGGAATTCCAAGTTGAATGGCATCGTAAATGACAAAAACTCGATCCCAGCTTGCGTAAGTTAATTTACTAATAATTTGCTCGTAGTCGGTATAACTTTTACCGTCAGCTCCTAGTCCGTTTCTTTTAATTTCAAGGGACTGAGTAGCTTTATGTAATGCTTCTTGGAATGAGCGACCGATGCCCATCACCTCTCCTACGGATTTCATCTGAAGACCTAAAGTTCTGTCTGAGCCTTCAAATTTATCAAAATTCCAACGCGGTATTTTAACAATGACGTAATCTAAGGTAGGTTCAAAAAAGGCAGAAGTAGTTTTGGTGATTTGGTTGTCCAATTCGTCTAAATGGTAACCCATTGCCAGTTTAGTAGCTATTTTTGCAATTGGGTAACCTGTAGCTTTTGAAGCCAAAGCAGAAGAACGAGAAACACGCGGATTAATTTCAATAGCTATAATATCTTCTTTTTCGTCTGGACTTACAGCAAACTGCACATTACAACCTCCTGCAAAATCGCCTATACTACGCATCATTTTGATAGCAAGATCACGCATTTTTTGGTAAGTACGATCACTTAAAGTCATAGCCGGAGCAACGGTAATCGAGTCTCCAGTATGGATTCCCATTGGGTCCATATTTTCAATGCTACAAATAATGGCTACATTATCATTAGCATCACGAAGTAATTCTAATTCATATTCTTTCCAACCAAGGAGGGCTTTATCAATTAGCACTTCGTGAATTGGAGAAGCTTCTAACCCACGAGTTAAGAGTTCATCAAATTCATCTTCAGAGTGCACAAAAGANGCCCCTGTTCCACCTAAGGTAAATGAAGCGCGAATTACTAAAGGAAAACCAAATTCTTGAGCTACTTCTTTACCTTGTAAAAAAGAAGTTACGGTTTTAGAAGGAGCTACTGGAACCCCTATTTTTTCCATTAAAAGACGGAATTTTTCTCGATCTTCAGTGATGTTTATAGCGTCAATATCAACGCCAATAATTTTAACACCAAAGTCTTCCCATATTCCTTTATCATCTGCTTCAATACATAAGTTTAAAGCAGTTTGCCCACCCATTGTAGGTAATACAGCATCAATATTGGGATGCTTTTTTAAAATTTCAATAATTGATTTAGTAGTTAATGGTTTGAGGTAAACATGATCGGCCATTGTTGGGTCGGTCATGATGGTAGCTGGGTTAGAGTTGATTAAAATTGTTTCTACTCCATCTTCTCTAAGTGATCTTAATGATTGAGAACCTGAATAATCAAACTCACAAGCTTGACCAATAACAATAGGTCCTGAACCTATAAGTAAAATTGATTTTAAGTTATTGTTTTTAGGCATGATAAGGGTGTTTGGTGATGGTATAAAAAAAAGGTGCTACTGTTAAAGTAACACCTTTTAATAAATATGTTTAATTGAGAATCATATTATTTTCTACGTAAACTAGCTTCAGTAGAAACACTAAGTTTCTTTCTTCCTTTAGCTCTTCTTCTAGACAAAACTTTTCTGCCGTTTGCACTGGCCATTCTTTCTCTAAATCCGTGCTTGTTTCTTCTCTTAGTCTTTGATGGTTGAAAGGTTCTTTTCATTTCAAATATCTTTAGTGTGTTTTGTTCTGTTTAAATCGGTTGCAAATATACAATAACTTTTTATTGAAGCAATAAAATTACTAAAGATTTTTATACTATTTTTTGTAAGTTTGCAAACTCAAAATAATTTATAGATGTACAACAAAATATTTAAATTAATTTTAGCAGGGTTAATTATAGCCTATGCTATTTACCAATTTACTTTAGTTAACATAGGAAACGGGATTTCCTTAATTTTATTTTCTGGAATTTTCATTTTGTTGTATTTTAAAAATGAATTTATATTATTGGCTTTTTGGAAGTTGCGGAAGCAAGACTTTGCAGGAGCTAAACAATGGTTAGATAAAATCAAAAATCCAGAAACTGCGCTTACTCAAAAACAACAAGGTTATTATCATTATTTACACGGGTTGATGTACTCTCAAGAAAATATGACTAAAGCTGAAAAGTATTTTAAAAAAGCAATTAAACTAGGTTTATCTATGGATCAAGATTTAGCCATGGCAAAATTAAATTTAGCTGGAATTGCAATGAGTAAAAGGCGTAAGCGTGAAGCCCAAATGTTACTCAAGGAGGCTAATAAGCTTGACAAACACGGAATGCTGAAAGATCAAATACGAATGATAAAACAACAGATGAAGAAGATTTAATACATCCTACTTCTTGATTATAACTGTAAGCCGATTTTTATTAAAAAAATCGGCTTATTTGTTTTAATTTTTATAATTTTATAAAAAAATCAAGTTTGTTTGATACAAAAATACTAATATCAATTCTGTTTTTTGTTTTAAATTCTTCATTATTGGCTCAACCTACAACAGAGCATGATGGTGAGGCCAAGGTTTTTTTTTCTGAACAAATTAGAGGTCATTACAAATCTCATATCAAAAAAATTGAACAAATTGAAAACACAGGTCGTTTTAAAGAAGCTGAAAAATTAGCAGAAGATTTTATACAAGATTTTATTATTGGGAGCTACATGGATAACTTCAGTTTAAAATGCTTAAAATCTGGTCAATGTTTTATAGACGACTATAAAAAACCTATGATTATTTTAAGTTATGCCTCTTGGAGCGAATTTAGCAAAAAACTTTCATAAGCAAATTGATTTTGTGATTTTGTATTGGGATAGTAAACAAGATGCGAGGAAGAATTCAAGAAAATTCAACTCAAAGGTTGAGATTTTATATGTAGATGAATTAACTAATAGGTACTCCTCTACAATTAAAATGCTAAAGCATACATTTGGAATACCAACAACGTTTGTTGTTGGTAGTGATAAACGCGTTTTAAATATTCAAACTAATATTCAAAATCCTTATAGCCTTAATGAGAAAGAGGCTATTAAAAATTGTATTGATTCTTTTGAAAACCACGTAAAGACAATACTACAATACGAAAATAATACTACCTATTAAAAACTTAATTGAATTGCCTTTAGTGAAGGTAAACTGTTTTATAAGCACAAGGGTTAAATCTTGCTCTATAAATTACCCGAAAGTAAATTAATAAAAGTAGCTAGTTAAGAACAACTAAATAAACTCATTAACCTAAGTTTGATCACTCTTCCCTCAAATTATTTGTATGAATTGGATATGAAGACGCTTCTGGGATTTGAAAAACATACTCTTTTCCAGAATTATTAATCAAAAAATTATCTCTAAGCCAAGGGTTATAGCGCTTAAGTGTTTTATAGCTTATTCCTTGTTCTTTGGCGAAAGTTGCCAAGTTTTCAATTGCATAATCAACTTTAATTGGAGAGGTTTGAATAGGAGAATACAAATGTGAAGTGTCAATAGCAAACCCATAGTCTTCATAATTATTATATAATTCTTTTAGCGCCAAAATTCTAAAAATGTACCTTGAAGTTTCTTCTACCAGCAACAAATCATAATAATTTTGAACCTCTTGTCTTTTTTGTTGTTTCATAATCCCGGCATTTCCAGCATTATAAGCTGCCGCTGCTAAAGTCCAAGAACCAAATTTCTCTTTAGATTTAAGTAAATATTGACAAGCGGCATGTGTAGATACTTCAACATTGTATCTTTCATCTACATTTGAGTTAACTTCTAGTCCGTATTCTTTAGCCGTACCTTTCATCAGTTGCCAAAAGCCTGTGGCTCCAGCAGGTGAAACAACTTGCATAAATCCACTTTCTGCCATTGCTAAAAATTTAAAATCATCTGGCACTCCATACTCTTCTAAAATTGGTTCAATTATCGGGAAATACTTATGTCCCCTTTTAATTAACATAATGGCATTTGATTGCCAATAAGTATTTACAAGTAGTTCTCTATCCAAACGTTCAAAAACATCAGGGTCTTCCAAAGGCACGCGTTCTCCAGAAAAACTAAGGCTTGAAGGCAGGTCTAGTGATTCAATATTAGCTGTTTTTTCAGTTGTTATCGCTCTATCTTTAGTGGTATTAGTAGTAAAACCAAACGAGGAAATAACAATAGTAACTCCTGCAACCGCTAAACCAATAATAAAAATTAGCCCCTTATTATTATTCTTTAATTTTTCCATTTTGTATAAAATTAGGTAGATGTTTATTAAACCATCTATATTTATTAATAATCATAATATGTGTTCCTCCTGGAACAACAATGCAATTTTCTATATACTCTATTGGAAACACAGTATCCTGATCTCCATGGATGTGAATAATATTTTCCATGGGAGTTTTTTGGTTCCAACAGACTATGTTTTTAATTGACCAATCTAAGTAATATTTATCACTCACAAACATATATTTCTTATAAAGTTGTATTCGTTTTTTAACGGTATTACCTAATGGAAGTCTTGCCACTTGATCCATATAATTAACTACACCTGTGGGTAGGATTTTATAAGCTTTAGTCTGTTTTGCAAATTTCATTCTAGCCGGTAACTCATTAAAGCTTTTTACACTTGAAATAATAATAATTTGTTTTACCGTAATTATTTTAGCCATTTCTTGCACTAAAATACCACCAAAAGAAACTCCAATAAGTACAGGCTGTTCATCTACAATTGCTGCACACATACGTTGAGCATAAGCCTGAAGGCTTTCATTTTTAGTTGGCACTTTCCAAGACAAATAGTTTACATCAAAAATGTTTTCATCCAATTGAATGTACTCAAAAATTGAAGGATTTGCAGCCATTCCTGGCATGAAATAAACAGGAATTTTTTTCAAATTAGAGCTCATTAAGTTTTTAATATTTAAACCTTTTTATGAAAATGATGTCAAATGTTTAGGGTACAAAGATAGTATTCAATTTTAGTTGACAATAAAAATTAAATTAAAAGGTTATTTATGTAAAGTGAATGCTATGAAAAAGTTAGAATTAAATAAAAATGATTTTCAAAGACAATTTGAAGCATTAGTAGATAATGAACTTATAACTATTGAATTTTCTGAACAAGAAAGAAAAACTTTTTTAACCAAAATGCTTATTAGTGAACATTTAGTTGATGCTGGGTATCAGGAACAAATGATTCAACTTGTTTTAGATTTCTTAAGAGAACACAACACAAAAGTTGTTCCTACTTGCAAAGAAGTTAAAAGCTTCATGCGTAAGCACCGCGCAAAATATAAAGATATGCTACCTGTAGGCATAGCCCTGTAAGATTCGAGAAAAGACTTTTTAACTTACACTTTTAATTATAAAAAATGAAAGTTTTTAAAGATATATCAATATTATTATCTTTTGAAATACTTATTTTGAAAAAAGCATATTTATTTAACACTTTAGTCACTTTACAATCTTGACAATTTTTACTATCTTCGCAACAATTCAAAATTTGTTGAAATGCAAGAAACAGTAGAAAACAAAAAAGATATTTCTTTTGACGACTTTAAAATTGAAGTTATCAATGATTATAAATTAGCCGTAACTAGTCGTGAGTGTAGTTTATTAGGACGAAGAGAAGTGTTAACAGGAAAGGCGAAGTTTGGTATTTTTGGAGATGGCAAAGAAGTGCCTCAATTGGCTTGGGCTAAATCTTTTAAGAATGGAGATTTTAGATCTGGCTACTACCGTGATCAGACTTTTATGATGGCTATTGGAAAACTAAATATCCAAGAGTTTTTTGCTGGACTTTATGCCAATACGGACATTGAACAAGAGCCTATGTCTGCTGGAAGACAAATGGGCGGTCACTTTATGACGCATAGTTTAAATGAAGACGGATCGTGGAAAAACTTAACACAACAAAAAAATTCAAGCGCAGATATTTCTCCTACTGCGGGTCAAATGCCTCGCCTTTTAGGTTTAGCACAAGCCTCAAAAGTATATCGCGCTGAAAAAAACATAGAGAGCTCAAATTTCTCGAACAACGGCAATGAAATTGCTTGGGGAACAATTGGTAACGCCAGTACCTCAGAGGGTTTATTCTGGGAAACTTTTAATGCCGCTGGTGTTTTAAAGGTGCCAATGGTGATTAACGTATGGGATGACGACTACGGAATTTCTGTACATGCTAGACACCAAACTACCAAGGAAAATATTTCTGAAATTTTGAAAGGTTTTCAACGCGAAGAAAACACTAACGGCTATGAGATTATTCAGGTAAATGGATGGGATTACGTCGCTTTAGTTGAAGCCTATCAAAAAGCAGAAAAAATTGCAAGAACTGAACATGTTCCTGTTTTGATTCATGTACAAGAACTCACTCAACCACAAGGTCATTCTACCTCTGGATCTCATGAGCGTTACAAATCTAAAGATCGTTTAGAATGGGAAAAGGAATACGACTGTAATGCCCAAATGAGAAAATGGATTATTGATAGTGGAATAGCTACAGATGAAGATTTAAAAAAGCTTGAGAAAGAAATAAAAAAGGAAGTTAGGAAAGGAAAACAAGAGGCCTGGAAAGCCTTTGGAAAAATTGCAAAAGAAGAGAGTAAAGTAGTTAGTAAGCTGCTTCAAGATTTAGCAGACACAAGTGAAAATAAGTCTTTTATTCAACCTTATGCTGATGAAGTTAAAAACCTTGAAGAGCCTTTAAAATCTGCTCTTTTGGCTACAGCCAGAAAAGCAATTAGGTTTGTAAGATTTGAACAATCTGAAGCAAAAACTGCGTTAATCCAGTGGATTGAAGATTTTAGCAAGCGCGTTCAACCACAATACAGTAGCCATTTATTCAATGAAACTGCACAAAGTGCAGCTACAATAGAGGAGGTTGCTCCAACCTATGCGGAAGACACTCAAGAGGTTGATGCAAGGCTGATTTTGAGAGATAATTTTGATAAAATTTTTGAAACTCGCCCAGAAACCTTAATTTTTGGTGAGGACGCTGGAGAAATAGGCGATGTAAATCAAGGTTTAGAAGGTCTTCAAGCTAAGTATGGTGCAATTAGAATTGCCGATGCTGGAATTAGAGAGGCTACTATTTTAGGTCAAGGAATAGGAATGGCCTTAAGAGGATTAAGACCTATTGCTGAAATACAATATTTAGATTACCTATTGTATGCTTTACAAATAATGAGTGATGATTTGGCTACTACAGCTTACCGCTCAGCTGGAAAACAGAAAGCACCGTTAATTATAAGAACAAGAGGTCATCGGTTAGAAGGAATATGGCATTCTGGCTCACCAATGGGAGGCATTCTGAATTTGATAAGAGGTATCCATGTTTTAGTACCAAGAAACATGACTAAAGCAGCTGGTTTTTACAACACACTTTTGGCTAGTGACGAACCTGCATTAATTGTGGAATGTCTTAACGGATATCGTTTAAAAGAAAAAATGCCTTCAAACTTAGGAGAATTTATGACTCCGCTAGGAAAAGTAGAAACATTGAGAGAAGGAAATGATTTAACGATTGTTTCTTATGGTTCAACTTTAAGGATAATTGAACAAGCCGCCAAAGAATTAACCGAAGTAGGTATTTCAGTTGAAATTATAGATATTCAAACCCTACTCCCTTTTGATTTAACTCATGATATTGTTGAGAGTGTTAAGAAAACCAACCGTTTGCTAGTAATTGACGAGGATGTACCAGGAGGGGCTTCTGCTTTTATTTTACAGAAGGTTTTGGAAGAACAAAATGCCTATCAATATTTAGATAGTCAACCACAAACACTTACAGCAAAAGAACATAGACCAGCGTACGGAACCGATGGGGATTATTTCTCAAAGCCTTCTTCAGAGGACGTTTTTGAAAAGGTATATGAAATTATGCATGAATTTAAACCTCAAGATTTCCCTAAATTAAGATAATAGGGTTCATTAATTGGATTTTCAGTGAGTTGTTGTTTAACATTAATTATACAGCAACTCATTTTAGTTTTATACTGTTGTTAAATTATTATTTTAGACAATAGAGTATTAGATTTAAATAAACACTTATATTTACATTTGAATTAGTGAAAAAAATGATCAAATACATTCAGCTTTTTTTAGGTATTTTATTTACGTTTTGTTTTTCAACAAGTCAAGCTCAATATACAGAGACTATTAACTCTAATAGACCTGGTTTTTCGCAAGGCGCTTTTGCCGTTGGAGAAGGAGTTATTCAATTAGAAACAGGAGTAAGCTTTGGTAATGATAAACATCAATTAAGGAGGGCTGATGCGGATATTTTTGGTACTGATTACGCCTTGAGGTATGGTTTTAAAAGTTCTAGATTTGAGTTGATTTTAGATGGTACTTTTTTAGCTCAAAATGAAAAAATATTAGTTGGCGGTGGCTTTAGGGAGTTTGAAACAGCTAATTTCCAAAGAAACACTTTAGGAGGTAAATATTTAATTTATGACCCTTGGATTAACAGAGAAATGGAAGGCCCTGATTTAAGAAGTTGGAAAAGAAATAACACTCTTCAATGGTGGCACTTAATTCCTGCAGTTTCAGGATATTTTGGACTAAACACTAATTTTGGCGAAAGCCCATTCATGCCAATTAATGATTCTTTTATTTCTACTAGAATGGCTATTATTACTCAACATAATTTTAAACGTTGGGTACTTGTATCTAATTTTATTATGGATCGAGCTGAAACTGAATTTAGAAACTTTACAGGTATTTTTACATTAACACACACAATTAACTACGATTGGTCTGTTTTTGGTGAATTTCAGAGTATTATAGGTGATTTTTACAGTGATGAGCTCTTGCGAGGAGGGGCAGCATATCTAGTAAATAGAAACCTTCAAGTTGATGTTAGTGCATTAGTTAACTTTAAAAACACACCCCAACGTTGGCAATTAGCAGCTGGAATCTCTTACCGATTTGACCGCTTCTTTAAGGAAGATTATATATTTGAATCAAAAGAAAAACAAAAAGAATACGAACAGAAAAAAGAAAAAGAAGAAATAAGGTCTATGAGAAAAGAAAAATTCAATATTCCTTAATTTTTTTATTGCTTGATTATTTTAATATTTATATTATCTTGTTTATCAGATATTAATTTTACAAAGTAGAAACCAGCTTTAAAATCTCTAAAATTTATCTCTTGAATTTTTGAATTCTTCTGATGTAATTGTGAGTGTACTTTCCTACCTAACTGATTATAAATCTGGATCTCACGGAAATTTTCACCTAGGTGTTTGATGTATAGTTTATCCTTTAAAGGATTAGGGAAGAATGATAAAATTACTTCTTCAATGTCTTTATTCGATAATGTTCCCTCAACATCCAAATAAAGCTGTGAAATTGCTTGATAATATTGATTTGCAATAGCTTCATCATGAATGATTACGGTGTTTTCATCATTTCTATTTTCAGCAGAGAAACTCCAGTTATGAGAACCGGTAAGGACAGTAGCTTGAGGCGTACCATGATCAACCACCATCATTTTATGATGCATAATTCCGTTAGCCGTATATTCATAATAATTATTAGGCCCTAGGTTATTTTCCAACAAATCTTTCTTTGAACCAGAATAATCTTCTGTGTCAACTAAAAATGCAAGTTCATTTATTCCATTATTGTATTGATCAACTAAGGCTTGAGCAAGATTCTCTCTAGTAATTAGCATCGTTGCTGTAACAATACTTTCTTGCGCATTTTCAATTAAATTTAATATTTCTTGTTCTGTTCCATCAGAAGGACTAAAGTAACATTCAACATCAATTCCTCCAACGTTAAATTCTTTTGGAGTATTATCTTGTTTAGTACTTCCAAATTTAATATTTTGAAAATTTGGTAGAGCCCCACTACTCCCCCACATTTCGTCGAACTCCATTTTAAAGGTTTGTGCAAGCGTTTGGTCTTGAAATATAATTACATTGTTTTTATCTGGACTGTTAATTTGTCCTGTAGTCCAATTAGTTGATCCCGTCCAAACCACAGATTTTGATGCATCTTCATGTTCAGCATCAATAATCAAAAACTTGTGATGCATGATGCCAGGAAAATTCGGATTTTCTAATCGTTGAATAATAGGAATATTAGAATTTAAAACATTAATCATTGTGCTACTTGTACTTCCATCGTGAATTACTCTAACTTGAACGCCATCTAAATAAGCCTGATTGATTGCTCCAGCAATTCCATTTGTGGGATTGTTTCCAAAAGAATTATAAATGGCAATATCAATGCTTTCTTGTGCTCTTCCTATGTAATTTATTAAAGTATCTCTTGTTGCATTATTAATATAATGTGCTATGTTATCTTCAGAACTGGCAACAGCTTCGTTAATTTCATGATTAAAATAAGCTAAGATTTCACCAGGTTGAATTGAGCTTGTAGCGTAAGTTTTTTTATAATATAAGGTATCCTTACTCTCATCAAAGAATTTAAAATAAGCGTTGTAAAAAGCAGAACCAGACAATCCTTCTATTTGCAATTGATGAGACTCAGAATTAATTTCTAAATGTTCAAAATATAAAGTATCAACTGAATTTTTGATGGGAATAAATTCAGCTTGGTAACCAACTTCTCTGAAAGTTTCAATATTAATAGTAAAACCTTGGGTTGAAATATTAGTTGCTTTAAGAGAACCGCTTTTCAATTTTGGTTGGGCAAGAATTGAACCACAACACAACAGGACAAAGACAAAGACAAACCTAAAACTCATTTGTTTTTTAATACAAATATAAGCCAAAAAGTATTAAGCCGAATCTTAATCCATGATCACATAAGTTAAACATATCTTTTCGTTTTAATAACCACCAAGAAACTTTGGCAGCGAATAAAGATTTTAACTTTACCTAAAAGAATAATCCATGAGTTTACT